>Ga0256830_1000617_pt1 | contig 27212 bp, 27 predicted proteins | sample 128326metaG_FD_190537 | JGI IMG/M metagenome (GOLD analysis project Ga0256830, IMG submission 190537) | Hydrothermal vent microbial communities from Lau Basin, Pacific Ocean - 128-326 | ecosystem: Environmental > Aquatic > Marine > Hydrothermal vents | place: Pacific Ocean: Lau Basin | collected... | reverse complement strand
GATCAGATCATGACTGGCAACCAGGACGGTGACGCCAACCTGGTTGAACTGTTCGAACAGTGCCATGACTTCCGCGGACAGTTCAGGATCGAGGTTGCCGGTGGGTTCATCGGCGAGCAGGATTTCGGGTTTCCCGGCGATGGCGCGGGCGATACCGACACGCTGTTGTTCACCGCTGGACAGGGTGGCGGGATGTTTCCTGGCATGCCCGAGCAGCCCGACCTTGTCCAGTGCGGCATGCGTATGTGTCTTGACCGCGGCAGCCGAAAAGCCGGTAATCTGTAACGGCAGTGCGACGTTTTCAAACACGGTCTTGCGTTCCAGCAGCAGGTTGTTCTGATAGACCATGCCGATCTTGCGCCGGTGATAAGGAATCTTGCGCCGGGTGACAGAGCGCAGGTTGATGTTGTCGAAGACGACTTCGCCTTTGCTTGGACGCTCGATCAACGCGATGAGTTTCAGCATCGTGCTTTTGCCGGCACCGGAGTGTCCGGTCAGAAAAACCATTTCGCCTTTTTCCAGTTGTGCAGAGACACCGTTCAAGGCGTCATGCCCTCCCGGGTACCGCTTGTAGACATTGTGAAACTGGATCATCGTCGTTCCAACGGGTTACCTCGTGTGTCCTCACCCCGGAAAAGGGCGGGCAAAACCGAATGTGCCGCGGTATGTTCAGAACAATGCGTCGATAAACTCATCGGCGTTGAAACGGCGCAGGTCCTCGATGCCTTCGCCGACCCCGATAAACCTGACCGGCACCCCGAGTTTGCCGGCGATCGCGAAGATCACGCCTCCCTTGGCCGTGCCGTCGAGTTTAGTCAATGCGATACCGCTTACGTCGACGGCCTGTTTGAACTCGGTGGCCTGGGAAATTGCATTTTGCCCTGTCCCGGCGTCCAGCACCAGCAAAACCTCGTGCGGTGCGGTCGGGTCGAGCTTGCCGATCACCCGTTTTACCTTTTTCAACTCGTCCATCAGGTTGGACTGGGTATGCAGCCGGCCTGCAGTGTCGGCGATCAGGATATCGGCCTTCCTCGCCTTGGCCGATTCCATTGCATCGAAGATCACCGAGGCGGAATCAGCGCCGGTATGCTGGGCGATGACCGGGATCTGGTTGCGTTCGCCCCAGGTCTGCAGTTGTTCGACTGCAGCGGCACGGAAGGTGTCGCCGGCAGCGAGCATCACACTGTGGCCCTGTTGCCGATAATAGTTTGCCAGTTTGCCGATGGTCGTGGTTTTACCTGCACCGTTGATGCCGACGACCAGGATCACGAACGGGTGTTCAGCAGTGATTTGCAATGGCTGGTCGCAGGGCTTCAACAGTGCTGACAGGCTTTGTTTCAGTGCGCTGATGACCGCCTCCGGGTCGCCCAGTTCTTTGCGCGACAGGCGCCCGGTCAACTCGTCGATGACCTGCTGCGTTGCATCGACGCCGATGTCTGCGACCAGCAGTTGTGTCTCGATTTCCTCGAGCAGATCTTCGTTGATCGTTTTCTGTCCAAGAATCAGGCTGGAAAGTTTTTCGGTAAAGCCGGCCCGGGTCTTGGACAATCCCTGTTTCAGGCGGCTGAACCAGTTTTTCGATTTCTGTGTGTCTTTGTCTTTGCGTAGATTGAACATTTTAAGCGGCTTACTTTCAAATAAAGAGAAAATTATAGTGCCTTGGCATCAAGCTGGTCTTATACTTGGACACTGGTTAAAGCGCCCGGCAGTCCGCCACGCAACGCGCGTGCTACCCTTAAGGGAAGCATTGGTGAACAGCCAGCGTTCACAAAGGCAGTTTCAACAACGCGTTGAGTGGTTCATCGCTGGATTCCCGGAGCATACAAAGCAGAAAAGCTTGTTTTTGCTTTGTCGGGCGTAATAGTACCATTTGTCGGGCAGACAATGAATGTAAAGGAAAACCATGAAACGAATAGGCATGCTAATATTGTTGTTTTTTTCGTCAATCAGCGCCTTTTGCGCAGACAGCCAGATTTATGAGTATACGTTGCGCAACGGTCTTAAACTGATCGTCAAGGAGGATCATCGTTCTCCTGTCGTGGTGTCACAGGTCTGGTACCGGGTCGGCTCGAGTTACGAGCACAACGGTATCACCGGGATCTCCCATGTACTGGAACACATGATGTTCAAAGGGACCAGTCGTTTCAAGGCAGGTGAGTTTTCACGCATCATCGCGGCCAATGGCGGGCGCGAGAATGCCTTTACCGGGCGTGACTATACCGCGTATTTCCAGCGCCTGGAAAAATCCCGGCTCAAGGTCAGTTTTGAGCTGGAAGCCGACCGGATGCGGTCGCTGAAGCTGACGGACAAGGAGTTCCAGAAAGAGCGCAGTGTCGTGATCGAGGAACGCCGCCTGCGTACCGAGGACAAGCCGACCGCGATCACCTACGAGCAGTTCAATGCCGTGGCGTTCCAAAGCAGTCCCTACCGTATCCCGGTCATCGGCTGGATGGACGACCTGAAGAATCTGCGTGTCGAAGATCTACAGAAATGGTACCAGCGCTGGTATGCACCGAACAATGCTACTGTCGTGGTGGTCGGCGATGTAGTACCGAAACAGGTATTTCTGCTGGCGAAAAAATATTTCGGGCATTTGAAGCCTTCGCGGCTCGATCCGCCGAAGCCGCAGCGCGAGCCGAAACAGCTGGGTATCCGGCGGATCACGGTCAAGGTGCCGGCGCATCTTCCTTACCTGATGATGGGGTATAAAACCCCGGTGGTGGGTACGGCCCACAAGAGCTGGGAACCCTATGCGCTGGAGGTGATGGCCTATGTGCTGGACGGGGGACGCAGCTCGCGGTTCACCAAGGAGTTGATCCGCGGCAAGGCGATCGCAGCACAGATCACCACCAGCTACGATCTGCACAGCCGGCTCAACAACCTGTTTACCATTTTCGCTATTCCGTCACAGGGCACCAGTATGGATGCCCTGGAAAAGGCCTTTCGCCGGCAGATCGACAAGGTGAAAAAAGAACTAGTAAGCAAGTCAGAGCTCGAGCGCGCCAAAGCGCAGATCCTGGCGGAGAAGATTTTTCAGCAGGACTCGGTGTTCTACCAGGCGATGAATCTTGGATTGCTCGAGACCACGGGCAAGGGCTGGCGCGAGGAGGCGAATTATATCGCCAATATCAAGAATATCACGCCGGAACAGATCCGCTATGTCGCCAACAAATATTTCATCGACGACCAGCTTACGATCGCCAGGTTGAAGCCACTGCCGATGTCAATGAAAAAGCCGATAAAAAGAACCATACGGGGAGGGCGTCATGCACGTTGACAGGATGAAGACCAGACTCTGCACATTGTTGTTTGCTGTCGGCCTGTCGTTGGCCAGTGCCGTTGCCTTGTCAGGACCGAAGATCGTTTCCTGGGTGACGTCCAACGGAGTCCGGGCGATGTATGTGCACGCACCGCAGATTCCGATGGTCGAGATTCGTGTCATGTTCGATGCAGGTGCGGCGCGGGACGGCAGGCTTCCGGGACTGGCGACGCTGGTGAACAAGATTTCGATCATGGGAGCAGCGGGCAAGACGGCGAACCAGCTGGCCGAGAGTTTCGAGAGTGTTGGCGCCAAGCAGAACCAGGGGGCGCTGCGAGACTCCGCCTGGTACAGTCTGAAGAGCCTGAGCGAGGAGAAGTATCTTTCGCGCGCAGTGCAGACACTGGCAAAAATTGTGACCAGCCCGGACTTCAACAAGGCGGATATAGAGCGGGAACGCAAACGTGCACTGATCAAGCTTAAACGCAAGCTGCAATCGCCAAAGCACGTTGCCAAGCGGGCGCTGTATAAAGCGGTATTTGGTCAACACCCCTATGCCGCAATGCCGGACGGTACGATGGCCGGGGTCAAGGCGATCAGCCGCAAGGACCTGGTTCGGTTTCATAAAAAATACTATGTAGGCAGAAACGCGGTGGTTGCTGTCGTCGGTGCAGTGGACGAGCAGCGCGCACGCAAGCTGGTTGATCAATTGACAGGAAAACTGCCGGCAGGTGCACCGGCACCGGTGTTGCCGCCGGTCAAGCCGCTTACCGAGGCCAAGACCATTCGTATCAATCACCCGTCGACACAGACCCATATCCTGTTCGGACAGACCGGGGTGCGGCGTGGTCATCCGGATTATTTTGCCTTGTATCTCGCCAACCACGTGCTGGGTGGTAACGGCCTGGTTTCGAGATTGAGCGAGGAGGTACGTGAGAAGCGTGGATTGGCCTACAGCGTCTACAGCTATTTTCTGCCCATGCGGCGCAAGGGTTTGTATACCATGGGAATGCAGACCAAGAATGACAAGGCGGACGAGGGAGTCAAGGTCATGCGCGATGTGCTGGCCGACTACCTGGCGAAGGGAATGACCAAGAAGGAGTTTATCGCGTCGAAAAAAAATATTACCGGGGGATTCGCGTTGCGTATCGACAGCAACAACAAGGTAGCCGAATACCTGGCGATGATTGGTTTTTACCGGCTGCCGGTCACTTGGCTGGATGATTTTCCAGAAAAAATAAACGCGTTGACCTTGGAACAGGCCAACCAGACATTTCAGCGTTACGTCAATCCCGGCAAGATGGTGACAGTTATCGTTGGCGGGAAATAGATCCGGCGGGCGGGGCAGGTCCGGTCCGCTGCGCGATACCGGTAAAGAAGGGCCGGGCAAAGTCAGGATTATCGGCGGACGCTGGCGGCGCAGGCTCGTCAGCTTCGAGCGGCAGCCGGGGCTGCGGCCGACCCCTGACCGTGTCAGGGAGACGCTGTTCAACTGGCTGGCGCCCCTCGTTTCCGGTACCCGGTGCCTGGATCTGTATGCCGGCAGCGGTGTACTGGGTTTCGAGGCGCTGTCACGTGGGGCACAGCGGCTGCTGCAGGTAGAGAGTAACCGTGCTGTAGTCACGCAGCTGAAACACCAGGCCCAGGTGCTGGGTGCGGATGACGTGGAAGTGGTATTGCAGGATGTATTGGCGTTTCTGCGTGCGCGGCGGCCCGGAGTGGAATTCGACCTGGTATTCGTCGACCCGCCGTACCAGGACCGGCTGGTGACGGAGACCTGCCGGCTGCTCGAGAAGTACCGGTGGATTGCCGGGAACGGTTTGATTTATTTCGAGTCAGATACGCTGATACCGGCTGCCCGGTTGCCGGCCGCCTGGGAGATCATCAGGCACAAAAAAGCCGGTGCAGTGCATTACTGCCTGGCTTGCAGAACGGCTGACACTGGCTGAATGTGGAAATTGCAGCGAAGTCATGGTTAGGGGAGCAAGAGGATGGGGCGTTTCAATTCGGTGACAGCAGTCTACCCGGGCACCTTTGATCCGATTACGCACGGGCATACGGACTTGATTGCGCGCGCCAGCAGTCTGTTCGATCATGTCATCCTTGCGATCGGTGAAAACCCGGAAAAACAGCCGCTGCTCACCGTCGGGCAGCGTATCGCATTGGCGAACAAGGTGCTTGCCGGCTATGACAATGTCGAGGTTACACAATTCGACTGTCTGCTGGTCGACTTTGCACAGCAGCGGGGGGCCAGGGTGATTTTACGCGGGCTGCGTGCAGTGTCGGATTTCGAGTATGAATTTCAGCTGGCAGGGATGAATCGTCATCTGGCTCCCGGGATCGAGACGATGTTTTTGACGCCTTCTGAAAACTATGCGTTTATTTCGTCGAGCCTGGTGCGTGAGATTGCGCGCCACCGCGGCGATATCAGTCCTTTCGTACACCCCATCGTGGAGGCTGCACTGCGGGAGAAATTGGGTTAATATCACTGCAGCGATATTTTGATTTGGGTTTTGACAATGGCATTGATGATTACCGATGAATGTATCAACTGCGACGTCTGTGAGCCGGAGTGTCCCAACGCGGCGATCTCGCAGGGCGATGAGATCTATGAGATCGATCCTGACTTGTGTACCGAATGTGTCGGCCACTACGACGAACCACAGTGTGTGTCAGTATGTCCGGTGGACTGTATCCCCAAGGATCCGCAGCACGAAGAGAGCAAAGAGCAGCTGTTGGAGAAGTACAACAGGCTGCAGGATGATGAAGTCGCCTGATCCCGGTCAGTCCGGGGTAAACGCCAGCCAGTCGTACCGCGGATCTCCGACGGCCATGAACCAAGGGTTTGTCAGCGAGTCCTTGGTGTTGTAGCGCAATGGTTCACGGTTGAAGGTACACAGGCACCCGCCCGCCTCTTCGACGATACATTGGCCCGCCGCAGTATCCCACTCAGAGGTAGGTCCCAGGCAGGGATAGAAATCGACAGTTCCTTCGGCAACACGGCAGGACTTGATCGAGCTGCCGATATGGCGCAGTTCGTGGGGGCCGATGTTGTGCAGCCATTTTCTCAGTACCTGGTCGTTGCGCAGGCCACTGACCGCCACGACCGGGGTATGACCGTTCATTTTCCTGGTCTGCAGGCGCATTGCGTCTTTGCCGGGTCTTTGGCCTGTCGTTTTGTAGGCGCCGGCACCTTTCAGTGCATAGAAACACTCACCGGTTACCGGAATATAGATGACGCCCAGTACCGGCTGGTGTGCGTCGATCAGCGCTATATTGACCGAAAAGCTGTCTGTGCGCGCGATAAAGTCGCGTGTACCGTCCAGCGGGTCGACCAGCCAGTAGCGTGACCAGGTTTTTCTTTGGCTAAACGGGATATCGGCGGCTTCCTCTGACAGGACCGGGCAGTCGGGAGTCAGCTGCCGCAGCCCGTCGCTGATGAGATGGTGTGCGGCATAGTCTGCTTCGGTGACCGGACTCCTGTCGGTCTTCAGCCGGACTTCGAAATCGTCCTGCTGGTAGACAGTACGAATTTTTTCGGCGGCTTCCGCGGCAAGCTGTACACAGTTTTTTAGCAGGTCTTCGTTCAGCGGTTCGTCCTCCGGTATGGCACACGCACAGGGGACTATTCTATCAGCTTTAACTTTATCCTGGTGTAGAGTTTTCCCTCGAACCAGGCATCGAAATGAATCCCCTGGCGGGTCTTGTTGACGCGGAAGCCTTGTTGTTGCCTGGGGTTGATGCTGATGAATTTAAGTTTACGTGGCAGCTTCAGGTCCATCGACACCCGCATCGGGAAAAAGCCATCGAGGAAGCGCCGCATAAAGGGCCCGTTGGTCAAGGTAAAACTTCCATCGGCGTTCTTGGTCAAGGCCCTGGAGTCGGCCTGGATGCACAGGTAGGCGTTTTTACCGACATTGCGTAGCTGTACCGTTGCATTTTCGATCCAGGCCTTCTTGATATTCAGTGCGCGTATGATTTTCAGGTTTTTGATCTTGTTCTTGTTGTAGACCACCTGCGCCCTGGGAAAGGGATCGAGATTCTCGTGGCATTGCAGTATTTTTATCCATCCATGTTCCAGGCTCTTATCGTGGATGATAAACGTGTTATGATGATGGTGAACCTTTTTTTTCGGGGGGTTTGTCAGAAACCTGAGTTTCCCTTCGTTGATGGACGCTGTCGGCAGATCTTCTATCTCATCATTGAGCCAGGCCTCGATCGTTTTTTCAGACAGCTCGGCGCCGACGGAAACCGGTGAGAAGAGAGTGACAGCAGCGATCAGGGCCAGGATGGGTACAGAATACATAAGCAGACCTTGCTGGATAACAATGACTGATACAATAATAACATTAAAATGCGGACTTTGCTGCCAGCGGGTGCGGTTCGGGCGGCAGCGAGCAGCCCGCGCAGCGGATTGAACGGATGTTTGTGGAAAGGCCAATGATCGACTGGAATAAAATTGACTCTGTATTTCTCGATATGGACGGGACCCTGCTGGACCTGCACTTTGACAACTATTTCTGGCGCGAATTCGTTCCCGAGCGCTACGCCGGTATGCATGGGCTGGACCCGGCGGAGGCCAAGGAGATCCTGTTTCCGAAGTTCAGGCGCATGGAGGGTACGATGGACTGGTATTGTGTCGATTACTGGAGCCGTGAACTCGGGCTGGATATCGCCGAGATGAAACAGGAAATCAGGCATTTGATTCGTATTCGTCCGAAGACAGTGGCGTTTCTTGATTTCCTTAAGCAGAAGGGTCACCGGCTGGTACTGGTTACCAATGCGCATCAGAAAAGCCTGGCGTTGAAGATGGAGATCACGCAACTGCAGGGACATTTCGATCGTCTGGTCTGTGCGCACACGATTGGTGTACCAAAGGAAAACCTGCTGTTCTGGGACAGGCTGAAGCAGATCGAGAATTTCACCAACGAGTCGACGCTGCTGGTCGATGACAGTACCGCGGTGCTCGAGTCTGCCAGGGAATATGGAATCAAGTATCTGCTGGCAATCGCCTGGCCGGATTCAAAGGCGGAAAAAAGAGAGATTGCCGGGTTTGATTCGATTCATTGTTTTTCGGAACTCTTGCAGGCTGATGCGTGAGATGCCTGGATGCGAGGCGCTTCCCGTGCGTGTTCAACGTTCCCAGCGTTTGAAGCGTTTTTTGCAGTAGGCGCGCAGACTGTCGTAATCCTCGAAATAGAGTTCCCAGCCGTCTTCTGCAGGCTGATCGTATTCGCAATAGTCGTTGTCATGGTCACGGCAGATTTGTGGCCGTACCGGGTAGATGCCGCAACGTCCTCCCGGTTCAACCAGGTGCCGGCACTTGGTGGTGACCAGCAGATACCAGCCGTCGTCGTCCTTGTAGATCTTGACGTGTTCATGGGATATCTGCCATAGCAGGTGCTCGTAGTCGTATTTCGATCGTGGTGTGTCTATCTGTTGTGTAAAGTAGGTGCAGCATAGAGAGCTTGTACACAGGTCACACTTGTTGTCGGCTTGTCTGGTGGTTTTACAGCGGATTTTCTCAGGCATTTAGTCAGACCCGGTCATTACCCAAGGTTATGGATTCGTGGACTCCGGCAGTGTGGGTAACCTGCAGGAGACACGTTGAAAACAGAAAAATAATTTATAAAACTATGGTTTCGTGTTATTATAGCAAGAAGTGTAAGGCAGTAGTTCAGCGTATGCCGGATTTGTCGGACATGGTCCGACAGCATGCGGAAGGCAGAAAAACAAGGGTCAAAATCAGACACTTGGCAGGGTTTTAGCCTGCGGTTCGATACGGGTATAAGCTTTATTTTTACAGTCAGATTTTTTGTTTCAGAGCTTGAGTTATTTCTATCTCGCACTATAGTTATAGCTGACAGCCGCCAACTGCCTTGCCTTATTCCCGAATCATGATGACCAGATAAAGTCGATCGGTGTTGGATTTTGAGCTGTTTTATGCTGTTGTAAAATTACCCAGGCATCGCGGAAAAGTTGAGCCAGCCATTGACACTTGGCCATTAACACAGGTATCTTATTGGCAAGCACTAGCCGGGAACCATGACTCTGATTCCATTTTTCTTTGATTTTTAATCCAAATTTTATTCTGTAGGGGACTGACGCGTGAGCAGTGAGATTGTTAGTGTAACTGACGATTCGTTTGAAGATGAAGTATTGAAATCAAAAAAGCCCGTGCTTGTCGATTATTGGGCGGAATGGTGCCAGCCTTGCAAGATGATTGCACCGATTCTCGATGAACTGGCAGATGAATACAGCGGTAAACTGAAAATCGCCAAGATGAATATCGATGACAATCCCCAGACGCCGCCAAAGTACCTGATTCGTGCAATCCCGACATTGATCCTGTTCAAAGATGGCAATGCTGAAGTGGTCAAGACTGGTGCTGCGTCAAAGTCGGAGTTGGCTGCAATCATTGAGAAGAATATCTGAGCGTCATCGAACGGCTGTGCTGATAGTTTTTCCTTGACGCGGACTTGAACTGAATAACACCTGACAAAAATTTACATTTTAACCGTGGCCGGGTTTGGGCCGCCATGCCTGTTACATTTTTCATCCAAATCATACCTGGAAGTGTCTTGTTATGAATCTAACTGAACTTAAAACGAAACCTGCAACCGAATTAGTCGCGATTGCGGAGAGCATGAACCTGGATGGCCTCGCACGTTCCAGAAAACAGGATGTCATTTTTGGTATTCTCAAGGCGCATGCGCGCAGCGGCGAGGATATCTTTGGCGATGGAGTACTCGAGATTCTGCAGGATGGATTCGGTTTTTTACGTTCAGCAGACTGTTCTTACCTGGCCGGCCCGGATGACATCTATGTGTCACCAAGCCAGATAAGACGTTTCAGTTTACGTACCGGTGATACCGTGGCAGGAAAGATCCGCCCGCCAAAGGATGGTGAGCGGTATTTTGCGTTGTTGAAGGTGCGTGAGGTCAATGGTGAGGCGCCGGAAAATTCGAAGACCAAGGTGTTGTTTGAAAACCTGACCCCGTTGTTTGCCCGGGACAGGTTGAAGATGGAAATCGGCAATGGCAGTACCGAGGATATCACCGCACGGATCATCGATCTTGCGGCACCGATCGGTAAGGGGCAGCGTGGATTGATCGTGTCACCACCCAAAGCCGGCAAGACCATGATCCTGCAGAATATGGCACAGTCGATCGCGGTCAATCATCCGGAATGTTATTTGATCGTGCTGCTGATCGACGAGCGGCCGGAAGAAGTGACCGAGATGGAGCGTTCCGTGCATGGGGAGGTGATCTCCAGTACGTTCGACGAACCCGCGAACAGGCATGTACAGGTCGCCGAGATGGTGATCGAAAAGGCCAAGCGGCTGGTGGAACATAAGCGGGACGTGGTGATTCTGTTGGATTCGATTACCCGCCTGGCGCGTGCCTATAACACGGTGATTCCATCATCGGGCAAGGTATTGACCGGTGGTGTGGACGCCAATGCGCTGCACAGGCCGAAGCGTTTCTTTGGCGCGGCGCGTAATATCGAAGAGGGAGGCAGCCTGACCATCGTTGCAACGGCATTGATCGATACCGGCTCACGTATGGATGATGTGATTTACGAAGAATTCAAGGGGACGGGCAACATGGAAATCCACCTGGATCGCAGAATCGCGGAAAAGCGGGTTTTCCCTGCGATCAATATCAACCGTTCCGGTACCCGGCGCGAGGATTACCTGACATCGCCGGATGAACTGCAGAAGATGTGGATACTGCGCAAGATCATTCACCCGATGGATGAAATGGAAGGCATGGAATTCCTGCTCGAACGGTTGAAGGCAACGAAAAACAACGCCGAATTTTTCGATTCGATGAAAAGATAGCGGACTTGATTCAGGAGGACTGACGATGTGGAAACTGGGACTGGTATTGACAGCAGCACTGTTCATTGCTGGATGTGACAAGGCGCAGCAGCCGGCGTCAAGCAGCAATGTCGCAAACAAGGTGGTTGCCCGTTCTGCATTGCCGGCTGCCGGGAGAAAATCGCCTGAAAAGACCGTCGCAGGGAGTGCATTGAGAAAAACCTATACGATGAATGAAAGCTTCGATACGGTCAAGGAGGCGGTCAAGGATGCGCTGACGGACCGTGGGCTCGTGGTCAACAATATCGCGCATATCAGTAACATGTTACAGCGGACGGGCAAGGACCTGGGTAAAACCAAAAAGATTTACCAGAAGGCTGAGAATATCGAGTTCTGCAGTGCTGTCGTGTCGAGAAAGACCATGGAGGCCGATCCGCATAACATCATCTACTGTCCGTACATTATTTCCGTCTACGTGTTGGCCAAGGAGCCAAAGAAGGTTTATGTCTCCTACCGTAAGCTGCCGCGTGTCAAAGACAAAAAATCGGACCAGGCCCTGCAGGAAGTGGAAAAGCTTCTGGACAACATCGCCAAAGAAGCAACCGAGTAGGGTGCGTTTACGCACCACTTCCCGTGTGATTTGCTTTGACAGGTCGTGATTCTAGCAACCTCCGCCTGAATGCTCCCGCGGTCCGCAAGCTTTTTTCTGCGCCGCCTCTGAGCGAGGCAATGTTGCAGAAAAAACTTCCGGACCGCGGGATTCAGGCTCCAAGCAGTCCCCGGGTGCTTTACACCTGGTAGGGTGCGTTTACGCACCACATCCCGTGTGATTTGCTTCGACCGGTCGTGACGATAATAACCCCCGCCTGAATGCTCCCGCGGTCCGCAAGCTTTTTTCTGCGCCGCCTCTGAGCGAGGCAATGTTGCAGAAAAAACTTCCGGACCACGGGATTCAGGCTCCAAGCAGTCCCCGAGTGCTTTACATCAGTAGGGTGTGTCGTACGCACCACACGTCCTATACGCCTAAATCTTGATGTACACCCAACCGTTCCTGCGTTTGTCGATGACCTCACCAATCGCCGAAGGTACGACCCTGACCCCGGGCAGTACCTGGAAGCGGGTATGTTTTTCCTTGTACAGGCGTTTTATCGTCTGTGCACAGGCCTGTACCGCAAAGTTCGGATAGGTCTTGATCAGCTGGTGCAGCTTTTCAGCGAAGTCGTTATTGCTCTTCCGTATCAGGCCGATGCCCTTACCGTTGGTGACCAGCTGCAATTTGAAATTTTTTCCTGAAGCGCGTGCCTTTCTCAACGTTCTTTCGATTTCTCCCAAAATGATTTTCCACCTGAATTTATCCTGTGATGTCACATGAATCATGACATTACGTTCAGTGTTGCCGGCCGCGGTGTTGCGGGTGTCGTCGACATGCGTAGCAATACTGAGCAGCGAGTTTTTTTCCGAGTGGGAATTGGCGAACCAGCCTCCCAATGCTCCGACAAAAAACAGTAACGAGGCGGCAGATGGAAGAAACCAGCGGTTTTTCAGGTAAGCCATAATGACTGGTGTCGACGCTTTCTCTGTCGCAGGTGCATAACTGAGACGGGTCAGGTCTTTGACCGTACGTAATTCTTCCATGCGTGCACGCAGACCGCTGTCTCGCGCGATCAGGGCCGAGATTTTCAGGGCCATGCTTCTATCGAGTTCGTTATCGATATAGGCATTCAATAATTCATCAGGTATCGAAGTGTGCTTCACTTAGTGTTCCTCAAGGATTAAATCATCGTTGGTGTTGTTACTTTGCGTGGATTCAGCAGCCTTTCTGCCGGTGGCCTGCGCAGTGTTTTCATTCCGGTAGTCGACGAGCTGGTGACGCAGTTGTTGCCTGGCGCGGCTGAGCCGGCTCATGACCGTGCCGATCGGGATGTCCAGGGTCTTGGCGACTTCGGCATAGGACAGTTCGAAGATATCCACCAGTGTGATCACTTGGCGCTGAGACAGCGGCAACTGGTCGATCGAGTCACGCACCTTGATGACGATCTGGTCCCGTTCGTGCTCGGTTTCGAGATTATAGTCGCTGGCCAGTGACAGGGTCTCGATATCGTCATTGGGTTTCTGCCGGCGCAGGTGGTCTTTCCAGCAGTTTGACAGTATTTTTGCAAGCCAGGATTTAATCGCATCCGGGTTGGTCAGCTGGTGACGCTTGGCCAGTGCCTTTTCCAGGGACTCCTGGGTCAGGTCCTGGGCGGTATCGCGGTTATTGCACCAGGAATACGCCAGACAGAATAAATTCGACTGATATTTCATAAGTTTATGCTTAAAAAGAGACGCGGTGATCTGTAGCATGTTATCCGCCGTTTATTGTTTTATTTAGTTATACAAAATAATATTTCTTACAAGCAAAGCTCTCCTCAATGCTAAGACGTGACAGCAGCGGGTTTTATTCCATTTTTTTAAAAAATTAATTTGGGAATAAAGCGGCGGAATGCTGCGTCTTAGTTAACAGTAATAATAAGAATATTTGCCCGAATAATAAACAAAATTTTTAACCCATTGAAAAACCAATAAAAATAGAAGGAGAGGAGAAGCAGTAATGTATAACAAAAAATGTCTGATGATTCTGACAGTGTTGGCTGCCTTGTCGCAAACGACGCAGGCAGCGAACTGGCTGATGCTTCAGGGAACCGAGCGGCCGAAGGCGACTCACAAGTTCTGGGGCTTTGTTCAGCCTTCCTACACCTATGACAGCAGTGATACGCTCAGTGGCCTGACCTTCGCTCCACTGGTCGGCAACAATGGTAAGCGTACCGCAAAGAACTCCATCGCGCCGTGGTTCGATGATGATTCCAGGTTTCATTTCCGTAGAGCGAGATTCGGTGTACGCGGCAGGCTGTCTGACAAAATCAATTATTTTACGCTGTTCGAGGTGGCCCCGAACCTGTTGACCTATGATCCGTTTGGCGACCGCGCGCGTACCGTGGCACTTGATCACTTGAGTATGACCTTCAACTACATCAAGGGCGCGAGGGTCCGCGTCGGTCTGTTCAAGACCCCTGGGCCTGAGGAAAGCTTCAACGCGATTCATACCATGACTTATATCGAATTCACCGATTTCGTCGCACGTGAAACCCTGGAACGCTTCGTGACCGGGGCGGGAAAACCGGCGGGTTCGCCGTTGTCACCCGGGCTGGGAACACCGACCTCGGTTGCTTACGGCTTCAACGGGGTCCGGGACTGGGGCATACAGGTGTTCGACAGTTTCAAGAAGGGGAAATGGGATCTGAGCTACGCGGTGATGCTCGGCCGTGGTGAGGGTATCCATGAAACCTCGGACACTGACAACAACAACGATGTGTACCTGTATACCTCGGCGGAATACGATTTGCCCGGAGGCAAGGGGCCGTTCAAGAATGGCATCAAGTATTATAGTTTCTATCAGGCCGGTAAACGTTCTTTTCAGTCGGATCTCAGTGGAGCCGAGTACGACCGCAAGCGTTACGGCATCGGGGTCAAGGCGGTAGGCCGGCTGTTTGGCGGCCGTTACAAGCACCGTATCGCGGCTGAACTGTTGTATGCTGACGGCATGCTGTTTCTGGCGCCTGCCGGCGGGGTTCGCGGAGGGGTGTTGCAGATCGCGGCCGAGGAAGGCAACAAGGCAAGGGGCTATACGCTGGATTATGGCTTCTTCCTGAACCGTCACTGGGAATTCGGCATCCGCTATCACCGTAACAACCTGTTGTACGAACGTGTCGCCACGGTCAATCCGGGCAATGAACGGATCTTCAAAGAGTGGACCTTGGGCATCAACTATAATTTCACTCCGCGAAAACGCCTGTCCTTGAACTACACGATCCGGGACATCGAGGCACCGAATGCCTACGTCGCCAGCGGCGGGTTTACTGCCGGTGCGGCAGCCACGTTGACCAACGATGTACAGCGAATCGTCGGTACTACCGACAACCGGATTGCGCTGCAGTTTACCTGGGTGTTCTAAGTCCGGGTGTTCTAAGTCTATCGGTGACCCGGCTGTGCCAAGTCACCGGTAAGCCTGTTTATTTTGGAGCAGCCGCACGAAACGTTTTCCCTAAGCTCTCCGTGGCTGCTCCACTTTTTGACCCGCCTTACCCGGATCGTTGGTAAACCGCCATGATCGCTTCAAGCTCCCGCAGTATCTCCCGGCGCTGCGTTTCGGGGAGTGAATCGAGCTCCGGCACGGCTTGGTGTGACGCGAGGGCGTCGATGGTGTGCAGAACATGCTGGCAGCCTTGCGTGCAGATTCTTTCCAGTACAGGATGGTTGAGCAGCGTCATCGGTCAGTGCCCTCCTAGTGTAGCGCACGATAGCCTATGTCACGGCGGTACTGCATGCCTTTCCAGTGAATCGATTCCACCAGAGTATAGGCCTTGTCTCTGGCCTGGCGGATGTCCTGGCCCAGCGCCGTCGCACACAAGACCCGGCCGCCGTCAGTCAGCGTTTTGCCGTGATCGTTACGGGTGCCGGCATGAAATATTTTGCAGCCTTCCGGTTCCGGTGTGTCCAGCCCGTCGATGACGTCGCCCTTGGTATAGCTTCCCGGGTAGCCACCGGCCGCCAGTACCACACCCAGTGCCGCGCGTGTGTCCCATTCCAGTGGCTGCCGGTCCAGCGTGCCGTCCAGTGCAGCCAGGCACAGTGTCACCAGGTCGGACCGCAGCCGCATCATGACCGGCTGTGTCTCCGGATCACCGAAACGGCAGTTGTATTCGAGTACCTTGACCTGCTGTTCGGGGGTGATCATCAGGCCGGCGTAGAGAAAGCCGGTATACGGCGTACCGTCACGGCGCATCCCTTCTACGGTCGGCATGATGACTTCAGACATGATCCGGTGCTCGATCTCTGCAGTGACCACGGGTGCCGGCGAATAGGCACCCATGCCGCCGGTATTGGGCCCCTGGTCGCCGTCGAAGGCGGCCTTGTGGTCTTGTGAGGTGGCCAGCGGCAGCACATGACTGCCGTCTACCATGACGATAAAACTGGCTTCCTCACCTTGTAAGCATTCCTCGATCACGACACGGTGGCCGGCATCACCGAACCTGTTTGCCAGTAACATTTCGTGCACCGCCTGCTCGGCCTGTTCGGTGTTCTGGGCGACAACCACTCCCTTGCCGGCCGCCAGGCCGTCGGCCTTGACCACGATGGGCGCGCCCTTGGAACGGATATAGTCAATCGCCGGCCCGGCCTGGTCAAAGGTCTGGTAGGCGGCAGTCGGAATCCGGTGCCGGGCCAGGAAGTCTTTACAGAAGGCCTTCGAGCCTTCGAGCCGTGACGCAGCCTGCAGCGGTCCGAAGCACTTCAGGCCCGCCGCGTTGAACTGGTCCACGATCCCGGCGACCAGCGGTGCTTCAGGACCGACGATAGTCAGCCCGACCTGGTTCCGGTTGGCGAAATCCAGCAGTCCGGTAATGTCTTCGGCGCCGATTGCGATGTTCTCGACCTTGTGTTCACGGGCGGTCCCGGCGTTGCCTGGCGCGACATAGACCTTGTCCGCCAGTGGCGACTGGGCCGCCTTCCAGGCCAGGGCATGTTCACGCCCACCGCCACCGATAATCAGTATTTTTATTTTGTCCATGGGTCTTTGCTTTGGCAGTCTGGTTGCTGGTCAGTGACGGAAGTGCCGCATACCGGTAAAAACCATGGCGATACCATGTTCATCGGCGGCGGCGATGACTTCCTCGTCACGCATCGATCCACCGGGCTGGATCACCGCGGTGACACCGGCCTCGGCTGCGGAATCGAGTCCGTCCCGGAATGGGAAAAAAGCATCCGAGGCCATCACCGAACCCTTGACCTCGAGCCCGGCATCCTGAGCCTTGATCGCAGCGATACGCGCACTGTAGACGCGGCTCATCTGCCCGGCACCTACGCCAACAGTCGCCTGGTCTTTACAATAGACAATAGCGTTCGATTTGACGAATTTCGCCACTTTCCAGGCGAACAGCAGGTCAGTGATTTCCTGCGTGTCCGGTTTGCGGCGGGTCACCAGCTTCAGGTCGGCCTGCGTAATCAGGCCGGTATCGCGATCCTGCAGCAGCAGCCCACCAACCACGGGCTTGAAGTCCTGGCCGGGTGAGGCGGGTGTCTGCCATTCCCCGACTTGCAGTACGCGTATATTCTTTTTGCCACCGAGCGTCCCGGCGGCCTGTTCACTGAAGCCAGGCGCGATGATCACTTCGACGAACTGGCGGTCGATGATGGCCTTGGCCGTGGCCTGGTCGAGTTCGCGGTTGAAGGCGATGATGCCGCCGAATGCCGAGGTCGGGTCCGTCCGGTAGGCCTTGTCGTAGGCCTCGAGCAGCGTACCGCCGAGCGCGACTCCGCAGGGGTTGGCGTGCTTGACGATGACACAGGCCGGTGTGTCGTATTGCCTGACACATTCCAGTGCGGCATCGGAGTCAGCGATATTGTTGTACGACAGGGCCTTGCCCTGCAGTTGCTGCGCACCGGCGATCCCGGCTTCGTTGCCGTGAGTATGGCGGTAGAAAGCGGCCTGCTGATGCGGGTTTTCACCATAGCGCAGATCCTGCAGTTTCTGGTATTGGAAATTCAGGGTCTCCGGGAAATGGTGTTTTTGTTCCTGGCCGCGGTCGGTGATCCTGCTTAGGTAGTTGCTGATTGCGCCATCGTACTGGGCGGTATGTGCAAAGGCCTTGACAGCCAGCCGGAAGCGGGTGTCGGTGTCGAGCGCAAGCGCGTTGCGTTCGAGCGTGGCGATGATCTGCGGATAGTCTGCGCTGTCGACGAGCACCGCGACATCCTGGTAATTCTTCGCCGCGGCGCGTAACAGTGTCGGACCACCGATATCGATATTTTCGATAGCCTGCGCCAGACTGCATCGATCGTTCGCCACGGTTTGCTGAAACGGATACAGGTTGACGATGACCAGGTCGATGGGCTCGATCCCGTGGGCCTGCATGACTTCCATGTCCGTGTCCCGCCGGCCCAGGATCGCGCCATGGATTTTCGGGTGCAGGGTTTTGACCCGGCCGTCCATCATTTCCGGGAAACCGGTATAGTCCGAGACCTCGGTTACCGCGATACCCTGTTCAGCCAGCAGTTTCGCCGTACCGCCTGTCGACAGGATCTCGATATTGTTTCGCTGTAGAAAGCCGGCGATTTCGAGCAGGCCGGTTTTGTCGGAGACGCTGAGCAGCGCGCGCTTGATTTTTTTCATGGGTGCAAAGTACCGAAACTCGTCCGCAAAGTCTTTTCAACTGGCGCCGCGCAACGCACCAGAGCGTCGTGAGCCCGGCGCGGTACGGCGAAAATCCAAGAAGGGTTAGTTGATTTTGAATAGTTGGAGCTTTTTGCGTAGAGTACTGCGGTTGATTCCCAGCAGTTTTGCAGCGCGTGACTGGTTGCCATTGACATGGCTCATTACTGTCTGGAGTAATGGTTTTTCGACTTCATTGATTACAAGGCGATACAAATCATTGGGGGTCTCTCCATTTAAATCTGCAAAATATGCATCCAGTGCGGCTTTAACATTTTCTGCCAAAGTTACACCGTTCAGATTGAATGCAGTGTCAACGTTTGCCTCATCGGTTGCAAAGTTTTGTTCTCCAGTATAAGTCATGCAGCTAATACCTCCCCGTTGGCGAGTTGCTCAAAAAATTGTTTGATTAATGAAAGTTGTTGATGTTTCGTTTCTACCCGGTTAATGGTATGACGAAACTTCGCACCACCTGTCTGACCTTTGCTGTACCATGAAATATGCTTTCGGGCGACACGTACGCCAGTGAATTCACCATAGAATTCATATAGAGTTTTCAGATGGCCAAGCATGATATCACGAACCTCTGCGATACCTGGTTCAGGCAGCTTTTTCCCTGTTGCCAGATAGTGATCAATCTCCCTGAAAATCCATGGTCGTCCCTGGGCGGCACGACCAACCATTATCCCGTCTGCGTTGGTATAATCAAGGACCTCTTTCGCTTTTTCAGGAGAATCTATGTCTCCATTGGCGATCACTGGGATGGACACCAGTTTTTTTACCTGTCTGATCGTTTCGTATTCTGCGTTACCCTTGTATTGGCAGGCGCGGGTGCGGCCATGCAGCGCCAGTGCCTGAATACCGCTTTGCTCAGCGATACGCGCAATCGACAACGCATTTTTATGCTGCTTGTCCCAACCTGTTCTGAACTTCAACGTGACCGGGATGTCGACGGCACCGACTACCGCGTCGAGAATTCGTTTTACCAGGTCTTCATGCTGTAACAACGCAGAACCGGCCATCACGTTACAGACTTTCTTGGCCGGACAACCCATGTTGATGTCGATGATCTGTGCGCCACGGTCCTGGTTGTAACGTGCCGCTTCTGCCATCATCCGCGGGTCAGCACCGGCGATCTGCACGATACGCGGTTCGACTTCTCCGGTGTGGTCGGCCCGGCGCTGGGTTTTCTTACTGCCCCAAAGCAGCGAGTTGGACGACACCATCTCTGAAACCGCCATGCCTGCCCCGAGTGTTTTGCACAGCTGGCGGAACGGTCTGTCAGTAACGCCTGCCATCGGCGCCAGGACGAGATTGTTAGGTAATTTATAAGGCCCTATCTTCATCTTTGGCACAATAAAATTGATTGATACCAGCGCAAAAAAATAGCATTGTATTTTGCTGCATCGGCGACGCACCGTCATCAAGTTTCAGGAATCGTTAACTATTTCTATCCTATCAGATACCTATGGCGCAAGAAATGATTCATACACTGGAATTTTTATTATGTACAATAACGCGTCAATGCGATTAAGGTTGCAGATCATACAGGTAATTCACGATGATTAAAAGAGCTACACACTAAATATATGGGTTGACAACTGACGAAATACGGGCTCAAAAGGCGGTCTTTTGAATAAATTGTGAATAACCTGTGAATAACTTATCAGCGAAATGTCAGTGAGATCGACGGCGGCTCTTTGGTCGGGATCTCGAACTCCACTTTCAGGTCGATCGGGGTGTTCGGTTCGAAGCCTTTTTTGATATCGCGGTGTTTTGGCAGGTAGTCCTTAGGTTGCAGGCGGCGCATCGCGATCAGCTTGTTCAGCTTGGATTTGACCTTGAGTTCGACGACCGGGTACGGCTGGATATAGGTTGCATTGTTGACAAAGCGTGAGTTGATCACGCCTACGCGTTTCTTCTTGGGGTGCATGTCGACGGTAAAAGTCACCATTTTGATTTTTTTGATGTTTTTTCTGTAGGGAATGTCACAGTTAAAAAACACCTTGCAGAATTTCACCATCATCGGGCGGATCGTTTCGTTTCTTGCCAGCGAGGCACGCATAAAATAAGCGAACTGCAGTATCAGTACCAGCAACAGCAGCAGAATCGAGCTGATCAGCAGGATATTGCTTTTGGCGCTTGGAACGTCGACCTCCTCGTACAGGTCGTCCTGCAGTACGTCGGGAACGAAATTGAAGTCCTGCGTTGCATTGCGCCGTTGCAGCGGGTTACGCAGGCCGCCCGATGCGGGCCGTGGCGCGAGTCCGCCGGCGGTTCCCGCTGCAGGGGTTGGCGGCCTCGGGGCGACCGGGGCCGGGGATTGGGTTGCAAGCCCGTCATAGGCGCTGTAGCCCTGTGTCGCGGTGACAGAAGAAGGTTGCGGGTTGCTGCCGGTGATACTGTAGTCCGGCGCCTGGCTGTCGGTTTCCGCGTCGAGCGTGTCGGGAATATCGTATTTCAGGCTGCGGTTTTTGATGACCAGTTCATTGTAGATGGACGATGCGGCGTTCCCCATCTTTGACACATTACTTCCGTGGCTGGGAGCAGGGTCGGGTGGAGCGGATACGGGCGGCTGGGTCTGCGGGGCCGCCGGTGGGTTGGCTGGCTGGCTTGGTGCGGGGCCGGCAGCCTGGGCCTGGTTCTCTTCAGTGATTTCTTCCTGCGCTTCGAAAATAGTAAAGCATTGTCCGCAACGTGTTTTACCACGTGCGCTACGCAGTTGACTGTCCGATATTCGAAACAGCGTGTGACAATTGGGGCACCGGGTCAGCATTTAAATCCCATATTCATGCAAGTGTTGAATTCAGTCTCCTGAGTCTCCGGCAGGCCAGGCAGGAAAAACCATGTTTTCTGCGGTGCACTTCCCACAACTCACCGCAGCCGCTCCAGAGTCTCCAGGAAATATAATAGCAATTTTAACTAGCGACGTCTGCATTCTATCAACATCCAGCCGTCTTTAGAATGGATTTTGAAATGGTCGAAGTGCTTTTCGTAGGCCTGCAGCAAGGTTTCACGTTGTTCCATCATTATACCAGAGATCACTAATATTCGCCCGGGACTGAGCAGGGACGCAAAGTCGTCCGCCAGTGCGATCAGCGGGTTCGCCAGTATGTTAGCAATGATTAATGTTGGCTTGACAGTGGGGTTGAAATCCTGTGGCAGGCTGATGTGAAGCGGGATGCTGGCGTTGTTTTTGACCAGGTTGGCCTGGGTCGCCTGCAGTGCCTGGGGATCGATATCGACACACCAGAGCTCAGCGGCCCCCAGCGCCGCGGCAGCGACACCGAGAATCCCGGAACCGCATCCATAGTCCACCACCTTATCACCAGACCCCAGGTTGTTCGCCAGCCACTGCAGGCACAACGCGGTGGTCGGGTGTGTGCCGGTGCCGAACGCCAGGCCCGGGTCCAGGAACAGGTTGACCGCAGCGGGATCGGGAGGGGTATGGCCCTCGGGAATGACCCACAGCCTGTCGCCGAAGCGCAGCGGCTTGAAATACTGCTCCCAGGTACGCTCCCAGTCTTGTTCTTCGAGCCGCTGACAGTCGATCTGTGTAGTCGTGATCCCGAGTCTCGTGGCAAGCTGTGCGGTCAGCCGGGTGGGGGCCTGGTCGGCACTGAACAGGCCGGTGATCAGTGTGTCCGGCCATAACGGGGTGCTGCCGGGTTCCGGCTCGAAGATCGGACGTTCGTCAATGCCGGCTCCGGCGTCGCGCATCGTGACCGATACGGCCCCCAGTGTCAGCATGCAGGACTCGATCTCCGCGGCCCGTGCCGCGTCGGCGGCGATACTCAGTTGCCACCAACTCATGAATCAGCCGCCGCGGCTACAGGCCAAGCTTGTTTTCAAGGTAGTGGATATTGGTGCCGCCGGCGATAAAAGCGGAGTCATCGACCAGTTTCTGATGCAGCGCGATATTGGTCTTGATTCCCTCGATCACCATCTCTGCCAGTGCCAGGCGCATCCTCGCCAGCGCACTGCTGCGTGTTTCCCCGTACGCGATCAGCTTGCCGATCATCGAATCATAGTTTGGAGGCACCCGGTAGTTGTCATAGATATGGGTATCCATACGAATCCCCGGCCCCCCGGGCGCATGGAACTGGGTGATGGTCCCGGGGCACGGCAGAAAGGTTTCCGGGTCTTCGGCGTTGATCCGGCACTCGACGGCATGGCCGCGCAGTACGATGTCCGACTGTTTGTAGGACAGGGGTTCGCCGGCGGCGATACGGATCTGTTCCTTGATGATGTCGACCCCGGTGATCATCTCGGTGACCGGGTGCTCGACCTGTACCCGGGTATTCATTTCAATAAAATAAAACTCACCGTTTTCATACAGAAACTCGAAGGTGCCGGCGCCGACATAACCGATATCACGGCAGGCCTTGGCACAGATCTCGCCGATGCGAGCGCGTACTTCCTCGGTGATACCCGGTGCAGGCGCTTCTTCGATGACTTTCTGGTGACGTCGTTGCATCGAACAGTCGCGTTCGCCCAGGTGAATCGCATTGCCGTGCTTGTCGGCCAGTACCTGGAACTCGACGTGACGCGGGGTTTCGAGGTATTTCTCCATATAGACGATATCGTTGCCAAACGCGGCCCCGGCTTCTGACTTGGTCAGCGAGATCGCGTTGAGCAGGTTGGACTCACCATGGACCACGCGCATTCCGCGCCCGCCACCGCCGCCGGCGGCCTTGATGATCACCGGGTAACCGATCCGCTTTCCCAGTGCCAGGTTGGCGTGGGTGTCGTCGGTCAGCGGGCCGTCCGAACCGGGTACGCAGGGTACACCGGTGTTTTTCATCGCCTTGATGGCCGATACCTTGTCGCCCATGAGCCGGATCGTTTCAGGCTTTGGACCGATAAACACGAAACCGCTCTGTTCGACACGCTCGGCGAAATCGGCGTTTTCGGATAGAAAACCATAACCGGGATGAATGGCGACCGAGTCGGTGACCTCGGCGGCGCTGATCAGCGCCGGTACATTGAGATAGCTTTCGGTCGATGGTGCCGGCCCGATACAGACCGACTCATCGGCCAGCAGCACGTGTTTCAAGTCGCGGTCGACGGTGGAGTGCACTGCCACGGTCTTGATCCCGAGTTCATGGCACGCGCGCAGGATACGTAATGCAATTTCGCCCCGGTTGGCTATTACAATTTTATCAAACATAAGCAGAAGACTGTGTGAAATTCGTTATTGGATGACGAAGAGCGGTTCGCCAAACTCCACTGGCTGGCCGTTTTCTACCAGGACCGCGGCGATGACGCCGCTTTTATCGGCTTCGATCTGGTTGAACATTTTCATCGCCTCGATGATACACAGGGTATCCCCCACCTTGACCTGTTGGCCGACCTCGACGAACGGCGGATTGGTGGGCGAGGAAGCGCGGTAGAAAGTGCCGACCATCGGTGAGGTCACCTTGTGTCCTTCCGGAATCTCGTCACCGTCCCCGGTATCACCAGCTTCGCTGCTGCCGGTGGCGGCAACGGGTGCCTCGACTGCCGCCGGGGTCACGACCGGGGCGGTGCTGACCGCCGGTGCAACGCTGCCATGCCGGCTGATGCGAACGGATTCTTCGCCTTCTTTGATCTCAAGTTCCGCAATGCCTGACTGTTCAAGCAGCTCAATTAGTTTTTTGACTTTTCGAATATCCATACACTCACCTGTGCTATCGCTGATTTTGTATGATCCTGACGGCTGCCTGCAATGCCAGCTCGTAACCACTCGGGCCGAATCCGCAAATTACACCACGGGCAATGTCCGACAAGTAGGATTTCTGCCGGTAGCGTTCCCGTGCATACACGTTGCTCAGATGGATTTCGATAAACGGGACAGCGGTGGCCTGAAACGCATCCCGGATCGACAGGCTGGTATGCGTGAACGCAGCAGGATTGATCAGTATCATCGAGACTTTCTCTTTGCCGGCCTGGTGTATCCGGTCGACGATTTCATGTTCTGCATTAGACTGAAAAGCGTCAAAGGACACGCGTTCCTGCCGGCACAACTGGTCGAGCCGCTGGACGATCGTCTCCAGTGTATCGTGTCCGTACAGGTCGGGTTCGCGGGTGCCAAGCAGGTTGAGATTCGGGCCATTGATCAGTAGTATTGACGGCATCGATGTTTCCAGGCGCTGAATTGGCTTAATTTCGGTAAAAAAGGTCTGAATTTACGCGAACCGGTACTGAAAATTCAGAAATGCACTAACTGATCAGGATTTTGCCTGATTTGTTCGTTGTTGTCCAGAAAAAATCGAGTTCGAAGACGTTCGCCGCTGTTTGCTGCAAAATAGGGTGGAATCGACCTACAGAGTATGCTACCGGTGGGTGGCACTGGTTTTCAACAGCTGCAGGATCGCTTTTTCGGCTTCGGCCTTAGTGATTTCGCCGCGTTTGACCGCCACCAGCTGCTGTTTGCTGTTGATAAAGACGGTATAAGGAAGCTGACCGCGAAAGTTTCCATAGCGGCGGCTGATGTCGACCGCATCCAGCTGGCCGCTGAGAATCACGTAGTTGATTCCCATGTCATCGACGAATTCCTTGACCAGCTTTTTATCGTCGATCGCAATGCCGATGATCTGCAGCCCCTGTTTGCCGTATTTCTCCTGCAGTTCCATGAAGGCGGGCATTTCTTTTTTACAAGGTGGGCACCAAGTGGCCCAGAAGTTCAGGACGATGACTTTTTTCTTGTCCCATTCACGGATGTGGCGCACCTTGCCATCGAGATCCTGGATCGCGAAATCCGGGCGCCGTGGTTTCTGCCCGGCCTTGATTTTCTGGATCAGGTTCATTTCCCGTTGCCTGGCAACAGGTTTTTGAGTGGCCCCGCCGGGGGTGGCGACGGCAGTGCTGCTGTGGGGATTTTTCGTTGTCGTCGGGGTGGCAGTCGGTGCCGGGCTGGCGGCCGGTTTGTCTACACGGCTGATCCAGTAGTTGACCCCGAGCCCGGCGCCGGCCGCGAATACCGCCAGGACCACGAGCCATTTCGATGTAGTTTGTCTGCCCATGATGGTACCGAGTATACCTGTTCCGGTGCCGAATGTTTAGCGAAAGGCCCTGTCGATGCGTTGCAGGAACTTGTCGGCCTTCATAAAGCCGTTGACCCGCTGGCGGACGACTTCCTTGCCATCGGTACGGAAGAACAGGATCGCCGGCGGCAGAATCACCTTGACGCGTTTCAGCAGGGCTTTGTCCCGGGCATCATAACGGGTGATATCCGCCTGCAGCAGAACGGTATTGCGCAGCGCGACGTAGACGCGCGGGTCGGCAAAGACATAGTCGTCAAACTGTTTGCAGTAGGTGCACCAGTCCGCATAGAAGTCGAGCATGACCGTCAGCCCGGCGGCATTGGCGGCTTTCAGTTCGCGTTCAAAGTCGGCTGCCGTCTTGATGCGGATAAAGGTCAGCAGTCCCTTGTTGAGTGTTTGTTTGCCGCGCAGTTGCCGTTGTACTTTCGGATTCAGCTTGGTGATATCTATTCTCGGAGCTGCTGCCGGGGTGCTCAGCTTGACCGGTGTCCTGCCGCCGGACAGCAAAGACGAACCGTGCAGCGGATCGGTCCAGTTGCGTCCCCCGGTCAGGCCGCCGAGCGCGACCAGTACGCCGTAGACGATGGAAAACACGCCAATACTTTTCCAGAACATCGCCCAGCCGCCTTTGTGTTCCCCGAGCGGTTCGAGTGCACGCATAAACACACCGGCAGAGATGAACCACAATGCCCACAGCAGCATCGTCACCTGCTCCGGGACCGAACCGATACGGCCGAGGAAGACCAGCGAGACGGCCAGTAACAGCATTCCGCCGGACGACTTCACTGTCTGCATCCAGGGGCCGGGCTTTTTCAGCAGTTCACCACCACCGGCACCGATGACCAGCAACGGCAGCCCCATGCCGTTACCCATGGCAAACATGGCGACGAAGCCGACCAGTATGCTTTCCGAACTGATGATGCCGGCCAGCGTGGTGGCCAGGTAGGGTGTCGAGCAGGGGCCGGCGATCAGTGCCGACAAGGCACCCATGATGGCGACCCCGGTGACCGTCGAGCCGGACTGTCTGTTGCTCATGGCGTTGAATTTCGACTGCAGGCTGGTCGGAAGCTGCAAGGTAATGACACCGAACATCGACAATGCGAGGACGATGAACAACGTGATAAACGCGATCAGGGCCCAGTCCTGCTGCAAGGCCGCCTGGATGCCAAGGCTGCTGCCGAGTCCGCCCATGACCGCACCGACCACGCCGAGCGTGACTGACATGGATTCGACATAGACCAGGGTAAGAAAAAACCCTCTGCCTGCCGACAGCTGGCCGCTCTGGCTGGTGATGATGCTGGCGACGATCGGAAACAGCGGATACAGGCAGGCAGTGAATGCCGCCAGTACCCCGACGATCAGCGTCAGGACCACGATAATCGGCAAATCGCCGACCTTGAACGCCAGTGCAAGCCTGTCGAGCAGTGACAGTTTGCTGTCACTTTGTTGTAGCTTCGTGGACACCGTTTTCGTGCCGGCGGCGGCAGGCGTGGTCTTTGTGCCAGGCCCGGCTGGCGCCGTGGTTGCAGGTTTTGCTGCCGGCTTGGCTTGGGTCGTGGTGGTTTTCGGCAGGCCGGCTGCAGCACCGACGCTCACTGTCTTGGTTGCCGGTGGATAACACAACCCGGCATCGGCACAGCCCTGGTAACCGACTTCGATCCTCGCGGCTTGCCCGACCGCCAGGCCGGTAATCGGTACGTTGATCTCGACACGCTGGTAGTAGACTTCGACAACGCCGAACTGCGGGTCTTTTTTCTTTTTGCCGGCAGGCAGTACCGGTTTGCCGAGCCTGGCGCCGGCAGGCGCCTGCAGAAACTTGAAGGTGAACTTGTCACGGTACAGGTAGTAACCGGGAGCGAT
>Ga0256830_1000616_pt1 | contig 27235 bp, 27 predicted proteins | sample 128326metaG_FD_190537 | JGI IMG/M metagenome (GOLD analysis project Ga0256830, IMG submission 190537) | Hydrothermal vent microbial communities from Lau Basin, Pacific Ocean - 128-326 | ecosystem: Environmental > Aquatic > Marine > Hydrothermal vents | place: Pacific Ocean: Lau Basin | collected... | reverse complement strand
GCACGCGTCATACCCGTGAACAGGGATGGCTCCAGGGTAGGCCTGGTCTCTCCGCCTTTTACATAGAAGGATTTTGTCTTCCCCTCGGATTTGCCGAAAGGAGAGACCCCTGAGAACAGAAAGGCCAGGACAACTGCAACCACCACGACCACTATCCAGCCCATCTTGGAGTCCTTCTTCTTTTTCACAGCTTTACCTTTTTTACCCATCTACCTCTCCTTGCCTCAAGATTACTTCCCGTGGATTGTTTGATCTAATTAAACCACAATTTTATGAAGAAATTATGAAGAAAAAAATCCCCTCTGACATCTACGACAGAGGGGATTGGTAAAAAAGAGGTTCTATGCTGAATGCCCCAATCCTTTAGTGTGCCGGCTCTCCAGGCCCTATACTTTCCCTGACAGAGATGACTATCTTATAGAGTATGGTCAGTATAAGGAAGCCCGTGGCCCATACTGCAAGGCTTATGATAAACTCTGGCAACGTCGGCCAGTACTCAAAGACCCTTTCCAACGGGTTGGGTATGAAACCACCGATTACAAGCCCGAACCCCTTATCTATCCACAGGGAGATAAACACTGCTATGCATGCCACCTTCAGTGTTGTCTCATTCCTCCTTGTTGCAGGTACAACTAAAAGGAAGATGGCAACAATGGCAAGGAGTATGGATATCCACATAAGCGGGACAAGCCTGCCATGGCCTTCCAGACCAAAGAAGAGGTACTCAAAGGAGGCAAGATGTCCTGGCACCTGGCTATAACCAGCAGTGAATACCTCAAGGAGGAAGAAGAATACATTGGTAACCATGGCATAGGCAACTATCTTGCTCACCGCAAGTATGGGTTCTCTGCCAGGGTCAAAGGTTGTGTATTTCCTCAATATCAGTGCAAGGAGAATCAGCAGCGCCGGCCCTGATGCAAAGGCAGAGGCAAGGAATCGTGCTGCCATGATAGCGGTAAGCCAGAAGTGCCTGCCAGGGAGACCTGCATAGATAAAGGCCGTGACCGTGTGTATACTGATAGCCCAGGGTATGGAAAGGTATATCAGTGGCTTTACCCATTTTGGCGGTGCTGTTTCCTTCCACTCAGCCTGCAGCGTTGTCCAGCCTATGATGATGTTCAAGAGGAGATATCCTGTCAGAACCACAGAGTCCCAGAAAAGGATAGAGTTAGGTGTGGGGTGTAGTATCACATTCATGATCCTCATGGGCTGGCCCATATCAACAAAGATGAAGAGGATGCACATGGTAACAGCACTTACTGCAAGGAACTCACCAAGTATCACGATCCTGCTGAACTTTTTGTAGTTATGCAGATAATAGGGGATCACAAGCATAACAGCTGAGGCCGCCACACCGACGAGGAATGTAAACTGGGAGATATAGAACCCCCAGGAGACATCCCTGCTCATACCTGTAATGCCCAGACCATAGCTGAGCTGTTTAAGATATACAAGGAAGCCGATCCCGATTATGGCAAGGAGCACTGCAACCAGTGTCCAGTATCTTCTTCCGCCAACTAATGCCTTCTCAAACATCTTCCTCACCTCCTCCTATAATGTAAAAGACACTCGGCCCTGTGCCCATTTCAGCCTTACGTCTCATTGAGAAGTTTTCACTCAGCACCTTTCTCACTTCAGAGTTGGGATCCATGAGATCACCAAAGATCAGTCCACCCTTAGATGCCTGTACACACTTTGGCATCTCTCCATTCTCAAGAAGCTCAACACAATAGGTACACTTCTCCACAACACCTTTGGTCCTTGTGGGATATGAGGGGTTTGTCTCTTTTATAAATGGCCTTGGATCACGCCAGTTGAAGCTCCTGGCCCCATAGGGACAAGCAGCCATACAGAACCTGCAACCAATACACCGGTGATAGTCCTGCATGGTTATGCCATCCTTCCTCTTGAAGGTAGCCTTTGTAGGACATACCCTCACACAGGGTGCCTTTGTACAATGGTTGCAGAGTAGAGGGAAGGGTCTTTCCTTGAATTCCTCTGGAAGGTACTCGTTTTCCTGTCCTACGAATACATGTTCATAGGTGTCTGTCCATATCCATTTGACTTCGTCCTTGGGATTACCAATGTCAGGGACATTGTGAAACCTGTGACATGCATCTATAACCCTTTTATAATCCTCCTCTGTCTTGAACTTGCTTAATACCACAACCATGGCCCATCTTTTTGCAGTCAGCGCATTGGGAGATGGTATGAATTCTGAGGCCTCAATCCCGCGACTCAGTATCCAGCCCGAGGCCCCTGTACCGATACCAAGGCCTAACCCGGCCAGTCCTGCAATCCTTAGAAATTCTCTTCTATCCATCTTCATCTTGCCGCTCCTCCCTCTTTTGCCTCTTTTACAAAATGACAATCCCAGCAATAGGGCTTAACCTCAGCATACTTATGGCACTCGTCGCAGAACTTCTGCTTGTTGGAGTGGCACTTCATACAGGTATTCTGGAGACTGATCTCAAAAAGCTTTCCCTCTTCATTCCTGTAGGTACGGTTTGCCTTCCTGAGGGCCTGGTTACGCCAGTCATCAAGCAGTTGCATATGATAGGCCCTCATGTAGGACTTGCTCTCCACACACTTCTTCTCCTTAAGCTGCTTGATTACCGGTGTGTCCAGTTTTGGGTCTGGCTTTACATGTGCCTTTCCTATGTTGTAATAGAAAGGGAAGGTTGCAAAAAGCAGAAATATTATTATCCCTGTTATGATCTTTCCACCATCATACATCTTCCTCTTCCTCCTCCTTTCCTGGTAACTCTTCCAAGCGGAGGTCCATTGTCCGCTCTGTTTCGCCTGTCATCACAAGTGCATTACCAACCAGCTCATGGACCCCGCAGACCTCCACATCTGGGACCCAGTACTGCATCAGGGTTGTAAGGGCTGCCCTGTCTATGGCGCATACATTGGCAAGCATGTTCACACCGTATTTCTGGTTCACATGTCTGACCGCGTTCGCCCTGGGGAACCCTCCCCTCATCCTGATCTCCATATTCTCACTTGCATTCAGACCTGAACCACTGCCACAGCAGAATGTCTTCTCCCTGATGGTGTTCTCCGGCATCTCATAGAAATGGTTGCAGACATTCTTTATAACGTATCTTGGTTCCTCAAAGAAGCCCATTCCACGTGAGGTGTTACAGGAATCGTGGAAGGTAACCCTCAGGTGGTCGTTTCTGCTGGGGTCAAGCTTCAACTTACCATGTCTTATAAGGTCAGCGGTGAACTCTACCACATGAACCATCTTTGTTGATTTTGCGTTCTCAAAGACCGTGCCTGTAATTGGTGATTTCGGGACCTCAAGGAAATCAGCAGGCCCCCACCATGTATCAAGATACTGGTGTATAAGCCTCCACATGTGTCCACATTCACCACCAAGTATCCATTTGACGCCAAGCCTCTTGGCCTCAGCGTATATCTTATAATGCAGCCTCCTGGCCATCTCATTGGATGTGAAGAAACCGAAGTTGCCTCCCTCTGAGGCATAGGTTGACCAGGTGTAGTCAAGCCCCAGTTCATGGAACAACATGAGGTATCCCATACATGTGTACACACCGGGCACACCGAAAAGGTCTCCCGAGGGGGTAACAAAGAGTATCTCTGCACCCTTACGATTGAATGTGGGTTCAATCCTTATGCCCGTTATCTCCTCTATGTCATCGCACATCATCTCAATGTTGCTCTGGATTGTATGGGGCTCAAGGCCAAGGTGATTCCCCTTGTGATAACAGTTCGCCACAGGGCCGGCGATCCAGTCCGTGTTGCAGCCAAGGAGATTTGTCAGCTCCCTGCCCATGATGGTTATCTCAGCGGTATCAATCCCGTAGGGGCAGAAGACAGAACAACGGCGGCACTCGGTGCACTGGTAGAAGTAGTACCACCACTCCTTGAAGACATCCATGGTCAGTTCCCTGGCCCCTGCCTTCTTGCCGAAGAGCTTACCTCCTGTGGTGAAGTACTTCCTGTAGACCGACCTTACCAGTTCAGCCCTCAATACGGGCATGTTCTTTGGGTCACCCGATCCAATAAAGAAATGACACTTGTCAGCACAGGCTCCGCATCTTACACATATATCCATGAAGAGACGGAAGGTACGGTACTTGTTCAGGCGGTCCTCCATCCCCTCAAGCACGATCTCCTTCCAGTTCTCGGGCAGTTTCCAGTCATCCTCATAGGGCTGCCACTCCCTTGGATTTGGCATATCCACTTCTTCAAGGTATTTTGGCCTTGCACCATAGCAATAGGTACCTGGCCTGAACTCCACTGGCACCTCTGTCCAGTGCTTCTCGGGTGGACTGTAGTCTATCTTTGCAAGTTCTTCTGGTTTTGGTGTCTTTGTCTTGGCCTTTGCCATGGTCTCACTCCTTTCCTTCAGATTCTTCTTCTGATGCTTCTTCCGTTTCCTTTGTCTCTAAGGGTTTCTCAACGGGTATTCCAACAGATACCATCTTTTCCCTGAACTCCTCCTCATATTCCTCGTAGGTATGAACCTTCACGGGATAAAGCCATGGATTCACATGTCTTACCATACGGCTGTTGTTCGCAAGATTTCTTGTCGGACTGAGGAAGATGCCTCCAAGATGTACAAGCTTACTGAAGGGGAAATAGGCAAAGAGAGTGCTCACAAGGAAGATATGGATATAGAAGATCGTTCCTATCCCATCAGGAACCGTGGGATTAAGCCTTGCAAGCCCCATTGTGAGCTCCTTGACCTTAATCACATCCACCCTGATGAAGTAACGCATCAAAATTCCTGTTGTGGCAATAGCCATGATCAAAAACAGGGGGAAATAGTCAGCAGGCAGTGAGATGTATCTCACAGAGGGTATATAGATCCTCCGGAGAAACAGATAGGTTGCTGCTCCAAGAAGAACAACCCCTGTCATCATCAGGTTTGGAAGCCCTATCTGGAGGAACCCGTCAAAGCTCTCAATGAGGCGAACAAAGGAGGGAACGGGATTGGTAAAAAGCCTGAGATGTCTTATCAAAACAACCAGAAAGGAATAATGGAATAGAATGCCACCAAGCCAGAGCCACTTGGCTGAGCCGTAGACAACCCGCTCACCGCTCCTCTGCATCTTCAGGTTCCTGAAGAGCGATCTGAAAAGGAGGACCTCAAGAGCCATCCTGAGGAATACCTCCCAGCCCGTGGCAGGACTCTCCAGCTTGCTGTACTTTATCCAGGGGAGGCTCTTCTGCTGACCACATGTGGTTGGGATCTTGAAGGGTACGGGTGTCTTTCCCCATTTAACCACACGGTAGATCAGGCCTATAAAAAAAGTAATTACCGCAAGGTAGGGGATTACGACACCGAATAAGGACTGAAGATGAGCACCCTTCACACCAACTAATGCAACAAGCACAAGTGCAATAACAACTCCTAAGGAAAACAAGGCACCCATTTATACAACCTCCTTTATTTTATAAATAATTTTTGAAACAACCATGGCTAATCTGAAACACCTTCCTGTCCATTACCAAGGTCTTTGGTGAGATTGGCCCTCTCAAGCAGCCTGTAGGTCATGTTTCTCAACTCAGTAGCCCTGAGGTCATAGAGTTTCTCCCTGCACTGCATATAGATATCAAAGGCGATCAGGGCAATATCATCAATCCTTGATTCAATAGTATGAAGTTCTTCATCCAGCCCCCTTTTTGATATCTCTTTAAGGAGTACATCTCTGATCACCCCCTTGAGCAGAAAGAGAAAACCAAGGGCCTGTGAAGGGGTAAAATCCTGGACAGCCCTTATTCTTATGATTCTGTCAAGAAAGGGAGAGACCTCTTTGATGTCAACACCATCCAGTATACTCTGGTAGATTCCTGATATACCCTCGGTGATTGCTGAACCCACGGGATTGGAGAAGGGGTCTTTCTCCTTGCGAAGAAATCTTGATGTTTCTTCAGGATAGGTCTGTAACAGGACATCAAACCACTTCTTTAGTATGACCTCTCTTCTGTCCTGTAAAAGGTCTTTGATCTCCATAATTCAGACGTGCCCTCTTGTTTACCTGGGTTGGCCTCCCTTGTGCAGGGATGCCAACCTCAAGTATTCAAATTTTCTAACCCCTCCCCGAAACATGAGGAGATATTATTATTTCTTGAATTATACGCAACCAGTTGGCTTGGGAAGCCCGGCATACCTACAGGCCTGTTTTGCAGGACCATCGGGGAATAACTGGTAGAGGTACTTTGTGTTACCCTTGTCAGGACCCATGGTTTTCTTGATCTCTTTCACAAGGATCTTGATCATTGGAGCGATCTGGTATTTGTTGTAATAGTCCCTGAGGAAGTTGATGATCTCCCAGTGCTCATCTGTAAGCTCAAGGCCATCCTGCTGTGCCATATAGTTGGCCAACTCGGGAGACCAGTCATCAAGATTCTGGAGATAGCCCTCCTCGTCCACCTCAATCTGTTTTCCCTGGAATTCAATAGTGGCCATCTTTTAACCTCCTTATCCTTAAAGATTTTAAGGCTTTCAAAAAGCCTCTATTACAATCACATATAGAAAAGTTATAAAACTTAATACAGATTACCAGAAACTGTCAAATTAAAAATATTAATTCAAATATTAACAAGGTTAATCTATTCACCTGTTAATTTTAAAAAGAGCAATATGCCTGTTTTCCCGGCATATCCAATACCACCTGGTACAAGCCTGTGGGTCCTGGGGTTATATCTCAAGACCCTCTCCTCATAGCTTTCCCCCCTGGTCATGCTCATCGCCCTCTGCCAGTCACCCCCGCATAACTCCACAAGGGTCTCCATGAAAACCTCACCAAGATTCTTCCCCGTGGGGTCAAAGCCATAAACAGCCCCGCAGTCACACATACCGCCCGTAAAAAAACCCAGATCTGTAACTATCTCATGGGGCCTCTCAAAGAGCGCTCTGCAGAAGGGACATCTTGGCTCTGTCAGAACTGACTTATCTTCCCTTTGCCTCTTCCACAAGGTAAAACATTATATATCCATTCATACCTTTAAGTCAACTGAAATATATGACACAGAGACCTCTCAGGCCGTGTGCCCCTCATGCAGATACTCGTCAACAATCTCTATGGTATGAAAGACCCTTTCCTGCTCCAATCGCTTCAGGAACTGAAAGAGACATCCCGGGCATGATGTTACAACCACATCTGCACCTGCTGAGCGGAAGACATCCACATTTCTGCTGAGCATCTCCATTGATTTCTCACGATTCCTCAGGGCATAGGTCCCCGCAAGCCCGCAACAACCCATCTGGTAGTCCAGGAGTTTGATCCCCGCATGTTTTAGTATCCCCCTGGGCTCATCGTATTGTCCAAGACTGTAGAGGCTGTGACAGGGGTCATGGTAAAGTGCCGACAGGGAAATCCCTTTTCCCTTGTCTAATCTGTCAATCAGGAAGGTATTCACATCAATGATGTTCATGCCCTCGCCTGTAAGCCTCCTGTAATCCCCTGAGAGTATCTTGACACAGGTGGGACAGAGCGACACAATGGTATCAGCCTTGATTGCCCTGAAGCGGGAGATATTCCTACTTGCCAGCCTCCTTGCCTCCTCCATTAACCCCATCCCCAGCAGCGGTGCACCACAGCACTGCTCCCCTCTCAGGGTGACAACCTCATATCCAAGGCTGTTCGCCACCCTTACAAAGGCCTCACCAAGGTGGGGAAAGACAAACTCCACCATACAGCCCTTGAAGAGTGTCACCCTGCCCTTCTTTGTAATATCCCTGGAGGGGATGAATACATCGCCTGCATGAGAGAACCTGTAGCTTTCAAATGTAAAACCCCTGGGGATGATATGAGCCTTCTCAAGACGCCCCTTGAGAAGAGGAAAGAGCAGCCTTGCAAACCTGTGCCCCATAGCCCTGTGTCTGAAGGCACTGGACAGCAGTACCCCCCATCTCCTGTTGAAGGGATCGTATCCCTTCAGAAAGGCCCTGCCATTGTAGAGTGCAAGCATTATATCAACCCCGGCAGGGCACCGTTTCTCACAGGCACCACAAAGGAGACAGCTGTATATCCTTTCAGCTATCTCTTCTGATGGATGGGCCTGGTTGCTGTAGAGACAAGACAGGAGATACAGGCGGCCCCTTGGGGATTTTGATTCACTGCCCTCTGTCAGATAGGTGGGACACTCTGCCTTGCAGCTTCCACAGAGAACACACCTTTGGAGTACTGACAGTATTTCATCTCTCTTATTCATTCCTGAGCAGTCTGTTCAGTTTCCCGCTCTTGAAACCCTCAAGGTCAAGGGAGACGAACTTGTACCCTATCCTCAGGAGTTCATCCACAACCCTCCTCCTGAGTTCATTGTCCATGAATCTGTTGATATCCTCCTCTGTAACCTCAATCCTTGCAAGATATCCATGATGCCTCACCCTCAGGTCTTTAAAGCCAAGTGACCTTAGAAAGTCCTCCGCACTTGCAACCATCCTCAGCCCCTCAGCGGTGATCTCAACCCCGTAGGGAAATCGGGAAGACAGACATGGGGAGGAGGGCCTGTCCCAGCTCTTCAGCCCGAACCTCCTTGAAAGCTCCCTGATTTCCTCCTTTGTCAGGCCTGCCTCCATCAAGGGGCTCCTTACATTGTACCTCTCCCTGGCCTTCAGGCCAGGCCTGTAATCCTCTGCATCATCTGCATTGCTTCCCTCAATGATCCACTTTATATCCGTATCCTTTATCATATCCTTTATGGAACGAAAGAGGGTATCCTTGCAATAAAAGCACCTCATCTCGTTATTGACACAAAACTCCCTCCTCTCAAGCTCGTTTGTTTTAATAAACCTGCTGGGGATACCCAGTTCGGAGACAAAGGCAAGGGCAGCTTCAACATCCTCCTTCGGCATGGTGGGAGAGAGGGCCGTTATGGCAATTGAGTTTATGGAGCTGTCCTTCACAGCGTAGAGGAGAAAGGAGCTGTCCACCCCGCCTGAATAGGCAACAGCTACGCTCTTGAGGCCCTTCAGTATCCCAATGAGTCTGCTGTATTTTTCATACATCAAAGCACGGTAATGTTATAGTTTTCCTGGTGTATGCTTGAATCCTCTTTGATTATAATATTGATTCCCTTTCTTCTCTCTATGGTCTCAATGGCATAACTTTCCTCATCTGTAAGGATATCGGCAACCTCGGGATGGGCGGTTATTATGACCTTTGTACCCCTGGGAGCGGTAAGGCGGTCAAGTTTTCGTAGTATCTCAAAGGATATCGTCTCCGGTGACATCACGAATCCTTTCCCCTCGCAGTATGGACAGGGATCACAGAGTGTCCTGCCAAGGCTCTCCCTGACACGCTTGCGTGTCATCTGTATAAGCCCGAGTTCGGATATGTTGTATATGGTGTTTTTGGCCTTGTCCCTCTTCATTGCCTCCCTGAAGGCATTGAAGAGCTTCTCCCTGTGCTCCGGGCTCTCCATGTCAATGAAATCAATAATTATTATCCCGCCAAGGTTTCTTAATCTTATCTGGTAGGCGATCTCCTTCACTGCCTCAAGATTTGTCTTCAGGATTGTCTCCTCAAGGTTTTCCTTGCCCACGTACTTGCCTGTATTCACATCAATCACTGTCATTGCCTCTGTCTGGTCTATGACAATGTATCCACCGGATTTCAGCCAGACCTTCCTGCCGAGTGCCCTGGATATGTCAAGCTCCACGCCAAAGGCGTCAAAGAGTGGCTCCTGGCCCTCGTAAAGCTCAATCCTGTCAGAGAGCTTCGGGAAATAGGAGTTAACAAACTCCTTTATCCTCTTGTACTCATCCACGGAGTCAATCACAACCCTCTCCACATCCCTGCTCATGAGGTCCCTTACGCTCCTGACGATCAGGTCAAGGTCACTGTACAGTAGATGGGGTGCGGAGACCCTCTGTTTTTTCTCCTGGATGTTCTGCCAGAGCATCATGAGAAACTCAAGATCGTTCCTCAGTTCTTCCTCATCAGCACCCTCGGAAGCGGTCCGCACAATGAGACCATAGCCCTCGGGTTTCATACCCTCAACAAGCTCCTTCAGCCGCTCCCTCTCATGCTCATCGGTTATACGCCTGGAGATACCCACATGTTCAAGATCAGGCATCAGAACAAGGTATCTGCCGGGTATGGTTATGTAGGAGGTAACCCTTGCCCCCTTTGTACCAATGGGATCCTTTGCAACCTGCACAAGAAGCTCCTGCCCCTCCCTGACAAGATCCTCTATTGGCACGTCAGACCTGCCTTTCTTCAGATGGAGCTGTAGCTCCTCCTCACCGTTTTCCTCCTCAAGGAATGGGGCATATGCTTCTATGTCTGCCTTTATGTCTGCCACATAGAGGAAGGCTGCCTTTTCCAGTCCAATATCAATGAAGGCGGACTGCATTCCCGGAAGCACCTTGAGGACCCTGCCCTTGTAAATATTACCCACGAGGGAGGCATCCCTCTTCCTTTCCACATAAAACTCAACTATCTGTCCATTTTCAAGAAGTCCGACCCGTACTTCATTGAATGTGACATTTATTAAAATTTCACCTGGCATCAAGACTTCATGTCAATCAGATCCATGGGCGTTATCCAGCCTTTCTTCCAGCCATATAATGCCCTCCGCCTGACCTTCAGGCCCTCCACGGGGACACCGAATATCCCCTCAAGGCAGTCCTTTAACCTCACCTTCCTGTCCTTCAGATCCTTGAGTTGTATTATAACTGTATTTTTATTAATTATATCAAACTTTTCTATAAAATCACTAAAAGTCCTATCCCTGAGATTAAGCCTTCTTTCTCCGTCCGGTAGTCCTATCTCATACTCATACATGCTGACAAAGCTGCTGATGGAGGGCAACCTCCTGAAAAAGAAGCCCATCCTGTTTATCCTGATCCCTTCAGGCAGCTCCCTGTTGATCCTCTCGTGATAGAGTGTAATATCAAAAGGTGGATAGACCTCTACATCAAGATACTCTCTCTGCCCCTCAACGCCTACACTGAGGGGTGGACCAAAGGATACCTTTGGCATGGGATGAAAACCCTCCGTATAGCAGAGAGGGACACCCGCCCTTCTGAATGCCCTTAGCATTGCGGCGGAGAGTTCAAGGTGTGAAAGGTACCTCATCTCCCCAAGCTTTGAATACTCCATCCTCACCTTTACAGGTTTAAACCTGCTGGGTCCCTCCCTCTGTGGAGGGATGAAACCGATATTGTCAGCAGAGAGATACTGGCCGCTTTTGCATCCGAGCCCGCACCCCTGGCATCTGACCACATTACAATCAGCCGTCACCCTTGCCCGAAGTGCTGTATTGTACTCCTTTTCCAGGAACTCCTTTTTCACCCCATTGTCAATAAAGTCCCAAGGCAGGGACTCATCAGATGGGTAGTCTCTTAGAGCATACCCTCTTATATCAATACCTGTCCTGTCCATTGCCTTTAACCAGCAGTTGTAGTCAAACTCATCAGACCAGCCCTCAAGGTAGGCCCCTTCACGCCATACCTCATAAAGCAGATCCGAGAGTCTGCCATCACCACGGGAGAGAGCCGCCTCTATGAGGCTCATCTTGAGGTCATGGTGCTTGAATTTAACCTGCTTTGGCATGTTTTTCCTGATAAGAGCCAGCCGATGAAGCAGCAGATCCTCATTGCACTGCCCTACCCACTGGAAAGGTGTATGGGGCTTCGGGACGAAGGGCGACACACTCACCGTGATATTTACACCCTTTCTGGTCACTGTCCTTGCAATCTTTCTTGCCCTTGCAGCCATCATTGCAATCCCCTCAACATCCTCATCCCTCTCCCCGGGCAGGCCTACCATGAAGTAGAGCTTGACATTCAACCATCCTTCATTGAAGAGCATCCATAGCGCCTTCTCAAACTCCTCCTCGCTGAACTCCTTGTTAATTATCCTTCTCAGCCTTTCAGAGCCAGCCTCTGGTGCTATCGTGAAGCCTGACTTTCTTACTGACTTGATCTCCTTCAACAGTTCCTGATTTACAGCACCCACCCTGATTGATGGAAGGGAAAGGGATATCTTCCTGTCAGAGAACTCCCTGTTGAAGGCCCTGAGCAGGGGTAGTAGCTGGGTATAGTCGCCCGCACTGAGTGATGTAAGCGAGACCTCGTCGTAGCCGGTACTGTCAATGGACTGTCTGGCTATATTCAGAACCGTCCTTGGACTTCTCTCTCTGAGGGGTCTGTAGATCATGCCTGCCTGGCAGAACCTGCAACCCCTTGTGCAGCCCCTGGAGAGCTCTATGTTTATCCTGTCGTGTACGATCTGTGTATAGGGCACCACAGGCCTTGTAGGATAGGGGGCTGAGTCAAGGTCATCTATGTATCTCCTTCTAACCCTTCCGGTGGAATAACCCGGCACATAGAACCCCTCAATCCCTGAGATGCCTCTTAATATCTCCTCCCTTGATGAGCCCCTGAGAGCCAGAAATGCATCAAGCAGTTCCACAACCGCCTCTTCAGCATCTCCTATGCAGAAGGCATCAACAAAACCCTCAAGCGGTAGGGGGTTTGAAGCTGAAGGCCCGCCTGCGATTACTATGGGGGCTGTACCATCACGGTCTGACCTGAAGGGTGCAATCCCACCGAGGTCAAGCATCTCAAGCACTGTTGTATAGGAGAGTTCGTACTGAAGCGATATACCCACTATATCAAATTGATGTAGCGGTGTGTTTGTCTCAAGGGAGGCAAGCCTCATACCCTCTTTTCTCATATAGTCCCTCAGGTCCCTTCCAGGTGCAAACACACGCTCCGCTGATGCATAGGGGATGTTGTTGATTATATGATAGAGTATCTTCAGGCCAAGATGAGACATCCCTATCTCATAGAGATCAGGAAACAGCAGGGCCACCCTGATTGCAGCATCTTTTTTCTTTATTACATTTATTTCACTGTCTATATATCGGCTTGGCTTTCTGAATTCCACCAGGTTCATATCCCACTCCTTCCATATTTGATCCCCATCAATGTGAACTCCCAGAGTAATAAAGTTCAATAAATCCTTCGCAAGAAACCGGCTATTGCCTGTGCAAGCATTTTGCCACCCCTTGAGATTGCCGGTTTTATCATCCCCTTATGTAATGTTACAACGGGTGTATACCTGAACTTTGCAAGCAACCTCCCTGTGGTAGCATCTGTAATTGTGCCATCTAAAACAAATGAAAGCCTCCATTTCTCCTCCCCTGAAAACCATCCACCACCCACAGACTGTATCACAGGGTTTGTCACGCTGGTTCTCAGGATAAGCTGTCCTGGCTCCACCAGATCAATATCATCCTCTATGTAGACATCCTCAAAGAGCCCGTATTCCTTCAGGGCATCTGATATGTCCCTTGAGAAGGCCTCGGTGAAGAAACAGCCCTTTCCTTCAAAATAGGGCCTTAGTTCTTCATCAGGGAGGTTAAGACTGTCAAAATCGCATTGGGGATGGAGAATTATTATGCCATCATAATCATCTGAAAGCCTGCGGTCTGTAAAGACCCTTTCATGGGTCTCCTCTTCTGCAGGTCTGGCAGAGGGCCTCCCTGCAATACCCTTTAATGTTGAGGCACAACCGCAGGATACAAGGATGACAAGGACAAATACAATCTTTATATACCTGTTATACACCACTTTTTATATCTGGTCAGCACGGGTTCAGGGCTGAAGCTATTTTGCAGAACGCCGTCTCCTGGAAAGGGGAATGTATCTCTTCATCCCCTTAAGCGATGATACATAGGCAGGTCTTATTAATTTACCCTGGATTATCTCCTCAATCCTATGGGCTGACCAGCCTGCAACCCTTGCCATTGCAAAGATGGGCGTATATAATTCACGGGGTATACCCATCATGTCATAGATAAACCCTGAATAAAAATCCACATTGGGGCATACCTTTCTGCCCTTCTTTTTCTTTACAGCCTTTACTGCCAGCCGGCCAACCTTCTCATAGAGTTCATACTCTTCTGAACGTCCCTTCATCTCTGCCAGTATCTTTGCCTTTTCCTTGAGTATCTGCTCCCTTGGATCGGATATGGTATAGACCGCATGCCCGATACCATAGATCTTGCCAGAGCCATCACCGGCCTTCCTGTCAAGTATCCTTTCAAGATACTGGTATATCTCCCCCTCATCATGCCAGTCTTTCACGTTTGCCTTTATCTCATCCATCATCTTCATAACAGAGGCGTTTGCACCACCATGGAGGTACCCGGCAAGCGATGCAACACCTGCACATATGGCCATATAGGTGTTGGTCTTGCTTGATGATACAGTTCTGACTGTAAAGGTTGAGTTATTGCCACCCCCATGTTCTGCATGTAAAATCAACATGATATCAAAGAGGTGCGCCACGAACTCATCCGGCACCTCTCCATGGAGCATATAGAGAAAGTTCTGGGCTGTGCTCAGTTCAGGGTCAGGCTCTATAAAGATGGTATCCCCGTTGTCACGGAGAACACAGTAGTTATATGCAACAATTGTGGGAAACTTTGCTATCAGGTCAACACACTGACGGGTGACATCCCTTATGTCTGTTGAGCATGGATTCGGGTCAAACTTGTGCAGTGCTGCCACTGCTGCATGCAGTGCGCCCATCTGGTCATCATTCTCTGTATTGAAACGTATGATCTTTTTTGCAAGCTCAGGCAATGCCCTCCGCTCTGCAAGTATGTTTTCAAACCTCTCAAGGCAGTCCCTGTTGGGCAGTTCTCCCGTGAGGAGGAGATAAACAACCTCTTCAAAACCATACCTTTTTTCCTTCTCAATGGTCTTGACAATCTCCTCCACATCATAGCCACAGTAGTAGAGCTTGCCCGGTACGGGGTGGCTTTTGCCCCATTTGTCCTTCTCATAGCCGATCACCTGGCCCTTGCTTGTGATACCCACCACGACACCTGTGCCGTCAAAATTCCTGAGGCCTAATTTTATGTTCTTTTTCCTCACAAGCTCCGGGTCTATCCTGTCGTGCCTTTCCTCAAGCTCTGCGATCTTCTGCAAGAAATTGTCCATTGATTCATCCTCCTGGTTTGCTTAGAGACAATTGAGTCAAAAAGAGAACATGAAAGTTAATGTTTGTATTTGAATTTTATATTATAACACAAAGGTATGGGTTACATAGAAGGCTATCAGGTCATCCCGCCATCAACAGATATATATGAACCTGTAATATAGCCCGCCCTATCGGAGGCAAGAAAGAGGGCAGCTTCAGCCACCTCCTCTGTGGTGCCAAACCTTTTCATTGGTATCAGATCCAGGAACTCCTGCCTGAGTTTCTCGCTCATCTTCTCCGTCAGTTCTGTCTCAATCACTCCAGGACTGAGGGCATTCACGGTTATACCAAGGCGTGCAACCTCACGGGCAAGTGACCTGGTAAAGCTCAGGATCCCCCCCTTTGAAGCAGCATAGTTTGTCTGCCCCGGTCTCCCCATAAGGGCTGTCGGAGATATTATGTTTATGATCCTGCCCCATTTCTCCCCTATCATGGGCCTTAAAGCAGCCTTTGAGCAGTTGTACACCCCTGTGAGGTTTATATCAATCACCCTGCGCCAGTCCTCTTCCTTCAGTAGCATAAGCAGTGAATCCCTGATAATACCTGCGTTGTTGACCAGTATATGCAGGGAATCCGTCTCCTGCAGCAGCGTCTGGTACATCTTCTGCACCTCGTTGTAATCAGACACATCCGCCTTCAGGGCCATCCCGAATCCGTTGATCTCCGTGAGTTCCCTTACCGTATCCTCTGCTGCCTCCTCATCCGAGGAATAATTCACAGCCACCCTTGCACCTGCCCGGGCAAGTCCAAGAGCAATGGATCTGCCTATACCCTTTGTGCCGCCTGTGACAAGGGCGACTTTCCCCTGCAATTCATATAGCAAAGAAAGGCCCTCCTGATCTAAAGGTCTCTGTCTTTCAATTGCCTCAGATATTCATCCCATTCAATGGGGAGCATGTACTTCTTTTTGTTATTGCAATCCTTGCAGGCAGCCACGATGTTGGACTTAACGCTCTTTCCACCCCTGATCAAAGGAACAATATGGTCCATTGTCAACTCCGAGGGTTTGAACCTTCTCCCACAATAGTAACAACTCCCCTGTGCCTTCTTCTGCCGCCACCATCTTGTGGCCTTTAATCTCCTAGCCTTCTCCCTTTCCCTTCTTATCTCCTCATCCGTCACTTCAGGGAAGAAATAATACTCCACATTTTTCATGTTAAAATTATAGCATAGTTCCGGCCTCCTTCTCATCCCTTTCCAAGGACAGCCTCTTTTTGGATATAATAGAACAATACAATTGACTTTCCAGGAGATCTGAATGATAGGCATTATCGGCGGAAGCGGACTTTATGAGATTCCAGGTTTCAGAGAATCTGAACGGGTCAGGATCAATACCCCCTTTGGTGAGCCTTCTGATGAATTTATTATCGGCAGTATTGGCAGTCGGGATGTGGTCTTTCTCTCACGCCATGGCCATGAGCATGCAATACCACCCCACAGGGTAAACTACCGTGCAAACATCTGGGGATTCAGGGAGATAGGTGTAAAAAGGATCATGGCCGTCAATGCTGTAGGTGGAATTAATACACGTTACAGACCTGGTGACATAGTGCTGCCTGACCAGATAATAGACTTCACGAAAAACAGAGGGCAGACCTTTTATGATGGACCCCGGGTAGTACATATAGACTTTACAGAACCTTACTGCAGCGAGATGAGGAGCGTACTCCTCTGCACTGACGGGGGCATACTTGACGGCGGCACCTATATCTGCACAGAAGGGCCAAGGCTTGAAACAGCCGGTGAAATAGCCTTCTACAGAAATATCGGTGGGCACATGGTGGGCATGACACAGATGCCAGAGGCAGCCCTTGCGAGGGAGGCCACCCTGTGTTATCTCTGCATTGCCGTGATAACAAACTATGCTGCCGGTATAACCAGGGAAAGGCTGACCACCACAGAGGTGGTGGAGACCATGAAACAGAGCACAGAGCGGGTAAAACAGATCATCGCCTCTGCTGTTGAGATCATGCCCGTGGACAGGCAATGTAGCTGTAAGGATGCACTGAGGGATGCGGAGCTATAAAGATGGAGAAGGTACTTGTCATAGAGGATAAAAGATCAATGGCCAGGATGCTGCAGACAGGCCTTGAAGCAGAGGGTTACCTCTGTATTGTGGCCTACAATGGCAAAGAGGCACTAAATATGATAGACAGGGAACAGCCTGAACTTATCATCACTGATCTCAAGCTTCCCGATATGGACGGCCTTACGATACTGAAGCAGCTGAGACAACAGGAAGTTGAGACCCCTGTAATCATAATGACAGCCTTTGGATCCATAGAGATCGCTGTTGAGGCAATAAAGGAGGGTGCCTTTGATTTTGTCCCCAAGCCTTTTGATATGGACCATCTGCTTTTGATCATCAGGAGGGCACTTGACACAAGAAGGCTTTACCGGGAGAATCTGCTTCTCAAGGAGGAGATGGCAACACACAAAGGCATGCCCGAGATAGTGGGCAAAAGCCGTGCAATAGCCGATGTCCTTGAGAAGGTCAGAAAGGTGGCACCTGCAAAGACCACTGTGTTGCTTCAGGGTGAGAGCGGCACAGGCAAGGAGCTCTTTGCAAGGGCGATACACTACATGAGCCCCAGGGCAAAGGGGCTCTTTGTACCCATTAACTGCGCTGCGATCCCCCGGGATCTCCTTGAGTCAGAGCTCTTCGGTTATGAAAAGGGTGCCTTTACCGGTGCATCCCACAGGAAGCTTGGCAAATTTGAGCTTGCCCACAATGGCACCATATTCCTTGATGAGATATCCGAGCTGGATACCTCCCTTCAGGCAAAACTGCTCAGGGTGCTTCAGGACCAGATTATTGAAAGGATCGGTGGCACAACACCTGTTCAGATAGATGTCAGGGTGGTGGCAGCAACCAACTCAGATCTGCTCCGTGCGGTAAGGGAGGGGAGGTTCAGGGAAGACCTCTTTTACAGGCTTAATGTATTCCCCATAGTTATCCCCCCGCTGAGGGATCGCAAAGAGGATATACCCGCCCTATCAGAGTATTTCATAGAAAGGTTTTCAAAGGAGATGAAGACAAAGCCCCGGAGGCTTGCACCTGATGCCCTGAAGCTGCTGATGCAGTACGACTGGAAAGGAAACGTAAGGGAGCTTGAAAATACAATTGAGCGGGCAATGATCCTTGCCGATGGGGACACGATACTGCCGGAACATATAACACTGATGAGTATAGAGAAAACGTCTGCATCCCTTGAGAACATTCCCATGGAGGGCAGCCTTGAGGAGACCACAAAGGCTGCAATCAGAATTGCCGAGAGTGAAAGGATACGAAGGGTCCTTAATGAGACACGCTGGAACAAGACAAAGGCAGCGGAGATACTCCAGGTTAGCTACAAGACCCTACTGACAAAGATAAAGGAGTACGGGCTTGAGTGAATACAGGCTTGATGTGCTTGTGGTTGATGATGAGCCACTGCAGAGGGATATCCTCCAGACCATCCTCAGGGAAGAAGGTTATGATGTGGAAACCGCATCCTCTGTTGATGAGGCACTCCAGGTTGTAAAGGAGAACCCACCAAAGATCATACTTACTGACCTGAAGATGCCTGACAGATCAGGAATGGAGCTGCTTGATGAGATCAACAACATGAAGCCTCATGCACCGCCTGCCATCATCATCATGACCGCCTTTGGCACTATCTCATCAGCTGTGGAGGCCATAAAAAAAGGCGCTTATGACTATCTAACCAAGCCTCTTGACAAGGAGACGGTTGTCTACAAAGTCAAACAGGCACTGGAGAGACAGAACCTCCTCTATGAAAATCTCCAGCTTAAGGATGCACTCTATGAGAAATTCAATATACAGGGGATAGTGGGAAAGTCCTCGGTCATGAAGGAACTTATAAATACAATGAAGAAGGTAGCCCCGACAAATGCCACCGTGTTGATCCTTGGCGAAAGCGGTACCGGTAAGGAGCTTGTTGCACGGGCACTGCATTACAACAGCCCAAGAAGGAACAGACCATTCACAGCTATAAACTGCGCATCCATACCGGAGAATCTCCTTGAGAGCGAACTCTTCGGCTATGAGCCAGGCGCATTTACAGGTGCCACCTCAAGAAAACGGGGCCTTATTGAGGCAACAAGCGGTGGCACCCTCTTCCTTGACGAGATAGGGGATATGCCCTTAAACCTCCAGGCAAAGCTGCTGAGGGTTCTCCAGGATGGCGAGGTAAGAAGGCTGGGAGGCAAGGAGAGCTTCAAGGTGGATATCAGAACAGTTGCAGCAACCCATCAGGATCTGGAAAGGCTTGTAGATGAAGGCCTCTTCAGGCAGGACCTTTACTACAGACTGAGGGTTGTCACCCTCAGGATCCCACCCCTGAGGGAAAGGAAGGAGGATATACCACTCCTGACAGATTTTTTTATAGAGAGATTTTCCCGTGAGTACGGGAGGGAATTGAAGGGGATGGACAGGGAGGCCCTTCAGGCATTGATGGGCTATGACTGGCCGGGAAATGTGAGACAGCTCCAGTCTGTAATAGAAAGGGCCGTTATCATGAGCGAGGGGGAGATGATAACCCTCAGGGATGTAAAGGATGAACTGACCCACAAGAAGAGTACACCCGGAACACTGGAGATTGAACTGCCTGACGAGGGCATTATCTTTGAAGAGCTTGAGAAGGCTCTCCTCAGAAAGGCAATGGAGAAGGCAAACAATGTTGCCAAAAAGGCAGCAGAACTGCTGGGCATGAGTTACAAGACATTCTGGTACAGATGGGAAAAGTACGGTCTGAGAAAGGATGACAGATAACCGCCATTTCAGTTATAATTTACTTCATTGTATCCAATCTGATCACTGATTTATAAATACAATGCAGGATCAGTAGTGTCCGGCAAAAAGGCAAGCAACCATAGACGGACAGTATTGAGGCAGGGTGTCGCAGAAAAAAAGAAGCATCACACCTTTAGGGGCTCTGCCCCGTACCGGAATGCTTTCATCATGAAAATGCCCTGCCCTGTTAGTACTTGTTAGAGGGTTTCTACAAAAATTTTAATTCCCGGGAGGTAAGATGTCCATAACTGCAGAGTTTGCAAACAGGCTAAAGAGGCTTCCACCCTATCTCTTTGCACGCATTGACGAGTTGAAAGAAGAGGCGCTCAGAAAAGGTACAGACCTGATTGACATCAGCATCGGCGACCCTGACCTGCCCACCCCAGATCATATCGTAGAGGCAATGAAGAGGGCTGTTGAAAAACCCGAACACCATAAATACCCATCCTATGCAGGAATGTTATCCTACAGAGAGGCTGTTGCCCGGTGGTATAAAGGCCGTTTCGGAGTTGACCTTGATCCTGCCCTTGAGGTACTATCCCTCATTGGCTCCAAGGAGGGTATAGGTCATATACCCCTTGCATTCGTGAACCCCGGAGATATCGTCCTCTGTCCTACACCTGCCTATCCGGTATATTCAATCGGGACCATCTTTGCAGGTGGAGAACCCTACTATATGCCCCTTAAAGAGGAGAACCGATTCTTCCCTGATTTCTCCTCAATACCCGAGGATGTACTGAAGAGGGCAAAGATGATGTTCCTGAACTACCCAAACAACCCCACATCACAGACCGCAACTGTGGAGTTCTTCAGGGAGGCAATTGAGATAGCCGACAGATATGACATTATAATATGCCATGACAATGCCTACTCTGAACTGTATTTTGATGGCAAGAAACCCATCAGTTTCCTTGAGGTGGATGGAGCCATGGAAGTAGGAGTGGAGTTCCACTCTCTGTCAAAGACATACAACATGACAGGATGGAGGATCGGTTTTGTCTGCGGCAACAGACAGGTAATATCAGGGCTCGGAAAGATCAAGACAAACATTGACTCTGGTGTATTCCAGGCCATCCAGGAGGCAGCCATAGTGGCACTGGGCTCGGATGAATCCGTACTTGACAGGTTAAGATCGGTCTATCAGGAAAGGAGGGATGTCTTTGTAGATGGTCTGCAATCCATCGGTCTGGATGTGAACAGACCGGAGGCAACCTTTTATGTATGGGCAAAGGTTCCCGGGGGCTTTACATCCGAGAGTTTCACCGTACACCTCCTTGAGAAGGCAGGCATTCTGGGCACACCTGGTAATGGCTTCGGCGAGCCGGGAGAGGGGTACATAAGGTTTGCCCTCACAGTTGATGCCGGAAGGCTCGGTGAGGCTGTCAGCAGGATCAGGGATGCGCTTTGAGATCGGGCATGACCGTTCATAGGGTCTACCTTGGCATCGGTTCAAACCTGGGACAGAGAAAGGCAAACTGCCGGAGGGCGATTGAGCAACTCAGGGCTCATGGGGTGGAGATACTGAAGGAGTCATCCCTGTATGAGACACAACCCTGGGGCCTTAAGGGACAGCCCGATTTCATCAACATGGCAGTAGAGGCATCAACAACCCTCACCCCTGAGGAACTCATAGTTGTAATAAAAGAGATTGAGACTTCAATGGGAAGGGAAGAGACGGTGCGCTGGGGACCACGCCTTATTGACATTGACATCCTTCTCTATGATGACAGGGTGATCAATACAACAGTGGAGACAGCATCACAGGGGACCCTTCAACTCTGTATACCCCATCCTTTCATGGACAGGAGGGACTTTGTCCTCAGGCCCCTTGTGGAGGTCTCCCCTGATGTGGTGCATCCCCCTTCGGGGAAGACCGCCAGAGAGCTCCTCAAAGACCTTCTTTCTCAAGAAGGGGATCTCTGATCCCTGCCTCTTCAAAACCCTTCAACCTGAAAAGACAGCTGTCACAACCAAGGCAGGGCTTCCCATCAGGCAGCGGGTCATAACAGCTCCAGGTAAGTGAATAATCAAGACCAAGCTCCGTACCCTTTCTGATGATCTCTGATTTTGTAAGATAGAGCAGGGGGGCCTTGATTTTATACTTCACCCTGCCTTCCACAGAGGCCCTTGTGGCCAGGTTGGCCATTCTTTCAAAGGCCTCAAGATACTCCGGTCTGCAGTCAGGATAACCGCTGTAGTCCACTGCATTCGCTCCAATGAATATGGTATCAGCCCCAAGCACCTCAGCCCAGCCAAGTGCAAAGGAGAGAAAAATGGTATTTCGTGCAGGCACATAAGTCACCGGGATCTCATTAACAGCACCCCTCTTCTTGGGTACCTCTATACCCTTATCCGTAAGGGCGGAGCCACCAATCTCTGAGAGATCAAACCTTATTATCATGTGTCTTCTGGCCTTCAGCGCCTGTGCCACCATCCTTGCCGACTCAAGTTCCCTCTTATGGCGCTGGGAATAATCAAAGCTTAGGGCATAACAGTCGTATCCCTCAGCCCTTGCAACTGCAAGGGTTGTTGAAGAGTCTATACCGCCACTTAGAAGTACGACCGCCTTTTTCCCGTTAATAGACATCATCGGAACTGTCCAGTACGCCGTCAGGCCCGGCACTTAACAGCCTGTAGGACCTTCCATCCTCCTTCACCTCATACACATAGGGACTCCCCCAGGGGTCCTTCTTGACATAGGGCAGTGTGGCTGGATAGCTGCCTGTCTTCAGGTATTCACGCTCAACAGCAGACCTCAGATTTTCTATCTCAGAGACAGCCTGTGCCTGCCTGAGATGGTCCAGAAGCCCGCTTCTTGAGGTCACCAGGGAGATGATGAATGCAGCCGCCATCACGACAGGGACAAGATAGTTCAGGGTGGCAGGGCTCAGCAATCTCTTCGGTGGTGCCTCCTCCTGGACGATCTGTTTTTCCTCCTCTACAGGCTCAATCAATCCCTTCTCATGCAGAGAGACAAGCGTCTTGGAGACAAGATAGTCATCCATTCCGGAGAGTTCTACTATAACACTCACGTCGCTTTCCCCGTCTATGTACTGGAGCAGCTCTGCTTCCTCACCGGTGAGTTCACCCTCTGGCTCCCTCTCTGTCCTCTTGAAGATCGTATCAATGGTCAGCACATCCTCAATTGTTGACCATTCATCAACCACCCTGAGGCCATCCATGAGGATATGTTGCGTATCAAGTGAGATGGGCAGATCCCTGTCAAGCAATACCTTCTGGGGGCGGAATATGTAGCTTCCACTGGTCAACTTGAAGAGCTGGGCCACCTGGTCTATGATATTGTTGGTTATAATCTCTGTCAGCTCTTCCTTTGATACAAGCCCCTGCTCAAGAAGCATAAGACCGAGCTTCACACCTGTCTTCTTCTGTTTCTCCAGCAATCTCTGCAGGGTGATCTTGTCTATGATTCCCCGCTTTATCAGCACCTGACCTATACGTTTCTCTTCAGGCCTTCTGTGGGATTTTACAGAGACTATATTACCATCAGAGAAGTGTATCCTCACCCTGTCCACAGGGCTTTCTATCTCCAGGACACCGTTTTTCTTCTGGAAATAGATCAGCTGAAAGATGTCAGCAAGCCCGAATTCACTTATAGTGCCCTCTAAAGCCATCCCTTCCTGACCCTCTTTCTGACATAGAGTAGAGTGAATACATATATTATTATAGAAAGGGCAAGGGAAGACAACCTCAGAACCAGGAAGTCCGATGAAGGGATGTTGACCTTAAAGTACCCTGATATAAAGACAATACTCAGCAGGAATACAATTGAAGAGAAGATGACAACCCCCCGTGCAAACCTGTCAGACATCAATATGGCATAGCCAGGGATCAGAAATGACAGGAGATTGAGTATCTGTCTTCTTTTCCTCTGATACTCGTAGGTCTTCAGGAGTGTCCTGATCCTCTCCTCAGGGTTCCTCTCAAGTGTTACAAGGTTCTTGAAGCAATCAGAGCATATATCACGCCAGGACACCCGTCTCTCGCAGACAGGGCAGTATATCTTCCCGCACTTCTTGCATTTAACCGGTATCTTTCCCTTCCTCTGCCTGAGGGCAAGGAGTATCAAAAGCAGCACGGTATAGATGGGCAGGACAAGGGCCTTCCTGTCCGCCCGGATCCCCTTCATGGTCCTTGAGATTATGATTGTCAACAGCTCCGGTTTCTTAAGGGTCTCTACCATGGGCATTGGTAGATGCTCTGAGGATAAAAGTTCCCTGTACAATGTGACCCTGTCAAAGTCCAGGTTGATCGCCCGGGTAAAATAGTCATCACCCTTCTGGAAATCAAGCTGTTCTCTCTTTATGATGCTCATATTGTAGTATGCTGAAACAGAGGGCTTTCTATCCAGGACCCTCTGCAGCAACTCCTCGGCCTCCTTAAGATTGCCAAGCAGGAGATTCACACCTGAGAGATTAATCAGGACACGGTCGTCATTCATCTTTTTTGACAGCCTCTCGTATACATCCTTTGCCTCCTCAAGCCTGTTCATCTTCAGCAATGCAAGACCGTAGGAAAACATGGAGTATCTGTCATCATGCTTCTTGAGAAAGGCAAGCGCACCTGAATAACTCTCTCCGGTGTTAACAGATATTATAGCCCTCGTATCCGGTGAGAGAAGGGTTTTCAGATAGGAGTTGAAGAAGCGAAATGTGAAAAGGCTGAAGACCATCAGAACAAACAACGTAACCGCTGCTACAGGTGTCTTTTTCCTGACATAGGAAAGGATAAAGAAGAGGAAAGCCGCAATAGTAAAATAGAAACCGAGGATTGAAGGGATGAGCAGGGTCATGAAGATGACCTTCCTCGGGTCTTCAATGATCTCGTGAATAACAAGTGCAGCAGTGGTGGGCATCCGGAGAATGGAAAAGAGGGCAAGCGATGTAAATATAGCAACCGCTATGGACAGAACCAGTATGGCATTGATATTTATGAGGTGCCAGGTTTCAACAACGGAATAATACATACCCTTGAGAAAATACCTGAGGGCCAGAAGCGCTGGTGACTTCTCTGCCATGAGGAAATAGGCCTCGGGATTCTCGGGGAAGAGGATGAGGGATCTCTTTATCAACTCCATCGCCTCTGCACCGCGCCTTGTACGGGCATCATCAAGAAGCATGTCTGCATAGGTCCTTGGCAGGGTCAGTCCTGTCTCTTTCTTCACAGTGGCGGATGCATTACTGACAAGGAGATTAAGGAGAACCAGTAGTGAAGATAGAATGAGTGTCAGCCTTCTACCCAACATCCCTCCCCTCTTCATCGCTTTCCTATCCTGGGCTCTGTTCCTTCCATAAGCCTCTTCAGGTTTTCTCTGTGTTTGACAAATATCAAGAAGCACAGCACCAGTGAAAATACAATACCGGTGCTGTCTTTCTGAAAGATTATCACATTCAATGGTAAAAGTGCAAAGGCTATCAGTGCTGAAAGTGATGAGTATTTAAAGACAAAGGCACTTAAAAGCCAGAGAGAGATGGTTATAAATCCTACAACCGGCTCATAGGCAAGCACCGCCCCTAAGCTTGTTGCCACGCCCTTGCCACCCCTGAATCCAAGGAATATGGAAAAATCGTGACCAAGGACAGCGGCAATCCCTGAGAGGACAACAAAACTCTCCGGACCACCCTTTGATGCTATAACAAGGGGGATTATCATGCCCTTCAGGATATCAGCCAGCAGCGTGAAGAGGGCCTCCTTCTTACCCACCACCCTCAGGACATTTGTTGCACCGATGTTACCGCTTCCATGTCTCCTCAGATCTATGCCCTTCAGTTTAGCAATCACAAGCCCAAAGGGTATGGAGCCCATCAGGTAGGAGAGTATTATAAGGATATAGTCCATGCTGCTCATACCACCTTCTTCCAGAAGGATATGGTGTACTGTATGCCTGAGACCACGGCAAGCACAAGGGCAATCCAGATAAGAATCTGCCCCGGGATATAGAGATCAATCCCGAAGAGCGAATCCCCGAGCACAAGGCATATGATTGCGGCGATCTGGGCAACGGTCTTCAGCTTTCCCCCCCTTTCAGCCTTGATCACTATCTGCTTTGTGAGGGCAGCAATCCTGAGACCTGTAACAAGGAACTCCCTGATTATTATCACTGTGGCAACAAATACGGAAAGCCTCCCCATGTCCACAAGCAGGACAAGGGCGGTGATAACGAGGAACTTGTCTGCTATTGGGTCAAGGAGGATACCAAATTTTGTGATCTGACCTGTCTTTCTTGCTATGTATCCATCAAGAAAATCCGTGAGAGATGCAATGGAAAATACCACTGCTCCCAGCACCGGCCTTGTTGGTGCAACTATCAGAAAGATGGGTATAAAGACTATCCTGCTGAAGGTCAGTATGGTGGGCAGGTTAAGTCTGACTGTAGTCATCTATGATCTTCTCCCATAACCCTTTCGCCTTGAGTATAAGATCCGTTACCTCCCGTACAGCCCCGTGACCTCCCCGCTTTTCTGTTATATAGTGGGCAAACCTCTTTGCATCACTCTCGGCATCGGCAACAACAGCGGAAAAACCTGCCCTCACAAGTATGGGTATGTCCACAATGTCATCACCAACAAAGGCGATCTCCTCGTCTGAGAGACCGTATTTGTTTTTGATCTCCCTGTAGGCAACCCTCTTGTCATAACACTTCTGGTAGACCTCTTTTATGCCAAGCTCATGGGAGCGTCTCTCCACAACCTTTGAGTGTCTGCCCGTTATTATGGCAACATTGATCCCCTGCCTTATGAGCATCTTTATGCCATGGCCGTCCCTCACATGGAAGGATTTAAATTCGTTGCCCTCGTTGTCAAGGATTATCCCTCCATTGGTGAGCACCCCATCCACGTCAAGAATCAAAAACTTTATCTTCCTTATCCTGCTGAACAGTTCTTCCATGGGCAATGCCTTTCTGGATATTATTTCATGAATTGTTAAAAATAGACAAGTCTCGGTCTGCCCTGGAGCTTCACTGATAGTTCAGACAATCACCCTATTGACCTCATGAGCCGTACTGTCTGCAGAGGCCCTGGATGATGGAGTAGAGCCTCTCAGGTGGAAGAAACCCCTCAGGCAGATCAGCCCCTAACATGATGGCCTTGTTTATCTTCCCCAGGATGCTGGTGGCTGCATGTACAACGACCCTTTCAGCGAATCCTTCGGGAGGATCCTTTATGTAAAGACTCTCCGTATACCAGATATCATCAGTGGGGGCAATGCCTCTGCACTGCTGCCCTGCCCCTGACACCGGGGTCGCACCCTCGGTCAGGGCCATCGTGCGTATCTCAAGGTTTATTATCTGAAGCCCTCTTATCGCTGGATTTGACATCGCCTTATGTCTGCCCCTGGTAATGGGAAGGAACTGACTGATATTTACCCCTGAGCAGTATACAAATCCGTCTCTGGCAGGCAATACCACAAAATACAGGGCGTCGTTTATGTACTCCAATGG
>Ga0256830_1000615_pt1 | contig 27269 bp, 26 predicted proteins | sample 128326metaG_FD_190537 | JGI IMG/M metagenome (GOLD analysis project Ga0256830, IMG submission 190537) | Hydrothermal vent microbial communities from Lau Basin, Pacific Ocean - 128-326 | ecosystem: Environmental > Aquatic > Marine > Hydrothermal vents | place: Pacific Ocean: Lau Basin | collected... | reverse complement strand
CGCCCTTGCGTTGGGGCTTCAGACGGGAGAGGAGTTTATCGAACATGGTGTCTACCCTCATGCTGGTACTGGTGCGGTTGCCAATTGCGCCTGTGGCGTGGGCAAACCGGCATTTTTCAGGAACAGCGCATTGATCGTTACCGTGATGGTGCTGGCGGCCATGGCCAGTGCGGCCCACTCAGGACGCAACAGCACGCCCAGGCTGGTGTAGAGCAGCCCTCCGGCAATTGGGATGGCGATCACGTTGTAGATGGCAGCCCAGAATAGATTTTGCTTGATTTTGCCGCGCACCTTGCGCGCCAGGGTGATGGCTTTCACAATGTCGAAGGGGTCGCTGCGCATGAGCACCACGTCCGCGGTGTCGATAGCCACGTCGGTACCCGCGCCGATGGCGATGCCCACATCCGCGGTCGCCAGCGCGGGCGCGTCGTTGACGCCGTCCCCGACCATGGCAACGCGCTTGCCGCTGCGCTGCAACTCAGCTACCTTCTCGGCTTTTTGATCGGGCAGCACCTCCGCGATCGCCGTGTCAATACCCAGCCCGCGGGCGACCGCCTCCGCGGTCGTGCGCGCGTCACCGGTGAGCATGGCAACTTCCAGGCCCAGCGCGTGCAAGGCCTGGATGGTCTCCGCCGCGGTGGCTTTGGGCTTGTCGGCCAGCGCGATCAGGCCGGCCAGACGCCCGTCTACAGATACGTAGGTGACGGTTTTCCCCTGGCGAGAGAGCTGCTCCACCTTTGTCTGGAGGCCGTCCACCGCAATGCCTTGGCGCGCCATCATGGCCGCGTTGCCGATTGCCAGACGTTGGCCGCCTACCTGGGCCAGCGCGCCGTGCCCGGGTACGATCTCGAAGTCCGTCACCTGGTCCGTGACGGCCAGACCGCGTTCCTGAGCCGCGCGCACGATGGCCTGCGCCAGCGGATGTTCCGAATCCGCTTCCAGCGCGGCCACGCGGGAGAGCAGTTGTTCCTCCGAGAGGTCGCTGTGAACGATCACGTCGGTGACGGAGGGGCGTCCTTCGGTGAGCGTGCCGGTTTTGTCCATCACGATCACCTCCAGGGTGGCGACCGCCTCCAAGGAGGCTGCGTTTTTGATCAGGATGCCGTTGCGCGCGCCCATGCCCATCCCGACCGTGATGGCGGTGGGGGTGGCCAGGGCCAGCGCGTCCGGGCAGGCGATCACCACTGTCGAGACCGCCACGGTGAGGGCGAACACCGGGTCCGCCCCCAGCAACAGCCAGATGATCAGCGCCAGCGCGCCCGATCCCAGCGCGACGAACACCAGGTATTTTCCGGCCTCGTCGGCCAGCCGTTGCGCCGGGGCTTTGCTGGCCTGCGCAGACTGCACCATCTGCACGATGCGCGCCAGCGCGGTGTCCGCGCCCACGTGCTCGGCGCGGAAACGAAACGCGCCGGTGGTGTTGAGCGTGCCGCCGGTGACTTTGTCGCCGGGTTTCTTCTCGACCGGTACCGGCTCGCCTGTGATCATGGATTCATCCACGTAACTGCGGCCTTCGATCACTTCGCCATCTACCGGCACTTTTTCGCCAGGGCGCACAGCCAGCACGTCGCCCACCTGCACTTCCTCGACCGGGACTTCGATCTCCTCGCCGTCGCGCACCACACGGGCGGTCTCGGGGGTCAGTTTGAGCAGCGAGGCAATCGCTTCGCCGGTGGCGTTGCGGGCTGCCATTTCCATCCAGTGTCCTAACAGGCTGAAGGTGGTCAGCATGGCCGCGGCTTCGTAGAACACATCGCCTTCGATGAGGAAGGTGGCCGCCACGCTGTACAGGTAGGCGGTCAGGATGCCGGTAGCGATCAGGGTTGCCATGTTGACCGTGCCGCGCAGCAGCGCCTTCCAGGCCACGGAGAGGAAGGGCCAGCCACCCCACAAGACCACCGGTGTGGTCAGGATGAGTTGGAAAATTTCGTTGCGCAGACCAAAGGGGGTGGCGAGACTGATCCCCAGCAAACGGGTGGCCAGCGGCGAGTACAGGATTTCGATCACGGTCAACACCGCCGCGCCAAAGAACAAATTGCGCATGGTGGCGGCCATGTGCGCGCCGTGCCCGGCGTGAGCGTCGTGTTCGGCGTGTTCCTCGTGCGCTTTGTGTTCGGCATGTTCGTGGGCCGGCGGTTTTTCGTGGCTGGCAATGTGCACCGGGCCACCTTCCTGGCAGATGAAGCCGCAGTGTTTTACGGCCTCGATGATGGCTTCCGTCGTGACCTGTGACGGATCGTAACCCACTTCGATGATGCCGGTGGTGCGATTCAGGCGAACGCTGTGAACGCCTGGCGTCTGGGTGACGTGCGTTTCGATGTTCGGGCAGGCCGATCCCATGAAGTAGTTGGTGATTTCCAGTTCCAGTTGGGCCATCTGTCCCGAGCCTGGGTGGGAGAGGGGATGTTCGTGGTGATCGTGGTTCATGTGTTGTTCCTTTGTTTATTTCCCGGCTGTGCCGGAAGGCCCAATGTCAGCCAATCGTGCATGCCGCCGCGGTAGTACAGGATTTTGTCCGCGGGGTAACCGGCTTCCAGCAGCGCGCGGATGGCGGTGGGGGACTGCCCGCACTGCGGCCCGTTGCAGAAGAAGATGGCAGGCTGTTCCCGATCTAGCTCGTCCATGCGTTCCGCAGCCTGGGGATAGGGGATGTTTTTGGCGCCGGGAATGGTCGCCGCGGTGTAAAAGTCCTCGGTGCGGCTGTCGATCACCGGCAGACTCTGTTCGAGGTGGGCGATCACGTCCAGTTCGCCGACGGTGCGCACCCCCGGGGCAATTTGCATGGGTTGGATCGTGCCCCAGGTGGCGTCCACCTGAAACAGTCCTGGTTCGCCCGGCACCGGTTGCGGCACCAGGCACGCGTTGTCTCGTTGTGGGATTCGCTGGATGGTTGTTGTCATGTTTTCTCCTGTCAGGTAGCGGCGATCATTTGCCTCAAGCAGGTGACGGGAGCCGATCACGGATTGTACGGCTCCCGTGAATTTCAGCGCGAGGCGTATTGTCTAATTCTCGACAACCAGCTTGCCGCGCAGCATGTTCATCTGGCAGTGGAAGTCGTATTCCCCGGGCTTTTCGGGTGTGAATTCTATCGAGACGGTTTCCCCTTCGGGCAGATGCGCGCTCTTGCCGAAATCGGAGAAGATCACCTGTTCCGAGCACAGCGCGCTCTCCTGGCGGGTGAAGTTGAGACGCACCGGCTGCCCGGCTTTGACCACGATGATATCCGGGCTGTAGCCACCTTTGACCGTGATGTTCACTTCCTGCGCGCCGCCCGCTCCCACCGTGGCTCGGGTACGTTGTTTGGGCGCAAACCAGAAAAACCAGGCGATGAAGATGCTGAGGGCAAGCCCGCTCAGGGTGACGATGATTTGTGCAATGGTCATTTCGCATTCTCCTGTTTAGAGGCTCCGGGGAGGATCGCCCCCCCGGAGCCTGGATGGGTGTTTATTTTGCACTGAGGCGGGGCCGGAAAGCCCGCAGGCGATTGGCGTTCGTGACCACGGTGACGGAGGAGAAGGCCATGGCCGCGCCCGCCAGCAGCGGGTTGAGCAGCAGGCCGAAGAAGGGGTAGAGCACCCCAGCCGCCACCGGTATACCCAGCGTGTTGTAGATGAAGGCACCAAACAGGTTTTGTTTGATGTTGCGCATGGTAGCGCGGCTGATCTCGATGGCCGTGACCACGCCTTTCAGGCTGCCCTTGATCAGGGTGATGTCCGAGGCCTCGATGGCGACGTCCGTGCCCGTGCCGATGGCCATGCCGACGTCGGCCTGCGCCAGCGCGGGCGCGTCGTTGATGCCGTCGCCGACCATGGCGACCTTTTTGCCCTCGGCTTGCAGCAGGTGTACCTGGTAGGCTTTGTCCTGCGGCAGCACTTCGGCCAGCACGCGGTCGATGCCGACCTGGCGGGCGATAGCCTCGGCTGTGCGCCGGTTGTCGCCGGTGATCATGACGACTTCGATGCCCATTTCGTGCAGTGCGGCGATGGCTTCGGCGGAGTCGGGTTTGACGGTATCGGCCACCGCGATGATGCCAGCGGCTTCGCCGTCGATGGCGACGTACATCGGGGTCTTGCCGTCGTCGGCCAGTTGGGCGGCTTTGACTTCCAAATCGCCCAGCTCGATGTTCTCGCGTTGCATCATCTTCAGGTTGCCGATGACCACGGTGTGGCCGTCTACGGTGGCGATCACGCCGTGGCCGGGGATGGCGTCGAAGGTGTCCGGCTCGTTCAGTTCCAGGCCGCGGGCCCGCGCGCCGTTCACGATGGCTTCGGCCAGCGGGTGTTCAGACGAGCGCTCCACCGAAGCGGCCAGATACAACAGTTTGTCGCTGGCATTCTGCCATTTCTGGCTGGGCACGACATCGGTCAGCTCCGGCTCGCCTTTGGTGATCGTGCCGGTCTTGTCCAGCACGATGGTGTCGAGCGCCTGCGCGGTTTGCAGGGCCTCGCCGGAGCGGATCAGAATGCCGTTTTCCGCGCCTTTGCCGATGCCCACCATCAGGCTCATAGGCGTCGCCAGGCCGAGGGCGCATGGGCAGGCGATGATCAAGACCGTCACTGATGTGACCAGGGCGAAGATCAAGCGTGGCTCCGGCCCGAAATCGAACCAGATCACGAAGGTCCAAATGGCGATGATCATGACAGCCGGGACGAAGTAGCCGGAGACTACGTCCGCCAGGCGGGCGATGGGCGCCTTGCTGTTCTGCGCCTCCTGCACCAGTTTGACGATCTGTGCCAGCGCGGTGTCCTTGCCCACTTTGGTGGCGCGGAACTTGAACGCGCCGGTCTTGTTGATCGTCGCGCCGATCACTTCGTCGCCAGGCCCTTTGGCAACCGGGATGGATTCGCCGGTGATCATGGATTCGTCGATGCTCGAAGTGCCTTCGACGATCTCGCCGTCTACCGGCACTTTTTCGCCTGGGCGCACCAGAATGATGTCGCCGACCAGCACTTCCTCGACGGGCACGTCGATCTCCTGGCCGTTGCGTATCACGCGGGCGGTCTTGGCCTGCATCCCCATCAGTTTTTTGATCGCCTCGCTGGTGCGGCCTTTGGCGCGCAGCTCCAGCGCCTGACCGAGCACCACCAGCGCGATCACCACCGCGACCACGTCGAAGAACGGTTCGGCGGTGCCTTCGGGGAAGATGTCGGGGACGAGCACGGTGGCGGTGGAGTACAGCCAGGCCGCGGCGGTGCCGGTGGCGATCAGGGTGTTCATGTTGGCGGAGCGGTGTTTCAGGGCCGCGATCGCGCCGGTGAAGAAACCGCCCCCAGACCACAGTAGCACCGGCAGCGTCAGGATGGCCGCGGCGCCCCATACCAGGCGCAGGGTTTCCATGCTCCAATCACGCACGATGGGCACGTATTGCGGATAAGCGGTCAACAATACCGGGATGGAGATGATGGCCGCAAACCAGAATTTCGCCATGAGCGACCTGTATTCCCGCTCCTGCTCTTCCTGGACTTTGTCTTCCGGTTCTTCGCTGGCTGCCGGGCGGGTCTTGTAGCCCCAGCGCTCGATGGCCGCTTTGAACTGCGCCAGCGAGGCCAGTTCCGGCAGGTATTCGATGGTTGCCTCCTGGGTGGCTACGTTCACGGTGGCGTTGATCACGCCCGGGGTGGTGCGCAGTTCCTCTTCGATGAAGCCAACACACGAGGCGCAGCGCAAGTCCTGGATGCCGATGTGCACCCGGGCGCCGCCGGTGCGGTAGCCGGTGGAATGAATGGCGTTGACCAGATCGAGCAAGGTGGCTTGTTGCGGGTCATATTCGACCGCGGCAATTTCGCTCGCCAGGCTGACCGTGGCCTTGCGTACGCCGGGCACGCTTTCGATGGCGCGCTCGATGGTTTCGATACAACTGACGCAATCGATGCCGACGACCGGGATGTTGACGCTGGCCAGGGCCAGCTCGGGGTTGAAACCGGTGGTGATCGAACCGGCCAGCGGTTTGTCATCTACCGCTTGCGCGGAGGCGGCGTATTTGTCCGGATTGTCGTCGAAGGTCAGGGCACATTGGTCCGAGCAAAAGTAAAACGTCTCCCCCTGGTGCTCGCGGGTTGCCGCCGCGTTTTGGGGATCGACTTTCATCCCGCATACCGGGTCGGTGACGGTTACAGAGTCTACAAGCATTTTGAACACTCCTTTTCGAGTTGGGATGGGGCCCGGGTTGCCGCCTAAAAGACAATCAGACTCCCATCGCAATGATGAGAATAATTACAGATGTTACAGACACTTCTAATCATAGTCACCGGACATCCTTTTGGGTAGCGCTTTTTTGCCTGTCCCTCCATGAGCATTTTCACGGAATGAAAAACCCGCCAAATGGCTTAGGCCAGATCATCCGGCTCGTTCTAAAAAATCGTTTGCATACTGGAACGTCCCCCTTAGCAAGGTGTGCAGTTGTTCCCGGCACGCTTTGGAGGTCTGGATGGCGGATATTCCCTGGGGCAACACCTCCTGTGCAATCGCCAGGTCGAGGGCTATTTCCAGATTGCAGTAAAAGGAAGAGGCAAACAAGCCCCTCAGCCCTTTGGACCAGGCATTCGCCAGGTAGATCAGAGCTTTATCGGTAACTGCGCGGGTGGGGTATTCGGGATCGTATTTGACCAGCACGCTTTCGATCTCGATCAGGGGGCGGATGCACACCTCCCGCCATTCCGGCAACTGCCGGAGTTTGTGATGCGCTGCCTCTGCACGCCGGACACAGCTTTGCAGAAAGAATTTTTGCAAAGCTCGCCCGCTCGGAAGCACAAGGCCGCTGTCTTGCCCCCCCTTTATCCAGGGGATGGCGAAAGGGGGAGCGGGTGCCCTTTGCGGCTCTGCGTACCAGGGAATGACCGTGGTTTGTGAGAGCAGGGTTTTCTCGTCGTACCACATGAATTGGGAGGTGTCCATCGTGCCGATGAAGAACAGGTTGGGCGGGTAAGGCAAGGTGATGGGTAGAAAGGCTGCCGGGAAGTGATCAACAGTGGCTTAGATTTGAGCGCAACGTACAGATTGACAACCCCGATGGGGTCGATATGCAGGCCGCGGTTGGTGATACTTTGCTGAATCAGCCCGATCAGCTCCAGCTCGGGGTCGGGTTCGATCCGGGTGGCAGGTGCGGGAGTAAACGTTTCTAAAATCGCTGACATGTCCATTTCTTTCAGTATATGCCTTTGCCTGTCTGGAAGTAAGCGTATTTTGGCGCGTTGGGTGTAGGCATTCTTGCCTACCGCGCCTGGCGGGGTCATGCCACGGCCTTTGCAGCCAGACCGCGAAGTCCCTGGCCTGATTGATTGCAAAGGATCGCCAGCGTTGGAAACCATACATCCGGGAGGTTTACCTGTGTATAATAACAGTACTTACACAGTTGAGACCTCACAGGTCTGCTACCACACGATGCAGGAAAATTTTGCTCAAAATAGATTGCATCCGGGCATATCCATGCGCTTTGAGACCTGTGAGGTCTGGGTGTGACTTTTCAAGTACGTAAGCCCTAATAATAAGCGCACGATTCAAGCCCGGCCCACTTTTCTGCTGATCAACGCGCCCCTGTTCGTAATCGAAGCGCACCTGCCTGAATAGCTGCCATGTCTGCTGAATTGCCACCCACCGAAAGGCCCCCTACCCGCGTCCGCCGGCTCGCCTGGCTTGTGGGGAGCGCGTTGTTGTTGGCTGTTCTGGTGTACTGGTGGGAGCCGCTGTGGAGGCTGTTTGCGGATCAGGCACGTATCCGCGGCTGGATCGCGGGTTTTGGCCCGTTGGCGCCGCTGGCCGCCATGCTGTTCGTGGCGCTCAAGGTGTTGGCCGCGCCCATCCCGGGGCAGATTATCGGCACGATCAACGGCTATTTGTTCGGCACGTTTTGGGGCACGGTGTACAGCCTGATCGGGATGACGGTGGGGACGGTGATCGCGCTGGCTATCGGAAGGTATGCAGGCCGCCCGGTGGTGGCGCGGCTGGTCGGAGAGAGCTTGTTGCAAAAATGGGACCGGGTGGCGCGCAAACGCGGCCTGGTGTTTTTCCTGTTGGTGTACTTACTGCCGTTTACCCCCGACGACGTGATCAGTTACATTGCCGGGATGACGCCGCTGAACCTCAGGCGGGTGTTGGTGTTGGGGGTGGTGGCGCGTATCCCGGGCATGATCGTCGGCAACTGGTTTGGCGCCAGTGTGCCCCAATTCACCCCCTGGCAATGGCTGCTGATCGGGGTGTATGTCGTAGGGTGGATCGCGTTGACGATCCGCTATTACGCCCGGTTGGAGGCGGCTACCCTGCGTTTGATCGACTGGAGCGAGCAGCAGTGGGCGCGGCTGGTGTGCCGCCTGTTTCCGGGGCGGTGTTGATTGGGGCGTCAGGGAAGGATTTCGAACTCGCGCACGATCACTTCGGTTTCCGTACCCCAGACCGGGACGCCATCCTGCCACACAGGCCCGAGGACGATGCGGTGGGGGAAAGGCGGGTCCCCCCGCATATCCACCTGGATGTCGGGACGGTTGCTATTGTTGAGCGCGCCCCGCAGCATGTCATACAACCCCGGAATGGTAAACGGAAAGGCCTGGTCTTCGTTGAGATCGTAAGGCTCTTCCCAGCGCAGGCGGCCGGAGTCCCAGTATTTGACGGTTGCACTGGTAATCACCCCGTTTTGGACGGTAATATCGTTGCGCCGCTTTTCGTCCGGGCGGTTGACGTCCACCACAATGTGGTAGTTGAGTACGGGTTCGAGATACCAGACCGCCTGCGCGTCGTTGATCATTTTAATGGTGGCCTGATCGAGGCGTGCGTCCCGCGCGTAGACCACGGCGACCGTTACCAGCACCACCAGGAGGGCGATTATCCAACCGATCTTGCGATATCCGCGTGTGAATTTACCCATGAGCTTACATCATTCCTTTCATCGCGCCGCCCATCTGCCCGCAGAGCATGGATTTTTTGGTGGGCTTCAGGCGGGCGATCAACACCGGCCCGGTCAGGTCGGGGTTCATGTCGCGGGTCATGCGACATTGAAACACCACGTCGTCCCCGGCGCGGAAGCGATAGGTTTTGCCGCCCACGGTCAGGCTGCCATTGCGCACTGCGCGGTACACTGTCGGGAAGGGGCTGGCGTACCAGTACGAGCCTTTATCCGCAAGCTTGCCTTCCCTCAGCAGGCGGCGGATTTCACGTTTGTATTCCAACTCCTCGGGCAGCCAGGGTTCGCCGCGCATGACCTCGAAGCGGATGTCCTGTTCCAGCTCGCGCAGTTTGCCCTGCCGCGCGTAAGCGTCCCGCGCGTCCGGGTCGGTGAAGGCCCACACGTCATTGGGGTCGGGGTCGGGACTGTCGGCCCGGGTATCGGTTTTGGAGACGTATTGCGGGGTGCCAAAAAGTGCTTTGAGGATGTTCATTTTTTCTCCTTGAGGTGGGGTTTATTTGCGGGAATCTGTGTACCCAACAGGATTCGCCAGCATTAACGCATCCGGCCCTGCATGGCGTTGGACATTTCTCCGCACAGTTGTTGCACGCGGGTGTCGCTGAAATCGGCGATCAGGACCGGTAATTCGAGGTCGAAGCGGTCGCGGGTCATGGGGCAGGCCCAGACGATCTCCTCTCCCTTTTTGAAGGGGATGCGCTGGCCCCCGATGCGAAATTCGCCGTCCCGCCGCGCGCGGTAGATGGGCGGATGGGGGCTGATAGCCCAAAAGGAGGCCAGCTTGCGCACCGCGCCTTCGGCTTTCAAACGGGCGATCTCACGTAAATATTCGCGGTCCAGATCGCTCCAGTCCTGACCGCGCATCACTTCGTAACGGATATCGTGCTCCAGTTTGTCCAGCGTGCCGTTGAACTCGTAGCGGGCGCGGGCTACCGGATCGGTCATCAGCCAGACGTCCTGCATTCCGGTGGCTGCGGGCATGAATGTCGCGCCGCAATACTCGCAATTGACTGGTTTGCCGTAGGAACCATCCCAATCGATGGGAGCACCGCAGTTCTGGCATTCGATTTTTTGTAATAAGGCCATCTCTTTTTGTTGCAAACCTCCGGTTTCTCTGGATGTGGGTTTCGTCAGACCGAACCTTATTGTAACTTACGAGAAATCCATACCCTGTGTTGCATGTTGTAAATGGCCGCGCCCATCAGACAGCCCGGCCCCACTTGGCCAGAGGCATGTGCAGTGGCTTACGAAAGGTGAAACACCTGGGAAGCAGGCACGGTTTGCAACAGGGTTGCCTGGTAGTTGTGGCGCCCGTCGTTGCCTGCGTTGGCGACGGCAGCGATGAGATGGTCGGGGGTGACTCGCTCGGGATCGTAGGCCACCACCGCCATGCCCCTCTCCAGGATGACGTCGCTGAACAACACGCCTTCCTGGAGCAGCAGGCCGTTGCGCACGCGGGTGGCGCAGCGGGGGCAGCCCATGCCATGCACGCTCAAAAAGGCGGCCTGGGCGGTTGTGATGGCGTTTTTGTCCAGTGTTTTTTCGATGGGTTCTACGTGGCAATTTTCGTGTTCTTCGTTTTGTGCTGACATGGTGTGTTCTCCTTTCGATTGGCTAGGGCCCCATGGGATGTTGGCCGGTGCGCTGCATGGCGAGTTGTTCATCGGACCACCAGGTCTTGATGTAGCTGAGGACGGCGATGATCTCCTCATCGGTCAGGTGTTCGGCGTGGGGCGGCATTTCGCTGCCGGGAATGCCCTCTTTGACGATGCGAATCAGTTGCGCGTCCAGGTGGTGCCAGGAGTGGGACTCAGGCGAACCGTTCAAGATGGCGCCCACCCCGCCTTCGCCGTTTGCGCCGTGGCAGGCCGCGCAGGTCGAATCGTAGACCGCCTTCCCCTGCGCATACGTTTCTCCGGTGGCCGGCAGAATGGGGTCGCTCCTGGAGCCTTGCGATAACAGCAGGAATGCTACCGCCACGACCCCGGCCAACCCGATCCATATCCATGCGGGTGTGGATTTTCTTGCCCTGCGGCGCCGGCTGGCCCTTGGATGTTTCGCTCGCGCAGGTCTGCGGTTGGTTTTCTTTGCGGATGACTTCTTGCGCGTTTTTGCCATTTGGTGTTACCCTGTCAATGCGTTGAAATTGAGTTTGGTGTTCATTTGGCGGGTTGTTTTATTGGGGACTCAGATAACGCCTTCAGTGTATGTGGGTTTTTCCCCCACGCCAAGCGCAGTTTGGCGGGTTTTCGTATGCGCATTTTGGCGCGTGACAAATGTCCCGTGTTTTTCGGGACATTTGTCACCTGGGCCCTATGGGTGCTCATTTTCAGGACTTACGCAGTTCATCCTGCGGGCGTCATTGCGAGGCGGGCTATGCCCGCCGAAGCAATCTCCTCCGCGATGTAGGGGATTGCTTCGCACCCTTTCGGGTGCTCGCAATGACGCCAAGCCCGTCCTTGAGTTCACTAACTGCGTAAGTGCTGTCATTTTCCAAACGTCACGTCCGCGATCATGCCGGGTTTGAGCAGCAGATCGGGGTTGTCGAGCGCGATCTCCACCGCGTACACCAACCGCGTGCGGTCCTCTTTGGTTTGCACGTTGGTGGGGGTGAACTCCGCGTTGGGCGAGATGTACACCACTTTGCCTTCGAACACCCGCTCGGGCAGGCTGTCCACCGAGAGGCGCACCGTGTCGCCCAGGCGCACCTGCCCGTACTCGTTTTCGGGAAGGTAGGTGGTCAGCGTCAGACGGGTGAGGTCCGCGATGACCAGGATGGGGGCCAGAGGCGCGGCGATCTCGCCCTCGGAGATGGGACGCTCGATCACGTAGCCGCTGCGGGGCGCGGTCAGGCGCATCTTGTCGATCTGTAATTCGAGCATTTCCTGGCCGCTGAACGCCAGTTCCAGAAAGCTCTCCAGCCCGCGGTAGAACATTTCGGCCTGGCTGGTCTGGGCGATGATGGCGTAAGGTTCGTCGCGCATGGCCTGGAGCAGCGCCAGTGTGGTTTGCAGGCCGTCACGGGTGGTTTCGGCCAGTGCCAGTGCAGCCGGATCGCTGGATAGCTCCGCGGCCTCCACCTGCAGCTCGACCAGGTCTAGCTGGGCCTGCACCTCCGCGATTTGTAGATCGATTTCGATGGGGTTGTCCTGCGCGTCCAGCGCGGCTTGCCAGGCGTCGTAGGCCGCGTCGCGCGCCGCGGTGAGCGTCTCTATCGAGGCGCGGGTGCGGGCCAGATCGGCCTCCAGCATGTCGGTTTCCAGTTGCGCCACCACCTGCCCGGCTTCCACGAAGTCGCCGCGTTCAACCATCAATTCGACAATCGTACCGCCGGTTTGGGAGGCGACGGTGATTTCTTCGACTTCGAGCGTGCCGGTGGTCTGGATGACCTGCGGATCGCTGGCCGCGTCGGCCTGCGACTGCCACAGCCACAGCCCGCCCGCGGCGATCAGTACGATAAAGAGCACGGTGAGAAAGATGTTTCGAGAGTTCATGGTAGTTTCCTCCGGGGGAGTTTCGAGTTTAAGTTTCGAGTTGGGAAAAGAGGCGGATGCCGCTACCCAATATCCAATTCCAATATCCAATATCCATCCTTCGACTACAGGCTCGCTCCGCTCGCCTTCCGCTCAGGATGCAATACCCAATACCCACCCTCCATCACTGCACAAGATTGCTGCGGAAGCGGAACGCGCCGTAAATGAGCAGCACCAGGCCGTAGACGGTCAGCGCCAGGGTTTGGGGCCACAGGATGCCGATGCCGACGCCTTTCAAGAAAATCCCTAACGTGGCCTCTACGTAATAGCGCAGCGGGCTGAGGAAGGTCATCCATTGCAAAACCAGCGGCATGTTGCTGATCGGCACCATGGTGCCGGAGAGGAACGCAATCGGAAACAGGATGAAGAAGGCCATCATCAGGGTTTGTTTCATGTTTTGTGCAAAAACGCCCATCAGCACGCCAATGCCGCTGCTGCTCAAGAACATGAGCACCGAGATACCGTAGAACAACCCCACACTGCCGCGCAGGGGGACGCCGAACAACCACAACGACATGACCACCCCCAGGCTCAACCCCACCAGCTTGACCAGCAGCATGGGCACGATCTTGGCGACGATCAGTTCGCCGCCGGTGATGGGTGTGATCATCAGTTGCTCGAACGTTCCGGCTTCCTTTTCGCGCACGATTCCGGCCGCGGGGATGATCACCCCCAGCAGCAACACCGAAATGGTCAGCATGGTCAGCATCACGAAGTGGACGTATTTGAGCTGTGGCATGTACCAAACCCGCACCAGATTACGCACTTGCGGCAAAAAGTTGTGCGCTCCCAACCCGCTGCGCGCCACTCTCGTCAGGGTGATCTCGCGGTTATACTCGCGCAGCAGACCGCCCACGATGGTCAAAGCCTGCCCGGCAATCGCGCTGTTGGAGCCGTCCACCAACAGTTGCACTTCTGCGGTCTCGCCACGGGTCAACGCGCTGCTGAAGCCCGCGGGAATGACGAAGGCCACCTGCACCTCGCCGCTGTCCATCAAGGCGTCGATCTCCGCCGGGTCTTCCAGATAGGCGACCAGATCGAAGTTGTCCAGGCGGCTGAAGGCCTGCAAAAGCGCGCGGCTTTCGGGGGAGCGGTCGCCGTCGTAAATCACAGACGGCATGTTCTTGACGTCCAGGGTCAAAGCCCAACCGCACAAAGCGATTTCCAGAAAGGTGTACAAAATCAGGATGACCAGGGCCTTGTCACGAAAGAATTGGATGAACTCTTTGCGCATCAGCCCGAAAAGACGACGAGTGTTCATCTTAGCCTACCTTTTTCTTGAAGCGCACCGCGGCCAGCGCCACCAGCGCGGCGGTGTATACGGAAAGGATGAGCAACTGCCCTGACCAGACCTCCAACCCCACCCCTTTGAGGTACACGTCGTAGGTGATCTTGATGAAGTAGCGGGCCGGGAACAGGTACGAATACCACTGTAAGGCCGTTGGCATGGTGAACAGAGGGAACAAAAAGCCCGAGAATAGGAACGAGGGCATGAAGGTGATCACCACGGCCAGCAGCATGGCGGTCAGTTGCGTTTTGGTGATGGTGCTGACCAGCAACCCCACCGCCACCGTGCTGATCACGTAAGGCACGGAGGCCAGCAGGAAGAGCCAGATGTTCCCGGCCAGCGGTGTCTGGAACCAATAGCGCGCCGCGGCCAGCACCAGCAGCAACTCGATGTAGGCGATCACCACGTAGGGCGCCAGCTTTCCGATGATGAAAGCCGCCGGGCGAATGGGAGAGACGAAAATTTGCTGGATCGATCCGTGTTCCTTCTCTCGCACGATGGAGAGCGCAGAGAGCAGGGGCGGGAAGGCCATCAGGATCACGCCGATCAGCCCCGGGACGATCAGGTTTGCGCTCTTGAGGGAGGGGTTGTAGCGCACGCGCGGCACCGGCAGCACCGCGGGTTTCAACAATCCCCCGCCGCCAACCCCCAGTTCCGAAAAGTGCTCTTCCAGCAATTGCGCGGTGAACACCTCGTTGACCGTCTCCACATGGCCCTGCACCACACGGGCAGAGGAGGGGAACGTGCCGTCCACCAGCGTTTGCACTTCCGCGGTTTCTCCGGCCAGCAGGGTTCGCGAGAAGCCTGCCGGGATCAGCACCGCCACCTGCGCCCGGCCCTGATCGAGCAGGCGTTCGGCCTCCTGGGGAGTGGCGGGGCGATATTTGAGGTCGAACTTGCCGGTGTTCAGCAGTACGTCGATGTAGGCGCGGCTCTCCGCGCTGTTGTCCTGGTCTACCACCGCCAGCGGGATGTTCTCCACATCCAGATTGAGCGAATAGGCGAACAGGAGCAGCAGGATCAGGGGCAGGAACAGCGCAATGCCCAGGGTGTAGGGGTCGCGCCAGATTTCACGCACTTCTTTTTGGATGATGGGAAGGATGCTGTTCATAACATTACGCTCCGTTCTTCACAGCCTGCCCTTTTTCATACATTTCGATGAAAAGGGTGAACAAGTCTTCGAGTGAGATGGGCACGGGCCGCGCTGGGCCGGTGGTCAGGCTGCGCCCTGAGCCTGCCGAAGAGCTGTAGCGGGCCAGGGCGCGCTCGATAGCCTCCATACCGGGATCGGCCTCCCAAACCAGGGCGTGCAACTTGTCGCCGAAGATGCTGGATTGGATGATCTCGGGCAGCCCTTCGAGCGCGGCCAGCGCGGCCAGGGGGTCGCGCACCGGAATTTCGATCAGGCAGCCCAGCTTCATGTTCTTGCGCAATTGTTCCGGCCCCCCGCGGGCGATCAGCCGCCCCTGGTAGAGCAAACCCAGGCTATGGCAGTGCTCGGCCTCGTCCATGTAGTGGGTGGTGATGAAGATGGTCACGCCCTGGACGGAGAGGGCGAAGATCAGGTCCCAGAACTCGCGGCGGGAGACCGGATCGACTCCACTGGTCGGCTCGTCCAAAAAGAGCACTTCCGGCTCGTGCAGGATGGCGCAGCCCAGGGCCAGACGCTGTTTCCACCCGCCGGAGAGGTCGCGGGTGAGCAGGTGCTCCTTGCCGGTCAGCCCGGCCATCTCCAGCACCCAGGCGCGGCGTTCGGCCAGCCGCGTTGGCGAGAGGCCGTACACGTCGCCGTAGAAGCGGATGTTCTCGTCCACGGTCAGGTCGTTGTAGAGCGAAAATTTTTGGGACATGTAGCCGATGGAGGGCTTCATGGCGACGCGCTGCCGCGCGATGTCGAAGCCGTTGACCACCGCGCTGCCCTCCGTGGGAGGCAGCAGTCCGCACAACATGCGGATGGTGGTGGTCTTGCCGGAGCCGTTGGGGCCCAAAAAGCCGAAGATTTCGCCCTTGCGCACCTTGAACGTCAGGCGGTCTACCGCGGTGAAGTCGCCGAAACGCCGCGTCAGTCCCTGGGTTTGGACGGCGATTTCGTTTTGGGAGACTTCCCCTGTCTGGAGTTGGCCGGGCGTGTTGCCGCCGTTTTCCGGCAGGGGTACCGGGGGTCGCCGCGGCGCGTCGAGGGCGCGCAATTCCTCGATGCGCGCGATGAACACGTCTTCCAGGCTGGGGACGGCGGTGCGAAAATCCGCCACCTGCACCCCCAGGCTTTCCAGTTGGGCGGGCAGGGTGGCGGCGCGGTCTTTTCCGTCGCGCAGCAACAGGTGCAGCCGTTGGCCGAACACCTGTACCTGGGTGACGCCGGGCATCTGGCGCAGGGTGGCGACCGCGCGCGTTTGCGGGTGGGAGATCATTTCGACCGCCACCCCGCGGAGTGTCTTCTTGAGGGCCGCGGGGGCGTCGTCCGCGATGATCTGCCCGCGGCGCAGCAGCGCGACGCGATGGCAGCGTTCGGCCTCGTCCATGTAGGGCGTGCTGACGAAGATGGTGATCCCCTCGGCCAGAAATTCGTACAGGATTTTCCAGAAATCCTGGCGGGATACCGGGTCTACGCCGGTGGTGGGTTCGTCCAGGAAGAGCACCTGCGGGCGGTAGATCAGGGTGCAGGCCAGGGCGAGTTTCTTTTTCATGCCGCCGGAAAGGTATTTGGCGCGGCGCTGGCGGGCATGTTCCATGCGTGCGAAGCGCAGCAACCTTTCCTTGCGTTGCGTGGCGGTGTCAGGCGGGACGTTGTACAGCCGGGCGAAGAAGTCGATGTTTTCTTCTACCGAGAGATCGCCGTACAGGGTGAAGCCCTCGGACATGTAGCCGATCAGCCCGCCGAGGGCGTCGGCGTCGCGGAGCACGTCCACCCCGGCGACCGAGGCCGCGCCCCCGCTGGGGGTCAGGATGCCGCACAGCATCTGGATGGTGGTGGTCTTGCCGGCCCCGTCCGGCCCGACCAGGCCGAAAATCTGGCCTTTTTCTACCTGCAGGTCGATGCCGCGCACGGCTTCGACGGCTTTTGCCCCGCGGCCATAGGTTTTGGAGAGATTGTTAGCGAGAATGATGGGGGTGTTCATGTTTTCGTTCCTGAAGCTACATACACTGTGCCGGGGAAGAACCGCTGGCGTTGGAAGTCCTGCGCCCGCGCTTCCAGCGGCTCCCACCACCGGCGGGTGATGTCGCTGGCGGCGATGGTGTCCACAAGGGGCGTCCACCAGGTGCGTTTGGGGACGTACCAGTCCATCAGGGCCATGCGCCCGCCGGGTTTGAGCATCTCCCAGGCGCGCTCGAACGCGGTCTGCCAGTCTGGGATGACGGTCAGACCCAGGGTGATCAGTACGCGGTCGAAGGGTTGGGCGGGCAGGCCGGTGGCTGTGCTGATCTCTTGCAGGGTGATGGTCTGGGCGTCGGTGTGCAGCAGGTAGACGTTGTTCCAGCCGGCGCGGGAGACTTTGCGCTGCGCCTGTGCCAGCATCCCCCGGGAGTAGTCCGCGCCGACCAGCAGGCCGGAGGGGCCGATGTGTGGCAGCAGGTAGCGGAAGTTTTCGCCGGTGCCACAGGCCAGGTCGAGCACGCGCTGGCCGGGTGCGAGTTGCAGGTGCTGCGCGGCGGCCTTGCGGGCGCGGTTGTACGCGCCCAGGATGAAGGGGTCGTATAGGAAGGCGATGCGGTCGTACCAGCGGGAGGGGTTTTCGCTCATGGTGGTTCTTTCCTTTCACAGTTCCCGGTAGTCTACGATTTGCAGCCAGTTTCCGGCTTGTTTTTTTAATAACGGTTCGAGGGTGTGGTGCCACTGGCAGCGGATCACGACCAGCACCCGCCCGCCGGGGTCGCGGCGGATGGCGGCCAGGATGTTCTCGGCCAGGGCTGCGGTGCGCGCCTGGTACGCGGCGCGGTCCGCAGCGCGCCAGGTCATTTCCTCCAGCGCGCAGACCGTGTGGCAGAAGGTCTCGAAGGCCATGCCGTGGATGGCTTCGGGGCGGTTGGCTTTGCGCTGGCCCCAGCGCAACAGGCGGTCGAAACGTTGTGCCAGCCAGGTGCGAAAACCCGGTGGGGCTTTGTAATCGTCGAACTGCTGCTCGGTGGGAGCGACGGGTACCAGCACCGTATCGGTCTGGGCGATGGCGGGTAGCAGTGCCTGGCGCAGCTCCAACGGCGCGTTGGACAGTTGGCCGCTTTCCCACGCCTGGCGGGTGATGTCGGCGCAGAGCAAATCGGGGGCCAGGTGAACGACCAGAGTGCGCAGACTGTCGAGGTCGTATTGCAGAGGCTCTGAGTGCAGCGCGCCCATGGTGCGGAGGATAGCCAGGCGGGTGGTGGTGAGGGTGGTCATTGGGTGTTCAGTGTTCAGTGTTCAGTGTTCAGTATTCAGTGGTCAGTGGTCAGTGGTCAGTGCGGGCAGTGTTCCAATGGTATGCAGACAACCAGAAAACACGGAAGGAAGGGGCTTTTCTACTCCCTACTTCCCTACTCCCTACTCCCTACTCCTGATATTCAGTGTAGCAGAAAGGGGGGAGAGGCAAAAGCGTAAAATCACTTGTTGGGTGTTAGGTGATTCCACCTAACGCGAAAACCCGGCAGGTTTTGGGAGGCCTGCCGGGTTCCGGGTGGTGCGTGTCAACGCGGGGGCGGGGTGTCTCGCAGCATCAACACCGCGGCTTCGGTGCGTGAGCGCACCCCCAATTTCTGGTAGATGCGGCGCAGGTGGTTCTCAACAGTGCGCACGCTGAGGTAGAGACGTTGGGCGATCTGTTTGTTGCTCAGGCCCTCGGCGACCAGGGCCAGCACTTCTTGCTCGCGTTGCGAGAGCCGCGGTGCGGGCTGAGCCGCGCGGGGCGCCCCGCGCGCCATCTCCAGAATGATGGCTGTTTGCAATTCTGTCGGGAGGGTGACCTCCCCGCGCGCGGCCTGGCGCAGTGCCGCGGCCAGCTCATCCGCGTGCAAGTCCGCCGAAAGGCAGCCGAGCGCGCCGGCTTGTAACGCGGACATGGCCTGTGTGGTTGACCACCTCCAGGAAAACAACACAAAGCGCATGGTGGGATGCTGCTGGGAAAGTGTGTGAAACAGAGTCAAGTCCGCGGGGTCGGGCAAGGCCAGCAGGATCAGGTCAGGCCGGGCCTCGGCAACAGTCGCCTCCTGGGAGGGGAGAGAGTGCCCGGCGCAGGCCAGCCCCGGCGTGTCCTTTAATAAGGAAGCGAGCGCCTGATTGAGCAAAACGAAGGGGCTGATAAGCCATATCCTGGCCGCCTTCTCACGGGGTGTGTTCATCTTCTTTTCTTTTCCGTTGTTTCCGAATCCTACCACACCTGACGGATACCCTTAGTCACTTCGCCTTCGGCTCAGTTCATGCCTGTGTTGCTTGTGTCATTCGACCGGGGACCCGGGAGGGGTGACGGATGACCGGGGACGGGGGACGGTTATTCGGCGCGTCGGGGCGACCGGCCGGTCGCCCCGACGGTCGCTGCGCTCCGGATTCTTCGGTCGCTGCGCTCCGGATTCTTCGGTCGCTGCGCTCCGGATTCTTCGGTCGCTGCGCTCCGGATTCTTCGGTCGCTGCGCTCCCTCAGAATGGCAGGCCCGGATTAAAAACCTCAGCCGGACATGTGCATGTCCGGCTGAGGTTTTCGAGGAGAATTCCAAGAGGAGAACCTGGTATTCTGGTACAATGATACCCCTGAGGGGAGTTTTTGTCATGCGCTATCTGGCGGGGCAGAAGGTAGGCAAAATTGCTTATTTATTTCCCCGCCAAACTGCGCTGGTCAATCCAGAGTAGAGTTCTTATACTTACGGATACTTGGAGAAGCACTCTTTCCAACGTCAAACGATCTATGGATAAAAACGTTCCCCTGCTCACTCTGTCATTGGATTGCGAAACGGCTGTCGATCTGGTGACCGATCACCTGACTAAAAACGGTATGAAGGTGATTCGTTCCTTCGATTTGCGCTCTGCCTGCGCGTCCTTTACCGAAAACGTGTGCCCTCATCACAAGACCTCGCCTTGCAATTGCCAGATGGTGGTTTTGTTGGTGTATAATGATTCGTCTTTCCCGGCCTCTTTGGTGGTACACGGTCACGACACGTATACAGAGCTAAAGATCGTTGACTCGCCGGATGTGCAAGTCGAGCCGGAATTGCAAGGGTTCATTCAGTCGGTGCTGAGTGGCCTGGCAATGAACGTATTCCAGGTTTCGGGGAGCTCGGATGTTGTCTGAGAAGGGAATCCCTACTTGAGAACAGGTGCTCCACCCACCGGTGCGGATAGACCGCGCTGCCAGCGGTGGGGCTGTATCGATTGAGTGAGGAGCAGACTGAAGGGTTGCCGAGTAATCATATCGAGACAGGCACTGAAAAGATTGATTTCACTATTGGAAAAAGTAAGCGATTGGTGTAGTATTCAATAAAAAAAGAACCTTCTGGAGGCATAATTGACATGGAAAAAATTCAAGAACTTACGCTTCCCGTAACGGGGATGACCTGCGCTTCGTGCGCTTCGCACATCGAGCGGGCTTTGAGCAAAGTCCCCGGTGTGGCAGAAGCGAGCGTCAATCTGGCAACTGAGCGCGCCACGGTGCGCTTTGCCAATGGCGGTGTGGAAACGGGCGAACTGGTCGACGCGGTGCGGGATGCGGGATATGATGTACTCACCGAAACCATGAGCCTTCCTATCGGGGGGATGACCTGTGCTTCGTGTGTATCCCATGTTGAGCGCGCGCTGGCCGATGTGCCCGGCGTGCTCAATGCTATGGTGAACCTGGCGACCGAACGCGCTACGGTGACGTACATCCCTGGTGTGGCTTCCCTGGCCGACTTCAAGAAAGCAGTGGCCGACAGCGGTTATCAGGTGCTGGAATTGGAAAGCGGCGAGGGGGAAGATGAAGCCGATCAGGAAGAGCGCAAGATGGCGGAAGCCCGTTTTCGGATGCGCGTTGCCTGGGGGTTCACCATCCCGATCATTTTGTGGATGTTCCTGGAGATGTTTTTTGGGATCACCTGGCCGAATGAAACGATTTTCAACCTGGGCATGATCTTGCTAGCACTTCCGGTGTTGTTCTGGGTAGGCTGGCCTACTTACCGGGGGGCGTGGGCTGCGGTCAGTCATGGTCACGCCAACATGGACACGCTGATCGCGCTGGGCACGGGTGTTTCGCTGCTCACCGGCCCGGCCTGGTTCTTCTTCCCCGTCGCCAACTATGCCGGTGTGGCCGCCATGATCATGGCCTTCCACCTGACCGGGCGATACGTGGAAGAGAGCGCCAAAGGCCGCGCCTCGCAGGCCATCCGTAAATTGCTCGAGCTGGGCGCCAAGACCGCGCGCATCGAACGCGACGGCGTGGAAATCGAAGTGCCCATCGAGGAAGTGCAGGTCGGCGATTTGATGGTAGTGCGCCCCGGCGAAAAAATCCCTACCGACGGTATCGTGCGTTTTGGCGAGAGCGCGGTGGATGAATCCATGGCCACCGGCGAATCGATGCCGGTCAACAAACGCCCCGGCGACGAGGTGATCGGCGCGACCGTCAACCAGGAAGGCCTGCTCAAGGTTGAGGCCACCAAGATCGGGAAGGACACCTTCCTGGCGCAGGTGATCAAACTGGTGGATGAGTGCCAGGGGTCGAAGGTGCCCATCCAGGAGTTTGCCGACAAAGTGACCGGTGTGTTTGTTCCGGTGGTGATCGGTATCGCGGTATTGACTGTGCTGGCGTGGGTGTTTGCGCCTGGCGTGATGAAGCCGCTGGTGGAGGCGGGCACATTCCTGCCGTGGGTGAACCCCAATCTGGGCGTGATAACGCTGGCTATCGTTTCGATGGTGGCTGTGCTGGTGATCGCCTGCCCCTGCGCGCTGGGGCTGGCGACGCCGACGGCACTGATGGTCGGCAGCGGCATGGGGGCGGAAAACGGCATCCTGATCCGCACGGGCGAGGCTATTCAGACGCTCAAAGACGTGCAGATCGTGGTCTACGACAAGACCGGCACGATCACCAAAGGTAAGCCCGAAGTGACCGATGTCGTGCCCGCGGGCGACCTGAGCGAACAGGTGGTGCTGGCGGCTGCGGCTGCGGTGGAGCGTGGCAGCGAACACCCGCTGGGCCGTGCCATTGTGGAGCGTGCTGAGTCGCTCGGGTTGGCGTTGGCCCAACCGCAGAGCTTCGAGGCGGTGCGCGGTAAAGGCGTGATCGCAGAGGTAGATGGGCGCAAGGTGTTGGTCGGCTCTCGTCGCCTGATGCGGGAAAACGGCATCAACCCCGATCCTCTGGAAGATGAACTCATTCGCCTGGAGAATGAAGCCAAGACCGCCATGCTGGTCGCCATTGACGGTGCGCTGGCCGGGGTGATCGCAGTGGCTGACACCCTCAAAGAAGATTCCGCGCAGGCCATCGCCGCTCTGCACGACATGGGCATCCAGACCGCCATGATCACCGGCGACAACCAGCGCACGGCGGAGGCCATCGCCCGCATGGTGGGCATCGACCACGTGCTGGCCGAGGTGTTGCCGGATGGAAAGGTGGCCGAAGTACAGAAACTTCAGCAAAAATTCGGCCTGGTGGCCTTTGTGGGGGATGGAATCAACGATGCACCGGCCCTCACCCAGGCCAATGTGGGCATCGCCATCGGCACGGGCACGGACATCGCCATCGAAGCCAGCGACGTAACCCTGGTGCGCGGTGAACTGACCGGCGTGGTGCAGGCCATCATGCTCAGCCGGGCGACCTTCAAGAAGATCAAGCAGAACCTGTTTTGGGCCTTCTTCTACAACGTTGCCATGATCCCGCTGGCCGTGATCGGCTGGATGCACCCGGTGCTGGCCGAGATCGCTATGGCGACCTCCTCCATTACCGTGGTCAGCAACGCCAACCGGCTGCGCAAGGTGGACATTCGCCCGCCTTACCTGCGCGAAAAAGATGAACGGGTGTCTTCTGGGAGCTACAAAATGACAGAACCTGTCCAGGTAAAGGGCTAAATTTTACGGAAGCGCGTAGCGCATGGGCAACGCGGCGCGCTTCCAAAAACGCATCCCCTCGGAGGTTTGGTGATGGCTAACAAAAAACCACAAAATGAAGAACAAAATCCTGAAGTAACCCGCCGCGAATTTTTGAACCTGGCCTGGCTGGCTTCGCTGGGCTTCTTTTTGATCGACATCGGCGCGGTGACCGTTCTATTTGCCTTCCCTCGTTTCAAAGAAGGTGAATTTGGCGGCAGGTTTGTGCTGGGCAAGGTCTCGGAAGTTTTTCCGGAGCCAGATAGTGATCCGGCCGAGAACCCTAAAGGCAAGTTTTGGCTCTCCCGCCTGGAGGATGGCTCCATCATCGCGCTGTACAAAGTTTGTACGCATTTAGGCTGCCTGTACAACTGGCAAGGTCAGGAACACAAGTTCATTTGCCCGTGCCACGGCAGCCAGTTCCAACTGGATGGCACCTATATCCAGGGGCCTGCCCCTCGCAGTCTGGACCGTTTTGTGGTGCGCCTGCTGGACGAGAACGGTAACGAGGTGGCGGTGACGGATGAGGAGGGGTTGGCCCTGGTGCCGCCTGATGAGGATTTGCAAGTGGTGGTCGAAACCGGGCAATTGATCCGTGGTAGACCGTCCGGCGAGAAATACCCCACTTCGGAGTTCTGAGTTTGAGTAGGTCAAGTGAAGGAGTTGGTAGATGGATACAGGAACTGTATTGCTCATTGTCATCGGCGTAGTATTGCTGGTGTTGCTGCTCATCGCTTTGGGTGGTGGCATGGCGATGGGCGGCATGGCGATGATGGCCGGGATGATGGGCACCCCCGTCGGATGGGTGGTGCTGCTCATCATCGTCGGTCTGATCGCGCTGATTGGCTATGTTACCCTTTTTGCAAGTTGACCCACGCCCCGGAAGGCAGGGGGCTTTTCGGGGCGCGGCGGGCTTGATCCAAAAATTCTGAAAGGAGGTAAATCCTATGGCTATTGATCTGGTTTGTGGCATGGAAGTGGACCCTCAATCTGCGGCCGCGACGTATGAATACAAAGGCGAGACCTACTACTTCTGCGCGCCCGGCTGCAAGGCCGCGTTCGAGAAAGACCCGGAAAAATATCTGGCGAAAAAGCAAGAAGGCGGCCACGAGCACCACGGCCACCATTAATCCCGCACAGATTACAGAAGCTTTACCGGATCATACAATCACCCCGGAGGGGTCAGCCTTCCGGGGTGATGTTTTATTTCACCGGATTGTTTCAAGGGGTGGTAGACATCACGCCTTGCTATCGCCAGAGAGCATGTTTTTGCGTTCCACCAGGTCCTGGATGGCTTTTTTGGATTTTTTCAAGAAGCGGGCAACGGCCTGGCGGCGGAATTCTGTATCCCACAAGGCCGGAAACTCCGCACGTTCCGCCGCGAGGGCGACCTCTTCAGGTTCGGTCAGCCCGCGGCGCAGGAAACGTTTGGTGGCCAGGATGCAATCCGCCGGGTTGGAGGCGATTTGCCCCGCCAGGATTTTGGCTGTTGAGAGCGCTTCGCCAGCCGGGCTGATGATGTTGACCATGCCCAGGAAGTAGGCCTCGTCAGGCGAGATCACCCGTCCGGTGGTTAGAAGCTCCAGTGCCCGGGCATAGCCCACCGTGCGCAGCAGTCGCTGGCCGCCCCCCCAGGCGGTGACGATTCCCAGCCGGGTGTGTACGAAGCCGATGCTAGCGTCTTCGGCCATCACGCGCAGATCGCAGGCCATGGCGACCTCCGCGCCGCCGCCGCGCGCCGGGCCGTTGATGGCCGCGATGGTGGGATAGGGCAGGTCCTCCAGGCGGCGCAACGCGTCGCCCATGATGGTGGCCAGCCGTTCGCCGTGCTCGGGCAGCGGGTAATGTTGGAGTACCGACAAATCCCCACCAGAAACGAAAGCCTGTCCCGCGCCGGTTACGATCAGGGCGCGAATATCCGTGGCCTGGTGTGCTTGTTCCACGATTTCGGCGAACCTCTCCATGCTCGACCAGTCCAGCGCGTTGCGCACGTGTGGCCGGTCGATTTCCACCAGTCCAATTCCGTTTTCGTCTATCTGGAATCTGATTTCAGTCATTGGCAATCTCCTCGCTGGTAGATTGGCAGATTGGTAGGCTGGTGCCCCTCGTCTACATCTCTGTTTCCGTGTGCCTGATAGCTCCTGACAGTACTTACGCAGTTGAGACCTCACAGGTCTACTACCACACGATGCAGGAAGATTTTGCCCAAAATAGATTGCATCCGGGCATCTCCATGCGCTTTGAGACCTGTGAGGTCTGGGTGCGACTTTTCAAGTGCGTAAGTCCTCCTCCTGAATCTACCATCTCCTGAAGAGGTTTCGCTAGACTTAACCCCACGATAGGGGGATAGTTGCGAGCCTTGTTGGAGGGAATTGCTTCAGCGAAAAAAATGCGGTTTCGCAACGACCTGTCTGAGTGATTGCCATTCGTTCAACTTGGCACCTGCAAACCTCGAATAAGGTAAAATGGGAGCGAATACACCCATAGGAGTTGCACATGGCCCAACGCGAAAAACTATCCAACGTAGATACTGCCTGGCTTCGGATGGAGCATCCCACCAATTTGATGATGATCTCTGGGGTGATGACGTTCGACGGCAGGGTCGAATTTAACCGCTTACGAGCATTGTTGGAAGAGAGATTGCTGCATTTCGAGCGTTTTCGCCAGCGGGTGGTGCAGCCGCGCAACCCGTTGTCCCCCCCTTATTGGGAAACCGTTCCAGATTTCGACATCGAAGATCATCTTTTCCGCTTCACCCCGCCGGTATCCGATCAGGCCGCGTTGCAAGATTTGTCCAGCCGTTTGATGAGCACGCCTTTGGATTTCGACAAGCCGCTGTGGGAATTTCATTTCATCGAAAACTACCGCCAGGGAGACAGCGCGCTCTTCTGCCGTCTGCACCATTGCATCGCGGACGGGATTGCGTTGGTGCGAGTTCTACTCTCGCTGACCGATGACAGCCCGGAGGGGGCATGGCAGGCCGGGCGCGATGATGTCCGGCGGAGAGTGCCCGCTGGGCCGCTGGAGCGATTTTTCCTTCGAGCCGCGGCAACCTCACGTGCCGGCCAGAAAATATCCCGGCGCCTGATTCACGAAAGCAGAGCGCTCCTGCGGGAACCCTCCAGGTTGGTGAGGGCCGCGGAATTGGGCGTGGAAGGCGCGGCCGCGTTGGCGCGCATCGCCTTGCGCCCTCCCGACCCGGCAACCATCTTCAAAGGCCCGCTTGGGGTGCAGAAGAGGGCCGCCTGGTCACAACCCCTGCCGCTGGCAGCAGTGAAGGCGGTCGGAAAAGCCACTGGCGCGACGGTCAACGACGTGTTGCTGACCGCGATGAGCGGCGCGTTGCGTCGCTATATGTTGGCACGCGGGCAGGATGTAGAAGGGTTGCGTATCGGCGCGGCTGTGCCGGTCAACCTGCGCCCGTTGGATGGGCCTATCGAGTTGGGGAACAAATTCGGCCTGGTATTTCTCTCGCTTCCGGTTGGCGTGGAGTCGCCTATCGAAAGACTCTACCAGCTCAAACGCAATATGGATGCCATCAAAGGCTCCCCTGAACCTGTGGTCTCGTTTGGCATCTTGAATGCGATGGGGATGGCCCCGGCGGAGATCGAGAGGCTGGTGGTGAACATTTTTGGGATGAAGGTAACCGCGGTGATGACCAATGTGCCCGGCCCGCGGCAGACGATCTATCTGGCGGGGCAGCCGGTGCGTAACATCATGTTTTGGGTGCCGCAATCGGGACGCCTGGGGCTGGGAATCAGTATTCTCAGCTATGATGGGCAGGTTTTGTTGGGAGTGGCCTCCGACGCGGGGTTGGTTCCCGATCCCGAAAATATCGTTTCCGAGTTCCACTCGGAGTTTTACGAACTGGAAGGGGCTGTGGAGCGGCTGAAGAGCACAACCGGCCCGGTGTCCCCCAACCGGAGAGCACTAGACGATCTGCACGCGCAGCTCGACCGCTTGTTAGAAATCGTGGATGAATTGTCTGGCGCGCAGGGCGGGCTGCCCCGCCAACCCGCGGCTGCCATTGCCGAAGAGGCACAGCAAGAGATGAAATATTGCCAGGGAACGACAAAAGCGGGTACACCCTGCCGAAAGCGGCCAAAAGCTGGCTCAAGGTATTGTCATCTGCACCAGGAAAGGCGGGAGGCCCTATAACTGGACCTTGTTTCTCAGGCGCGATCCCGAAACGAGCAGGTATTCCGGGGAGTCCTCCCCATAACGCTGGCGTATGGTTGCTCGCACGCGGCGGGTTTTGGCCCACAGCTCGCAAAGCATCTCATCACATTGATAATAGAGATCAGAGAGCTGCAAAACGTGCCCCAAACTCCCAATTTGGTCGATTAAAGATTCGGCTCTCTGGAATTCTTCGAGCATCTCTTCGAAGGAAAGCCCCTCGATGAAATCCGGCGGTGTTTCGAGTTTTTTCCAACCATCCAGGGTTGCCCTGGCCTGTTCCAGAACGTTTGCAGGATATAATTGCACCATTTTGGGCCCTCCAGGCGTGTGATGTGTAAGCGATTCGTTGCAGAATTAGTT
>Ga0256830_1000614_pt1 | contig 27301 bp, 23 predicted proteins | sample 128326metaG_FD_190537 | JGI IMG/M metagenome (GOLD analysis project Ga0256830, IMG submission 190537) | Hydrothermal vent microbial communities from Lau Basin, Pacific Ocean - 128-326 | ecosystem: Environmental > Aquatic > Marine > Hydrothermal vents | place: Pacific Ocean: Lau Basin | collected... | reverse complement strand
AATTTTCAGTAACGCTGCTACATCATTTCTCTCTCCAAGAAAATTGATGCATTTTCCCAATCCTAGATCTGCAACTTTTTTTTTCAATTCTCCCTTGTAAAAGCCGTCTCCGACCACTAGGACTCTAATTTTTTTATTATATCTCTCTAACTCCTTCACCGCTCTAAAAAGGTACTTATGCCCTTTTCTCGGTACAATCCTTGCTATTATTATAATTATAAACTCGCCCTTGGATATATTAAATTCGTTTTTACATCTTTCTATACCTGCACCTTCAATATCGAACTCTTTTGTATCTATCCCGTTGTAAATCACAATGATATCATCAGCTTGAACCTTTCCCACCTTAATTAAATTATTCTTAACGGCATGGGAGACAGCTATTGTTCTGCCTCTCATACGGTAAAAAATCCTATCAATCAATCTCTCTCTCTTGTTATCCCATTGATCTATATTATGAATATTCGAAATAATCACCGGAACTCTTGCCATCTTAGCTGCTAAAACCCCAGATATGTTTGCTTCATACATGTGTGTATGTACAATGTCTATCTTTCTTTTCTTTAGATAGTTTGCCAACCGCCAAAGGCTGTAGGGGTGTAGTCCGCTCCTGAATGGAATCAAAGAAACCGGGATCCCTTCTTCCTCAAAAAACCGGGCTAACTTACCCTTAGAATGGATACATATAACCTCTACTTCAAAACGATTCTTTAATTTTTTCAGAGCAGCTAATATCCTTTTTTCTACTCCTCCTACTGGAAGATAAGTTATTATTCTCGCCACCTTTGGCTTATAATTGCTCATCAAACACTTCCACTGACAATCTTAGGGTATATCTCTTTCTGGGCCTTCTCCAGGTCCTGAGGAAAGTCTATCTCTATCCAGGGAAGGCCCTTTACATCAATGGCATGGATGGGATGGAGGGAGAGCATCTCCCTGAAAGCGGCGGGGATCCACCGGTTCACCTCTCCCCTGGCAATCATCTCTGCCACAACTTCCTTTAATGTGGCCAGGGCTTTCCCACGAAAGAGGACAACACCCAGGTTCTCTCCGTGGGCCTCCTGGGGGGAGAGATCCTTTCTTATGTCCACCACCAGGGAGCCCTTCAAGACCACCTTCATGGTCTCTTCGTCGAGGAGGGCTCCCGTGTCCACGGAAAGAACACCGTCATGTTCCGACTCCAGGAGCCTTCCCGCCACTTCCCTGGGAAACAGCACATCCCCGTTGACGATGAGGGCCCCATCTTCCAGCCGATCCATGGTGAGATAAAAGGAGTAGATGGAGTTGGTCCTAAAGTACTCTTCATTCAGCACGTAGGAGACCCGAGGACCCAGAAGAGCCTCTATCCTTTCCCTGCCGTGGCCCGCCACCACCAGGATCTCCCCTACCCCCGCCTCCTCTAGGACTTTCACCTGGTGCTCCAGGATGGTGAGGCCCGTGGAGCCGTTTAGAGGCAAAAGGGCTTTGGGGATTTCCCGGGTGAGGGGCAGAAGCCTTTTCCCCTGCCCTGCCGCCAGTATCACCCCTTTGAGGCCCATATCGGCTTCTTTTCACCCCCCTTTTAATGGATGAGTTCTCTTATCACATCCACCGCCTTCTGGGTAGCCTGGCCGGGGTTATAGAAGAGGTGTGAGGCCATTTTCCGCCTCACCTCCGAGTAGGCCCCGGGCTGATCCAGGGCTTCCAGGAGGGCCCTTTTTAGCTGGTCTTCCCCATCCGCCAGAGGCCCAGCGGCAAACCCCCAGGTCTCCAGATCTATGGTTCTGCCGTAGCGCTTCTGGTAGTCAGGGGCCGCCAGACAGACTATGGGCCTGTCCAGGACCAAATACTCGTTGGCCACGGAGCTCAAATCGGAGATGAGGAGATGGCTGGCGGCCATGGCGGGCACTATGTCAGGGTCCCTATAGATGAGGGCCCCTGCCCTCTCCCATGCCCGGGTTTTTTCCTTCCAGCGTGGATCCCGGAAGGTGTGGTCGTGGAGCTTTATCACCAGGGTGAGACCCATGGTGAGCACGGTCTTCACCACCGCTTCCCCCATGGCCTCCAGGGAGGAACCTGCCCCCCAGGTGGGGGCGTAAAGGACCACGGGGCCTTCCAAACCTGCCAAACCCAGGTGTTTCAGGGCCTTCTCCCTGGTCCAGGTGCCGTCCACCAGGGGGTCCAGTTTGGGCATTCCCACCCGGGCAATACGAGGGTCTCCTTCCTTGAGGATGCCCTCCTTGACAAATCTCTCCTCCATGTAAGGCCCTATGATGAAGAGGCGGTGGTATTCCAGCACCTTGGGGGTGTAGGCCCTGCCCTTAAAAGAGGCACCGTGGAAGGTATGGACCCTCCACCTGCAGGCCTTCCCCACCACCATGATGTCGGGGGATAGGTAGAGATCCAGGGGAAGTTTTGAGGCCAGCCAGGGGGGCACCCTCTTTACCCTGAGACCCAGGGGGGAGAAGAGATCTCCCCCTTTTTGCCCTTTGGGGGGCTTCACCGTTCCCCAAAAGGGGACTTCATCCTTGAGGGCCTTGTAGATGGGCCTCAGGCAGACCACATTCATGGGCACTCTGGCAAACAGGAGAATCCCCTTCATTCCACCAACTCCCTATACAGCTCCTCCATTATCCCGACCCTCCTGTCGTCGGGAAAGACCCGGGAAGCCCATCTCCTTCCGTTGTTACCCAGCCTTCTGGCCAGACAGGGATTGGAGAGGATAACAAGAATGGCTCTGGCCATGGATGCCGGATCTCCCACGGGAACCAGGAGTCCTGTCTTCCCCGGTATCACTGCTTCCGGGTTCCCCGATACGGCCGTGGATACCACAGGCTTACCCAGGGCCATGGCCTCCCTCAGGGAACCCGTGAGCCCCTCTCCTTTGGTGGAGGCACACACCACCACGTCCATGGCAGCCATATACTCTTCCACCTTCTCCCGGTGGCCTACAAATATGGCCCTTTCTTTCAAGGGGGCCGCCTCTTTCCCGTACTTGGAAGGCCTCCCCGCCCCCACCATGAGGAGACGGAGCCCGGAAAAGACCGCCGCTACATCCTGGCAGGCCTTCAGGAAGAGGGGGTATCCCTTCTTCCCCACCAGGGCGGCCACCATGCCCACCACGGGAGCCCGAATAGGGATCTTCACTTCCTCCCTCACCCTGGTGCCCCCAAGGGCAGGATGGAAACGGTGGATGTCCACGCTGCCATAGACCACCTTCACCTTCCCTTCGGGTATCCCTACTCTCACCAGGGAGGTCTTGACGGCATGGGCCACGGCCACAATCCCGGCCACTCCCCCCCTCCTCAAGATGAAGGGTATCACCCCTTTGGGCCGGTAGGTGGTGCCCCTCTGGGCCACCAGGGGCACTCCCGTGTTCCAGAGGGAGAAGTAGGCAAACCTCAGGGCAGGGTCCCTGTGGGCATGAACCACCTGGAAACCCTCCCTCAACACCATCTTTCTAAAGGAGACAAGGTTTTTCAGTCTCATGGGCTCCAGGGGCAGAGCCTCCACCTCCACCCCTCTTTCCTCCAGAATAGAGATGCCCTCTATCTCTTCCCTTTTTTCCCTGTTAAAGACGGCCTTAACCCTATGCCCCCGGGATGCCAGGGCCCTGGCCAGTCTCACCATCTGGACGGCTCCCCCCCGGGTTACAGAGCCATGGGTGGCCACATGGAGGATTTTCACTACTCCTTTTCCCTCTCAATTTGGGGTATATCAAGCTCTATGACAAAGTTTTTGGGAATCTGCTTTTTTCTGTGTTTTAATGGCCATATCTTCACCAGAGCATCTCTACTCTCTTTCAAGAGTTCCAAAAAGGGGCCGGGTTCAGAAACCACAACGAAAGCCCTACCATGGAAACCCCTTAAAAAGGATAGAAGTTTGGGCTCTTGGTACCATTTTATGGGATCAGAGAGTCTGGAAAAGTAGAATGAGTCGTAAGTTCCAAAAACCTCTGATCTAGACAAATCGACCAGGAAAGCTTTGTCTCCTTTAAGGTGATTGTAGTGTTCCATCAAAACATGATAAGGATTCACCTTTACTTTTCTTATTTTAGAGCTTTCATATCTAAGGGGCAAAAACACAAGGACAACAAGCAGGAGAATTATGGGCAGTTTCCATCTGAAATTTTTATCAGTCTTAAACAGCGTCCATATAAAAAACGACATGGACACAGCCAGACCCGGTATTATTGGATATATATACCTTTTAACTTTGTATATGGGTATAGATATGGCAAAGACATAAAGGAGACAGATGAACAGAACAAACAAAGCTATCTTCCAATTTAGATCCGAGTGTTCCACACTGCCACTATCATCTAAAGGAGATCTAAAAACATACTTCTTCAGTATCGCTATTAAGGTTAGAAGGATAAATACTCCATAGAACTTGAACAATATGTTGAAATAATAGAAGAAACCTTTTATGTATCTTGGCTTATGCTCCCCAAGAGATAGAATAAAAGGGGGCTTCAAAAATCGGCTTAAGCATACCCCATGGGTGGCCACGCCGCTATATATCTTAAAGGACAAGTAAAAAACCAAGGGAACCGCTATAAAAAAGATGTTTTTGATACTAAAGAGGGACCGTGGACTTTTCTTGAATATCAATACTTCCCCCACAACAACCGAAAAGACAAAGAAAAGTAGAAAAACATCCTTAACCAATAAACCCAGCATGACTGAACCAACTGATAAAAGGAAAGCCAAGGAAGATTCCTTCTTTTTGTAGTACATATAAAATAATATAGCAGCAGTATAAAAGAAGACCAGGGCTGAGTCTTGATTGCCGTGTCTAAAGCAGTGGCTGATGATTATGGGAGGAAAAGCAAGGGTTAACATGGAAGCCAAGAAGGCCATAGTGGAACTCTCAAATATGAGAAGGACCATGGTATAGACCAGTAGAATGGTTAAAACTCCCAACAGGGCATCCACTACCCGTGCTGCAAACTCGTTATAAGAAAGGTAATGAAAGGCCAGAGCTTCAGCCCATATCTTTAAAGGAGGCTTCATGCAATAGTACCTGGCCTTGGCCCTTGGATCGATACTGTTCATGTATAAAGGATAGAGTATTCCCGTGTCTGCCACGTGTTTAGAGACTACAGCGTGATTCGCCTCTCCTCCCTTCAGGCTTGAGGAACCCAGTCTAAAAAACATGAGATAACAGGATAGCAGGAAAAGAAAAAAGAAGTAGAAGATGCTCCTTTTAGAAGCCAGCTTCAACCCTTCCTTTTTGCCCTGTAATTCCAAAATTCTTTATCACTCCTTAGTTGTAATTTTACCAAAGCTCCTTACATCACTGGCCAGTAGAGATTCCCCCGGGAAATCCTGGCATTTCTTAACCTAAGTCCTCTGATTCTTCCAAAATCCCCCGATACAGGCTTTCCATTTTTACCACAAATCTCTCCGCCGGGAACAACCCGGCCACCCTCCTTTTGGCGTTGAGGCCCAGTTCTTTTCTTGGAAAAGGGGGTAACAGTAGCTCCAAGAACCTGAATTGGGACTCCACATCCCTGGGAGGCACAATGTATCCCGTTTTTCCAAGCACCACTATCTCAGGCAAGGCCCCCACCCTAGTGGCCACCAGAGGTTTTCCCGAAGCGCCCACCTCCAGGGCCACCCTGCTGGAGCCCTCGGAGCCCACTGAACTCAGCACGGCTATATCAAGGGCAGCTGAAATCTCCTCAACCCTGTCCTGGTGCTCCCAAAGAGTAACTCTCTCTTCCAGCTCCCTTTCCTCCAGCCGCTCTTTTAGCCTTTCATAGAGAGATCTGCTTTTCACCCTCCCCACAATCAGGCCTCTCACACGAGAATACTTTGCCATGAGCTTCTCCAAAGCCTCCAGGAAATAAGGCAAACCCTTTACTTTAGAGTACCTGGCTATGCTTCCTATTAGAATTTCTTCCCTGGATATCCCCAGCTTTTTCCTTATCTCTTCCCCATCCACCCTGGGATTGAAGCGCCGGGTATCCACCCCATCGTAAATCACCCTCACCTTTTCCGGCCTCCAGCCGACGCCGGTAAAGTACCTGTCCCCCACGGCATGGGATACGGCCACCACCGCCGCCGTCTTCCAGAACAAGAAACGGTTGAAGGCATGGGGCTTGAGGGGCACGGGCACGTGCCTGGTCCTCACCAGGGGCACCCCAGTGACCAGGGAGAGAAGGAACCCCAGCCAGTAATCGGGGGAGGAATGACAGTGGATGAGATGGGGCTTAAACTCATCTACGAAAGGCTTCAACTTCAATAGGTCCTTGATCCAGTGGTGAACACGAAGACCGGGAGCCATCTTTATCCCCGTTATGAGTTCCACCTTCCCCTTATCCTTGAGGGACTTGTAGAGAAGTCCCCGCTTGAAGCAAACCACGGCCACTTTGTGCCCCCTGTCTGCCAGCCCCTCCACCAGGGACAGAGTGCTGGCTCCGGTACCACCCTTGCCCCTGATGGCCACAAGATGGAGGATCCTAAGGGGAGAGGAGTTCTTCATACACCTCCTCCACCTGGACCACCGTCTTCTCCAAGTCAAAGAACCTCTTGACCCTTTCGTATCCCCTTTCCCCCATCCTTTTCCTCTTCTCCTCGTCTCTGAGGAGGTCAACAACGGCTCTGGCCAGGGCCTCCACATCCCCAGGGGGCACCAGAAGGCCCGTCTCTCCTTCCATCATCACCTCTGGAATCCCCCCCGTTCGGGTGGCCACCGTGGCCTTACCCATGGCCATGGCTTCTATAAGCACCCTGCCAAATCCCTCCCTGGCCGATTCCAGGGAAGGCATGATAACCACATCGGCAGCAGCATAAAAGGCGGGCATGTCCTTTCTGGCCCCGGGGAAGATCACCCTCTCCCCCACTCCCAGGCGGGATGCCAGGGCCTTCAACTCCTCTGTGAGGCCCTCTTCCTGCCTGGAGGTCTCCCCCACCACCACCAGGACGGCCTGGGGCACCTCCTTTACCACTGTCTTCATGGCCATAATGGCCTCCCTCTGTCCCTTGGTGGTGTCCACCCGCCCCGGCAAAAGGAGGAGAGGCGCCTCTCCCACTCCCAGCTCTCTCCTGACCCCCTCCCCGGAGAGGGCCTTTCTGGAGAAGACCTCCAGATCCACACCGTTGTATACCACCTGGTAGGGGATCCCCCACTCCCTAAGAGGATCGGCCACGGCCCGGCTGACGGCAAGAACCATATTCACCCTGTCCAGCATGTACTTCTCTATCTTCTCCCTTTCAAAAGTGTTCCGTACGTGAGTCACTACAGGTACTCCCAGCAGCCTGCCCAGAGTGACCCCGTAGGGAGAGTCCCAGAGGGTGTTGCAGTGGATGAGGGCCACTTTCTCCTTCCGGCTCCTCCTGTAAAGGTGAAGGAGGGTGATGGGAAGCCGTGGCCAAGTCTTGGCCTTGCGCCACATCCCCATCCTCACGGTGAAGAACTCCACCCCTGACTGGTCTAACCTCCTGGTAAGCTCTCCCTTCCGGGAGGTAGCCACCAGGGGCCTGTATCTTGTGAGTCGTGTCGTCAACCGGTAGAGACTCTCCGGTGCCCCCCCATAACGGGCAACTCCTTGAATGTAAAGAACCGTTCTCCTCACCCATCCCCTCCAGGCAAGCGTGGAGAGAATGCCCTAGAAGGAAGGTCCCGGTCAAGGAAGTCTTCCCATGCACGCCAAAAGAGAGGCGGCTCCAAAACCAACACCTCCAAAGTCTAACACCTTTACCAAAATTTTCCCCGGAAACCTATTGAAAATCAATTCCTTGGGGTGTATTGGGGCGGACTTTGGTAGGGACAAAAGGTTTTACAGGAGGTTTTGTGAGGAAGTTGAGGTTCCTGGTGGTGGTGGTGATGGTGCTATTCGTGTTCGCCTCTCCTCTGTTGGGAGGGGAGAGGCTGGTGAAGGAGAAATACCTGGAACAGTGGGACACCATCCTGGAAGCGGCCAGGGAGTATGGTGTCAGTCCCCTCCTCCTCTGGGCCGTCATCGGTGTAGAGTCCAACTTCGCGTCCCCCTACGTCATAGGAATAGACAGGAACCCCGGGCTCTGGAACGCCCTGAAGGAGGCTTCCAGAGTGGCCGGATTCACCGTGAAGAGGATGTCACCCAGCAGGGTGGCCATATTCCCCCGCTCCAGGGTAGACGGTGTGAAGGTCATCAGGGTCCTGGAGGCTCGAGGTTTCACCTTCGACGTGGGTCTGGGACAGGTGAACAACCGAACGGCAAAAAGCTTCGGCCTGAACCCCGCCGACCTGCTGGACATGAGGCGAAACATTGCATTCACGGCCTTCTACCTGAAGAGGGTGATAGTGAGGCACGGTTCCCAGCACGTCTGGAGATACAATGGTAGCCGGAGTTACAGGAGAAAGCTCCAGGCCAAACTGGCAGCCGTGAGCAACTACAACCGCTGGGAGTGACGCCAATTCCCTATCTTTCCGGAGATTTCTTCTCCATGAGCCTTCGATAAAACTCCAGATTCCCTTCCACCAGGCTGTTCTCACTGAAGGCCTCCAGCATCCACTGGCGGCCAGCGCGGCCCATACGGCGGCGAAGCTCCTGATCCTTCAGGAGGGTCACTGCGTGGCCGACCAGACTACCCACGTCTTCGGGTTTGACCAGGAACCCCGTCTCCCCGTGGCGCACGGAAGCCTTGATGCCCCCCACGTCGAAGGCCACCACGGGCACCTCCATGGCCAAGGCCTCCAGAGCCGCCGTGCCCAGGGACTCTCCAGCTATGGGAGTGAAGAGAAAGACGTGGGAGGTCTTCAGGATCCTGGGTACGTCCTTCCTCAGCCCCAGAAACTTTACCCGGTCCTTTATGCCCAGCTTTCTGGCGTAGTTCTCCAGAAAGCCCCTGAGGGGACCCTCCCCCAGGGCCAGAAAGAAGGCATCGGGCACCTCTTCCAGGATACCCCTGGCAGCGTCCAGGAAATAGACATGGCCCTTCTCCCTGGCCAGGCGAGCCACCTTCACCACCACCGGGGCGTCGGGGGGTATCCTGAGCTCCTCTCTCACTCCCGAATGGTCCACCTTTTCAGGATTGAAGCGATTCAGGGCATCCACAACGCTGTGGATGGTGACCACTTGGTCCACCTTTTCTCCCAGGACCCCCGTCTGGCGAAAGACCTGGGTCACAGCGTCGGAAACCACTATGACCCCGTCTATGAGGCGGCGGTAGAGAACGCGGTTGAAGAGGTGGTTCTTCACGGGAAAGATGTTGTGGCGGGTTCGCACCACCAGAGGCCTGGGCCTCACCAGCCAGGCAGCCACTGCGGCGGCCCAGGTGTCCTGGGAACCGTGGGTATGGACTACGTTAATCTTCTCTCTTTTTATAAGACGGCGAAGGCGGGCCACCTCCCGCACGTAGGTGACGGGGTTGAACTTCTTGGGCAGGCGCAGGTCGTCGAAAACGGGAATCTCCTCCTCCCGGGCTCTCTTTATAAGGGTGGCACCCTTAGGAGCAGCAATGACCACGTAGTGGCCCCGCTTCCGGAGCCCTCTGGCCACGGTGAGGATGCGGTTGGGCTGTCCTCCCCAGCCTCCCTTGTGCATGTTGGTGTGGAGCACTCGAAACTCTTCCAAAGGCTCCCCCCTTCATCAAAAGACCCTGGCCGAAGCCAGGGCCCCCTCATGTCATGATAGAAAAGTTGCAGACGTTCTCACGATCCGAACCATCTCACCCCTCCCTTGCCCAGATAGACCATGACATTCTTCACCTCGGTATAAAGCTCCATGACGTGGCGGGACATCTCCCTTCCCACCCCGCTCTGCTTGAATCCTCCAAAGGGAGCCTGGTTGGGGATCATGTTGTAGGTGTTGATCCAGATGTTACCCGCCCTTATAGCCCTGGCCAGGTTAAGGGCCCTCTTGACGTTGGTGGTCCAGATACCCGCTGCCAGGCCGTATATGGTGGAGTTGGCCATCTCTATGAGCTCCTTCTCGTCGGAGAATCTGATAACCACCACCACGGGGCCGAAGATCTCCTCCTGGGCAATACGCATCCTGTAGTCCACGTCCACAAAAACCGTAGGCTCGAAGTAGAACCCCCTGGCCAAGTCGGGACGGTCGGGACGCTTGCCTCCCAGGACCAGTTTGGCTCCCTCCTCCAGACCGATTTTGATGTAGCTCTCCACCTTCTCCAGCTGCTCGGCGGACACCAGGGGCCCCAGCTGGGTCTCTCTGTCCAAAGGATCGCCCACCTTGATCTTCCTGGCCCCATCCAGGAACCCCTCCATAAAGGCGTCGTAGATCTTCTCGTGGACGAAGAGGCGACTTCCTGCGGCGCACACCTGACCGGAGTTGAGGAAGATGGCAAATAGGGCCCCGGGAATGGCCTCTTCCAGGTCGGCGTCGTCCAGAATGATGTTGGGGGATTTGCCTCCCAGTTCCAGAGAGACCCGCTTCACGTTCCTGGCCCCCATCTCCATGATGAGCCTGCCCACGGCGGTGGAGCCCGTGAAGGCCACCTTGTCCACGTAGGGATGGGACGCCAGGGCAGCACCGGCGGGCTCGCCGAATCCGGGACAGATGTTCACCACCCCAGGGGGAACCTCGGCCTCCTGGCAGATCCTGGCCAGCTCCAGGGCCGTGACGGGGGTCTGCTCCGCGGGTTTCAAGACCACGGTACATCCCGCCGCCAGGGCCGGCGCCATCTTCCAGGCGGCCATGAGCAGGGGGTAGTTCCAGGGGATGATCTGCCCCACCACCCCCACGGGCTCCCTGAGGGTGAAGTCCAGAAATTTGCCCGGTACAGGAATGGTCTCCCCCATGACCTTGTCGGCCATGCCGGCAAAGTACTCGAAGCAGTCCACCGCCAGAGGCAGATCCACCTTGCTGGAGTCCCTGATGGGTTTACCCACGTCCATGGTCTCCAAACGGGCCAGCTCCTTGCGCTTCTCCTGAATAAGGTCCGCGATCCGTCTCAAAAGACGGCCCCTGTCGGTGGCAGACATCCTGGACCAGGGCCCCTCATGGAAGGCCTTACGGGCAGCCTGGACCGCCCTGTCAATGTCTGCCTCCCTGGCCTCAGCCACCCTGGCAATGACTTCACCATTGGCGGGATTGATGGACTCAAAAGTGGCACCCTCTTCAGCGTCCACAAACTCTCCGTTGATAAAAAGCTTTCCTTCCATCATAACCTTCCTCCCCCCTAGGACTTCAAAGAGATCTATAAAGGATGGGATAGGCCCTTTCAATTACGTTTCAAAAAGTGCCGGCATCCCCGTCATCCGTTGACACATACTCCCCTTCTCTGCCAGTCTTCCCCTTAAGTTCGAACCAGACAGGAGGAAAAGGATGCAGGACAAGATCCTGAAGCTACTCTTGGAAAACCTGGGTCTCAGCGAAGGGGAGAAGATTCTGGTCTTCACAGATCGCATATCCAACAGGGAACCCCGTCTGGCCCCCCACCACTTTGCCAGGAGGGAGAAGTCCAGGATTCTGGCCCAACAGGTGGCCGAAGCAGCCCGTTCCATCACCCCTGAGGTGATGTACCATGAGTATAAGGCTCTGGGACACCACGGCTTGGAACCCCCTGAAGCCCTGTGGAGACTGGCCTTCGGTGAGGAAGGAGTGAAGGCTCTCAAAGACATGGGAATTCTCGCCCCTCTCCTGAAAAAGGAGGACCACCAGATCTTTTCCCGGGCCCTGGAGGTACTGAAAGGGGCTGCCAGGGACGTGGTCCAGGTGGTGGTGGCCCTGGCCAACTATTCCACTTCCCACACCTCCTTCCGCAAACTCCTCACTGAACTGGGAGCCAGATACGCCAGCATGCCCCTCTTCGACGTGGAGATGCTCAACACTTCCCTGGACGTGGACCTGGAAAGGCTGGAGAAGGTCACCCTGGGGATAGCCCGGATCCTGGAGGATGGAAGGGAAGTGGAAGTCACCGCCCCCAACGGCACCCATATCACCCTCTCCATAGAAGGAAGGCGGGCCACCGCAGACACGGGCAACCTCACCCGTCCCGGTGCCTTCGGAAACCTGCCGGCCGGCGAGGCTTTCATCGCCCCGATGGAAGGGTCAGCCAGGGGGGTCTTCGTAGCCGAATGGGGCTCCACCCGAAAGCTGGACACCCCTACCCTCTTTCACATTGAGGGAGGAGAGGTGGTGAAAGCAGAGGGAGACCCCGGCCTGGTCCAGTTCCTCGAGGAGATCTTTGAAAGGTACCCCCAGTCGAGAAACGTTGCAGAGCTGGGTGTGGGGACCAACCCCCGGGCCTCCCGCCCTGACAACATCCTTGAGGCCGAGAAGATCGCCGGCACCATCCACCTGGCCCTGGGAGACAACTCCACCTTTGGAGGGCGGGTGAAAGTACCCTTCCACCAGGACTTTGTTCTCTTCAAGCCCACGGTGAAGGTGATCATGGAAGACCAGGAGAAAGAGATCCTCCGGGAAGGGCGTTGCGTGGAACCATGAGAGACAAGACCACCCAGACCTACCTCTCCACCCTGACCAACCAGGCCATCACCCTCTTCTTCCTGGGCCTGGCCGTGGTGGTCCTGGGAGTGGTGGGCTTCATGTATCTGGAGAGGTGGCCCTTCGTGGACGCCCTCTACATGACGGTCATAACCCTGGCCACGGTGGGTTTCAAAGAGGTCCACCCCCTGAGCCCCTCGGGTAAGATCTTCACCATGTTCCTCATCACTTCAGGGGTAGGGGTCTTCACATACGGAGCAGTAACCTTCTCCAGGTTGCTGGTGGAGGGAGAACTCAAAAGAGTCTTTGATAAAAGGAGGCTGGAGAGGGAGATGAGAAAACTTAAGGACCATGTGATTGTATGCGGCTTCGGCCGCCTGGGGGAGAAAGTGACGGAGGAGCTATATCGAAAAGGCATTCCCTTCGTGGTGGTGGAGAACGACCCTGCAAGAATTACCAAGGCAGAGGAGAAAGGGTACATTTACATAGAGGCCGATTCGTCTCACGAGGGGATCCTGGAAAAGGCGGGCATAAAGGACGCCAGGATCCTCATCGCCGTGGTGGGTTCCGATGCCGACAACCTCTTCATCACCCTCTCGGCCAGGGAACTGAATCCCAAACTCCACATCGTGGCCCGGGTGGAGGACCCCCAGGCCACCAGAAAGCTCTACAAGGCCGGAGCCAACCGGGTCATCTCCCCCTACGATGTAGGGGCCAACATGCTGGTCCACGCTGCCCTAAAACCCGCCGTCACCGATTTCATAGAACTCACCACCCGGCTGGGACCCGTCACCCTCATTCTCGAAGAGGTGGTGATAGAGAAGGGATCCGCCCTGGACGGGGTCCTCATCAAGGAATCCAAGATCCGCGAGGATACAGGGGCCATTGTGGTGGCCGTGAGGAAGGCAGACACCTCCAACATTCTCCGTCCCGAGCCCAGTCTGAAGCTGGAAAAGGGTGATCTCCTGGTGGTTCTGGGCATGAGGGAGGATATAGAGAGGCTGGAAGAGCTGGCCAGGACCCCCCACTCACTATGAAGTGAGGGGGACCCTCTCTTGGACGGGGGAATAGACCTTGGCAGGAGGCGGCTCCACCTTCTCCTTCCACTTCCACCCCACCAGGGCCACCTCCAGTACCTGATCCATATGCTCCACCAGAAGAATCTCTAAACCCCTACGGATCTCTTCCGGTACCTCTTTGAGATCCTTCCTGTTCTCCTCGGGGATGATCACCTCTTTGATACCGCTGCGTTTGGCAGCCAGGAGCTTCTCCTTGACGCCGCCAACGGGCAGGATCTTGCCCCTCAGGGTCACTTCGCCCGTCATGGCCACGTCGGCCCTCACTGGAATATGGGCCAGGGCAGAGGCCAGGGCCGTGGCTATGGTAATGCCCGCCGAAGGACCGTCCTTGGGGATGGCTCCCTCGGGGAGGTGAATGTGGATGTCCACTTTCTGGAAGTGGTCAACAGGTATTCCCAGAGCCTTGGCCCGGGAACGGACGAAGGTGAGAGCCGCCTTGGCCGACTCTTGCATCACCTCTCCCAGCTTACCCGTGAGAGTGAGGTTTCCCTTGCCCTCCACCACGGCCACTTCCGTGGTGAGGAGTTCCCCCCCGTTCTCCGTCCAGGCCAATCCCTGGACCACACCCACTTCGGGCTGGGCCTCTACCTTTCCATGGCGGAACCTGCGCACCCCCAGGTACTCCTCCAAGTCGGCCGCCGCAACCCTGATAGGCAGCTCTTCCACCCCCTCCACCAGTCTCCTGGCCACTTTGCGACACACCTTGGCCAGCTCCCTCTCCAGGTTCCTCACTCCCGCCTCCCGGGTGTACTCCCGGATTATGGACATGATGGCCGAATCCTCCACCACCAGCTTATCCTGGGGGATCCCGTGGGCCTTGATCTGGCGGGGCAGGAGAAAGTGACGGGCAATCATCTTCTTCTCATACTCGGTGTAACCCGGAATGCGAATGATCTCCATCCTGTCCTGGAGGGGACGGGGTATTGAGTACAGAACGTTGGCCGTGGTGATGAAGAAGACCTCCGACAGGTCAAACTCTACCCCCAGGTAGTGGTCGCTGAAGGCCGAGTTCTGCTCCGGGTCTAGAACCTCCAGGAGGGCGGAAGCCGGGTCTCCCCGGAAGTCGGAACTGAGTTTGTCGATCTCGTCCAGGAGCATCACCGGGTTCTTGGTCCCCGCCTTCTTCATCATCTGAATGATGCGGCCTGGCAAAGCCCCCACATAGGTCCGCCTGTGGCCGCGGATCTCGGCCTCGTCTCTGATACCTCCCAGGCTCACCCTGACAAAGCGCCTCCCCATAGCCCGGGCTATCGACTTGCCCAGGGAAGTTTTACCCACACCGGGAGGTCCCACGAAACAGAGAATGGGACCCTTGTTCTTCTTCACCAGGTGGCGAACAGCCAAGTACTCCAGAATCCGCTCCTTCACCTCTTCCAGACCATAGTGGTCCTCATCCAGGATACGGGCAGCCTCTTTCAGATCCAGCTTGTCCCGGGTCCTTTTGCTCCAGGGAAGGGAGATGAGCCAGTCCAGATAGTTTCTGACCACAGTGGCCTCGGCAGACATGGGGGGCATGAGCTCCAGCTTCTTGAGTTCGTCTTCAGCCTTCTTGGCCACGGCCTTGGGCATCCTGGCCTTCTTGATCTTCTCCTTCAACTCCTCAATCTCGTTCAGGTCACTCCGTCCCAACTCCTTCTGGATGGCCTTGAGCTGCTCGTTGAGATAGTACTCCCGCTGGTTCTTCTCCATCTGTTTCTTGACCCGATCCTTGATCCTGTGCTCCACCTCCAGAATCTCGTTCTCCAGCTGTAGATAGGCAAAGATCTTTTCCAATCGCTCCCTAAGGTCCAGGGTGGCCAGAATCTCCTGCTTCTCCCTGGTCTTCAGGGAGATGTGGGAAGCCACAGTGTCGGCAAACCTCCCGGGATCCTCCATGGCCCCCAGGGAGACGACCACCTCCGAAGGCACCTTGGTGTTCAGAGATGCGTACTTCTCAAAGGCCTCCCTTATGGCCCTTACCAAGGCCTCGGTCTCAGGGGTGACCAGGAAGGAGTCTTCCAGGGGCAATACCCGTGCCTCTATAAAGGAGGCGTCCTCCCGGAACTCCAGGATTCTGGCTCTGTGAAGGGCCTCAACCAAAACCTTGATGGTGCCATCGGGAAGCTTCACATGCTGAATGATGGTGGCCACTGTGCCCACCCCGTAAAGGTCCTGCTCCTGGGGCTCGTCCACGTTGGAGTCTTTCTGGGCCACCAAAAAGATCTTCTTGTCCCTTCTTAAGGCATACTCCACGGCCTTGATAGACTGGGGTCTGCCCACAAAGAGAGGGGTGATGGAGTGGGGAAAGACCACCAGATCCCTCAAAGGTATTACAGGGTATACCGTATCCTCGCCTTTGAAAAACATATCCGGTTGTTTACCTCCCTACCTATCCAGCCTTCTCAAATAGATATATAGGCTCGGATCTCTTTTTCACCACGTCTTCATTTATTATGCATTCCTTGATACCGTGCTTGCCCGACGGCAGTTCATACATGATGTCCAGCATCACTTCTTCCATGATGGCTCTCAACCCTCTGGCTCCCAGTTTCCTTTCCATGGCCTCCCGGGCAATGTGCCGCAGGGCCCCAGGGGTAAAGGTGAGCTTCACCCCTTCCAGCTCAAACATCCGCTGGTACTGCCTCACCAGGGAGTTGGCAGGCTCCGTAAGGACCCTTACCAGATCCTCTTCGGACAGATCGCTGAGGGTGGCCACTACGGGAAGCCTCCCCACCAGCTCGGGGATGAGTCCGAACTTTATGAGGTCGTCGGGCTGAACCAGAGAGAGGATCTCCTCCACCTTGGCCCTGTCTCTCGCATCCACATCAGCCCCGAAGCCTATCACCTTCTTGCCGATGCGCCTCTCGATGATCTTGTCCAGACCCACAAAGGCCCCGCCACAGATGAAAAGGATATTGGTGGTATCCACCTGGATGGTCTCCTGTTGAGGGTGCTTCCTGCCACCTTGAGGGGGAACATTTGCCACGGTCCCTTCGATGATCTTGAGAAGGGCCTGTTGGACTCCTTCTCCCGAAACATCTCTGGTGATACTGGGGTTCTCGCTCTTCCTGGCGATCTTGTCTATCTCGTCTATGTATATGATGCCCTTCTCTGCCCTCTCCACATCGTAGTCGGCCGCCTGGAGAAGGCGCACCAGCACGTTCTCCACGTCCTCCCCCACGTAGCCCGCCTCCGTGAGAGGGGTGGCATCGGCTATGGCAAAGGGGACATCCAGGAACCTAGCCAGGGTCTGGGCCAACAGGGTCTTTCCGCAACCCGTAGGCCCGATCAGGAGAATATTGCTCTTCTGGATCTCCACCCCTTCCGAATCCTGGGCCGATATCCTCTTGTAATGGTTGTAAACAGCCACGGAAAGGACCCTTTTGGCCTTCTCCTGGCCCACCACGTACTCATCGAGAAACTCTTTGATCTCCTTGGGTGTGGGCAGATCCTGGAAGCCCTCCTGGCGCTGGACGTCGCTCTCCTTGATGATCTTGTTGCATAGCAAGACGCACCGGTCACAGATGTAGACACCGGGACCGGCAATGAGCTTCTTCACCTCCCTCTGCCCTTTGCCACAGAAGGAACACCTCAAATCGCCCTCTCTAAACATCCCCTATACCCTCTTGCCTTTCTGGGCCTTGGTTCCCCTCTTCTCCAGGACACCATCAACTATACCATACTCCCTGGCCTGGAGGGCATCCATGAAAAAGTCCCTGTCGGTATCGGCCTTTATCCTCTCCTGGGACTGACCGGTATGCCTCATCAGGATGCTCTCCAAAATCTCCTTAAGCCTGAGAATCTCCTTGGCCTGGATCTCCACATCTGCAGCCTGGCCCTCAAACCCTCCTATGGGCTGATGAAGCATGATCCTGGCATGGGGCAAGGCGAAGCGCTTTCCTTTGGCCCCCGCTGCCAGCAGAACAGCCGCCATGCTGGCGGCCTGGCCCACACAAATGGTCGATACATCGGGTTTTATATACTGCATGGTGTCGTATATGGCCAGGCCCGCCGTCACCATGCCTCCCGGAGAGTTTATATACATGTAGATGTCTTTCTGAGGGTCTTCCGCCTCAAGAAAGAGGAGCTGAGCCACTATGAGGTTGGCCATCTCATCGTTGATGGGGGTGCCCACCAGGATGATCCGGTCTTTCAACAGGCGAGAATAGATGTCATAAGCCCTCTCGCCCCTCTCCGTCTGTTCTATGACGATGGGAATCAAACCCATATTATTCTCCCTCACCCTCTTGGCTGGATTCTTCTGTTTGGCTGGGCTCTCCCTCAGTATCCGGCTCATCCTGAGAAGGGGACTCTTTGGCCTTCTCCAGCAGGAAATCTAATACCCGCTCGTGAAGCATGTCAAGGGAGAGGCCCTGAAGGCGGCCTGACCTGTACATGAGATCCGCCACCTCCTCCAGGGGGCGCTGGAGACGCTGGGCCACCTTCTCCACTTCCTCTCTGAGCTCATCCTCACCAACCTGTATGTTCTCCGCCTTGGCGATCTTGCTCAGAATGAAGGAGAATCGGACCTCCCTCTCCACCTCTTTTTCTATCTCCTTCCTCTTCTCCTCCCAGTCTATGTCAGCCTTGTCCGGGTCCACCCCCTTGAGTCTGTACTGGAACTTCTCGTCGTCCAGCCTCTTGGCTGCCTTCTCCTCCACAGGGCTGGGAGGCAGGGGAAACTGGTACCTCTCCAGGAGTTGCTCCTTTATCTGTTCCACCATCTCTTCCCTGGCTTTCCTGTCGTATTCGGCCTGAAGGTCCTTCCTGACACTCTCCCTCAGATCCTCCAGGGTGTCGAAACCCATGGACCTGGCAAAGTCGTCGTCCAGCTCAGGGAGCTGTCTTTCCTTCACCTCTTTCAGGGTGACCACAAAGACTCCCCTCTTGCCTGCCAGGTCTTTGTCATAATGGTCTTCGGGGAACTCCACCTCCACGGAGAAGGTCTCGCCCACCTTGCGGCCCAGAATCCCCTCTTCGAAACCGGGAATGGTCTCTTTTCTGCCCAGAATAAGACTCATGCCCTCGCCCTTTTTGCCCTCCACGGGCTCACCATCCAGCTCCACCTGGTAGTCTATGACCACCAGGTCCCCCTCCCGGGCCACACCGTCCTCCCGATCAGAGAGATTGGCCTTCTGCTCCCTCATGCGTTCCAGGAACCCCTCCACCTCCTCTTCTGAAGGAGTGTAACTCTTCTCATCCACCTTAAGGTCCGTATATCTATGGTCCAGCTCAAATTCGGGCTCCGTCTCCACCTCCATAACCATGGTGAACTCCTTGCCCTCCTCCAGCTCCACTTGGGTCACCTTGGGCTCCAAAGCGGGCTTCACCTTGGCCTCCTCCAGAGCCTTCTCGTAGGTCTCGGGCAGGAGCTTCTCCAGTACCTGGTCCCTCACATAGCCACCAAACCTGGCCTTGAGGAGAGTGAGAGGGGCCCTCCCGGGACGGAAGCCGGGGAGCTGGGCCTTCTCTTTAAGCTCCTGATAGAGCTCTTGAAACTTAGCTTCCACCTCTTCCTTGGAGACCTCCACGTGGATCTTCTTCTTGCAGGGGGCCAGTTCTTCTACCGTTACCTTCATCCTTCCTCCAACAGCTATTTGGTTTTTTTCCGGATACTCCAGGGCAGACAGCTTATTACAGGAAAGAGTCACAAATCAACTGACCTCAAGCCCTTGACAGCCAAAAGTCCCCTCCCTTAGATAAAGGGATCATGAAGGGTTTCAACATCAATCAGGCCTGGTGGTGGTGGCAGGGATTGGTCTGCCCCCTCCGGGCCTGAGACAGGCTCGGGGCCGTGGGCAGGCCAGAAGCCCACGGCCCCAAAGGATATGAGGGCTGTGGGCAGCAGGCTCACAGCCCCTTTTTTGTTGGAAGGTGAGGGATGATATGGAAAACAACCTGAGCCAGTTCTTCTTCTCGGGCATCGCTACAGGAGCCATCTACGCCCTCATCGCCCTGGGCTTCTGCATCATCGAGAACTCCACTAAAATCGTGAACTTTGCCCAGGGTGACTTCCTCACCCTGGGGGGCATGTTCATGTTCACCCTTCTTCACGCCCTTCACGTGCCCCTCATACTCGCCGTCCTTCTGGCCATAGGGGCTACAGCACTGGTGGGAGTAGCCATGGAGAGATTCACCATTCGCCCCGCCAGGTCCAAGGAGACGGTGATCCTGGTATTCATCACCATCGGGGCCTCCATATTCATTCGGGGAGCCATCAAGATCCTGTGGGGCAAAAGCCCCAAGTCCCTCCCCTACTTCTCAGGGGACAATCCCGTGGGCATTCTGGGAGCCAGGATCCTGCCCCAGAGCTTATGGATCGTAGCCGTAACCATCCTGGTCTTCCTCATCCTCAACTATTTCTACCGCAACACCCGCTATGGAAAGGCCATGAGGGCCGTGGCCTACGACCGTCGGGCCGCCGCCCTTCTGGGCATCAACGTGGAGAAGATGGTTATGCTCTCCTTTGCCCTGGCAGGGGGAATGGGGGCCATAGCCGGAGTTCTTATCATCCCCATCACCACCATGACCTTCGATATGGGAGTGGTCCTGGGGCTCAAAGGCTTCGCCGCCGCCGTCCTTGGGGGATACGGCAACGTCATGGGGGCCGTGGTGGGGGGCCTCCTCCTGGGGGTCATGGAGTCCCTGGGAGCGGGACTCGTCTCTTCCACCTTCAAGGATGTCATCGCCTTCGTCATCCTCCTCCTGGTCCTATTCATCAGGCCCCGGGGCATTCTGGGCAGGGGCGAGGGGGAGAGGGTATGAGGAGCCTCAGAGTGAACAGGCTGGTCCTCCTGTTCGTGGCCCTGGTGGTCTATGCCCTGCCTATGGTGATAAAGAACCCCTACTACCTCAACGTCCTCAACATCGTGGCCCTCAACGCCCTGGTGGTAGCGGGCCTCACCCTTCTCATCGGATACACGGGACAGATCTCCCTGGGACACGGAGCCTTCTACGCCATGGGAGCCTACGTCTCGGGCCTCATGGCCATCCATCTGGGCTGGAGTCCCTGGATCACCACCATAATAGCCATGGGGATCACAGGGGTGGTGGCCACCATCATAGGGATCCCCACCCTGCGCCTCAGAGGTCACTACCTGGTCATGGCCACTCTGGGATTCAACCTTATTGTCTACATTCTTCTGGTCCAACTGGACGACATCACGGGGGGACCCTCGGGTCTACCCGGCATCCCCTCTTACACCATAGGCAAAATGGTCTTGGCCACGGACTTCAGGTGCTACTGGCTCATCTGGAGCGTGACCCTGGCAGGCCTCCTCCTTTCCATCAATCTCATCCACTCCAGGGTGGGACGGGCCCTCATGGCCATCAGGGAGAGTGAGGTGGCCGCCAGTTGTCTGGGCATAGAGACGTGGAAATACAAAACCAGGGTCTTCGTCCTCAGCGCCGTCATGGCCTCTCTGGCAGGGTCTCTTTATGCCCACTATATGACCTTCATCAGTCCCAAGACCTTCGACATCTTCTACTCTATTGAGGTGGTGGCCATGGTTATCATCGGGGGTATGGGTTCCCTGTGGGGAGCCCTCTTGGGAGCGGCCTTTCTCACCCCTCTACCTTACCTCCTCCACTTCTTCGAGGAGTACAAGGATATCATCTACGGGGCCATCTTCATGGGGGTTCTCATCTACTCTCCCGACGGCCTGGTGGGAGAAGTGACTAGATTCTACAGGAAAAAGCGGCTGGAAAGCCGCCTCAGAGAGTTGGAGGGTTGACATGACCTTTCTGGAGGTCAGGAATCTGGTGAAGAACTACAACGGGGTGAAAGCCCTGCGGGGCATCTCCTTCGACCTCAAGGAAGGAGAAATACTGGGTATCATAGGCCCCAACGGGGCAGGAAAGACCACCCTGGTGAACCTCGTATCGGGCATAGACAGACCAACCTCGGGGGAGATCATTCTCAAGGGGAAAAAGGTGGAGGGCCTGCCCCCCTATCGCATGGCCCAGATGGGGGTGGCCCGCACTTTCCAGCACATCCAGATCTTTCCCGAGATGACCGTCTTGGAGAACGTGAAGGCGGGCCTCCACACCAGAGGACGCACCGGCTTCATAGCATCCCTCCTCCACCTCCCCAGTGTCACCAGAGAAGAGAAAGAGAGCACACATCTGTCCCTGGAAGCCCTGGCCCTGGTGGGCATGGTCTCCAAGAGGGACTGGCCTGCTGGTGCCCTGCCTTACGGAGACAGAAAGAAGGTGGTCATTGCCCGGGCCCTGGTGAGCCAACCCCAGATTCTCATGTTGGACGAACCTGCCGGGGGGCTCAACGAACAGGAGACCCAGGAGATGGGTGAGCTCATCCACAGGATAAAAGGCATGGGTATCACCATCATGCTCATAGAGCACGACATGGACCTCATCATGGGGTTCTGCCACCGGGTCCTGGTCCTCCATCACGGGGAACGAATCGCTCTAGGTCCTCCTCAAGATGTCCAGGATGATCCCAGGGTCATCCAGGCTTACTTGGGAGAGGGGTTCTGATGCTCTCGGTCAAGGGTCTCCACGTCTATTACGGGGGCCTCCACGCTCTGAAAGGGGTGGACCTGGAGGTGAAGAAAGGAGAGATAGTGGCCATCATCGGCAGGAACGGGGCGGGAAAGACCACCCTCCTCAACGCCCTTTCGGGCCTGGTAAAGGCCCAAAAAGGCACCATCACCTTCACGAGCCGAGACATCAGAGGACTCAAACCCCACCAGATAGTGGAGCTGGGCTTATACCAGGTGCCTGAGGGTCGCCTCATTTTTGCCCCTCTCACTGTGCTGGAGAACCTGGAGCTGGGCTCCTATCTCAGGAACAGCCCTGAAGAGAAGAGGAGGGCCCGGGAAGACCTGGAATACGTCTTGGAGCTATTCCCCATTCTGAAGGAGCGACTCCACCAGCAGGCTGGGACTCTGAGCGGTGGCGAACAGCAGATGCTGGCCATAGGTCGGGCCCTGGTGGGTAAAACCAGGCTTCTGGCCCTGGACGAACCCAGTCTGGGTCTGGCTCCCATGATAGTGAAAGAGATCTTCCAGATTATCCTTCGCCTTCGGGAAGACGGCGGTACCATTCTTTTGGTGGAACAGAACGCCCGGGCAGCCCTGTCTATATCAGACAGGGCCTACGTCATGGAGGCAGGCCGGGTGATAATGGAGGGGCCATCCCGGGAGTTACTGGACAGGGAAGAAGTCCAACGGGCCTATTTGGGCAAAAAAGGGAGGTGATGGTTATGGACGAGTGGGAGTGGAAAGGAAGAGGGAAGGATGAAGACAGAAGACAAAAGAAAGAAATACGAAAGAGGAGGGAAAGATGAAGAAGTTGCTACTGGTACTGGTTTTCCTGGGGCTGGTGATCCAGCCTGCCCTGGCGGAGAATAAGACACCGGTCAAAAAGGAACCCATCAAGATCGGGGCCTTCTTCGCCCTATCAGGGCCCGCCGCTTTCATCGGTACCCCCACCAAGCTGGTGGCCCAGATGGCCGTGGACCAGATCAACAAGGAGGGAGGCATCAACGGCAGGCCTATCCAGCTGGTCTTTGGCGACACCGAGGGTGACCCCACCAAGGCCGTGGCCATTGCCAAGAAGTTCATCTACGTGGACAAGGTGGTGGCCATCATCGGGCCCACCCGTACGGGCACGGGTATGGCGGTGAAGCGCCTGGTGGAGCAGGCCCACGTGCCCACCATTATGACCGTCGGCGGCGATCCCGTCATCATGGGGGGCAAATTCGGCTCCTACAAGTACGTCTTCAAGACCCCCCAGCGGTCCAGCACGGCCGTCAAGAGGATCTACATGTACCTCCAGAAGAAAGGCATCAAGAAGATCGCCCTCCTCACCTCCTCCGACGGCTTCGGCAGGGACGGCAGGAGATGGCTGACAAAGCTGGCCCCCCAGTATGGACTGGAGATAGTGGCCCAGGAGTCCTTCAATCCCAGGGACACGGACATGACCACCCAGCTCTCCAATATCAGGACAAAAGGTCCCCAGGCCATTGTGTGCTGGACCATCGGCCCCGCAGGTTCCATCGTGGCCAAGAACGTGAAGCAGCTGGGCATCAAGGTACCCCTGGTCCAGTGCCACGGCCTGCCCGGACCCAAATACGTGGAGCTGGCGGGAGACGCCGCCAACGGAAACATCATGCCCTCCACCAAGCTCATGGCCTGGCAGCAGCTCCCGGACAAAGACCCCCAGAAACCCGTTATCGCTCGTTTCGTCCACCTCTACAACGACGTGTACCACTACAACAAAGACTTCCCCATCAACACCCACTCGGGCTACGCCTGGGATGCCCTCATGATCCTCTCCGGGGCCCTTAACAAGGCGGGACCGGACAGGGAGAAGCTCAGGGACGCCATTGAGGAGACCAAAGGCTATGTGGGAATCAGCGGCATCTATAACATAACCCCCCAGGACCACAACGGTCTGGGGGTGGACTCCATGATCATTGTCAAGGTGGTCAACGGCCAGTGGAAGCTGGAGGACTACTGAGTTCTCATTCTCGGTCCGAAGGTCAGGGGGCGGGGCTCTCCGCCCCCTGACCCACTCCTCAAATTCCAGGGGTTCCTTGCTTTTTCCCACCGGTAAGGGAAACATAAGAAGCATGAGAGGAGCCATTTACCTTATGGCCATAGACCTGGGAGCATACCTATGCTCCCTGCTCCTGGCTTATGGGGCCAGAGTGAAGCTATTTCCCCGCTTTCTGCCCACCCCCAAGTTCCCTTTCACCTTCCTATACCACCTCTCTCTCTGGTGGATTCCCCTGATCATCCTTTCTTTCATGGCCTATGAGAGGCTCTACACCCAGAGATTCCCCTTCTGGGACGAGGCCCTGAAAATCATCAAGGCCCTCACCGCAAGTACCCTGGTTATCCTGGCCGTGGTGAGCCTGGGAAAGATGAGCCCCAAGATCTCCCGACTGGTCCTTTTATCCCTGTGGTTCTTCTCCCTCTTTGTCTTTCCCCTCTTTCGCCTGTGGGGCAAGAGGATCCTGGTCTCCAGGGGCCTGTGGCAGGAGAAGATACTCATCCTTGGAGCAGGCAACGCCGGAAAGGCCCTAGCCCACGGTCTGGAGAGGGAGAAGACCATGGGCTACGCCATTGCAGGCTTCCTGGATGACGACCCCTCCAAAAAACGGGTCGAAACCCTCCAGGGTTCCTACCCCGTTTTGGGTCCCATCTCCTCCCTGAAAGAGAAAATGGAAGAGATCAACGTGAGGACGGTGGCCATCGCCATGCCCTCCCTGGGCGTCCAAAGGCTCAGAGAGATGGTGAAGAAGGTTCACCTCCTCACCCACCAGGTTCTCCTGGTCCCCGACCTGAAAGGGATCACCCTCCTGAATGCCCAGATTATCCCCCTCTTCATGGAACAACTCTTCATCCTCAAGTTGAGGAACAACCTCAAATCCCCACTAAACAGGGCCGTCAAAAGGTCTTTCGACCTCGTTGTGGGAAGCCTCATCTTTCTGATCCTGGCCCCCTTTATGGCCCTTGTGGCCCTGGCCATAACCCTGGAGTCCCCTGGAGGTCCCTTCTTCATCCAGGATCGATGGGGGCGCAAGGGCAGCATATTCAGATGCATGAAATTCCGGACCATGTACAAGGACGGAGACGCCAAATTGATGCACTATCTGGAGGAGCATCCCCATGCCAAGAGGGAGTGGGAAGAGTTCAAGAAGCTCAAGGGATACGACCCCCGGGTCACCAGGGTGGGCAGGCTCCTGAGAAAGACCAGCCTGGACGAGCTTCCCCAGCTCATGAACGTCATCAAAGGGGAGATGAGCCTGGTGGGCCCCCGTCCTTATCTGCCCAGAGAAAAGGAAGACATGGGAGAATACTTCTCCACCATCCTGGTAGCAAAACCGGGCATCACGGGCCTATGGCAGGTGAGCGGCAGAAATGAGCTCCCCTTCAGGGAACGCCTCATTCTGGACGCCTGGTACGTCCAGAACTGGTCCCTGTGGCTGGACATAGTGATCCTCTTCAAGACGGTGAAAGTCCTGGTTAAAGGAGAAGGTGCGTATTGAAAGGGGATTCTCCAAACCTAGCCATCCCCTCCCTTGACAGGTTAAAAGTAACTTGATTTTCATCTCAAAAAAATTTTCTGCAAAGAAGCACCCCAAAGATAACTCCTTAAAGATCATTATGATACACTTAGTTCTTGACTTCCGTATTCTGAACACAACATATTAAATTTATTCAATATTTAAAAATCCTTATTTAAGGAGGGGCGATATGGCAGGTGTGAGATTCTCCCTGAAGGGTGTTGTCTCATCACTAATCATGGTGGCCTTGCTTCTGACCTTTTCGGGCATTACCACCCTCAAAGCCGCCACCACCCTTAAGCTGGGATTCGTCACGGCGGCAGACCCCAAGGACCCCTACTACATCGCATCCAAAAAGTGGGCCGAGCTTATTGAGAAGTACACCCACGGCAAGTACAAGGTGGCCCTCTACCCCAGCGGCCAGCTGGGCAACGAGAGCGACATGATCCGCAACATCATGGTGGGCACCCAAGATCTGGGGGTCATCACCAATGCTCCCACGGGCTCTTTCGTCAGTTCCTTCATGGTCCTGGATATGCCCTTCATCTTTCCCAGCTACCAGGTAGCCCATAAAGTCCTGGATGGCCCCACGGGCAAGGCCCTGCTCTCCAAGCTTGACAAGATCAACATCAAGGGTCTGGCCTTCGCCGAGGGTGGATTCCGCCACATGATCAACAACGTGAGGCCCATCAGAACTCCCGCCGACCTCAAAGGGATAAAGTTCAGGGTGATGAAGGCCCCCGTATACCTGGCCATGTTCAAGGCCCTGGGAGCCAACGCCGTGCCCATGCCCTGGGGCGAGGTCTTCACCGCCGTCCAGCAGCACGTGGTGGACGGCCTGGAGATTCCCATCCCTGTCATCTGGGCCAACAAGTTCTACGAAGTGACCAAGTACCTCTCCCTCACGGGCCACACCTACTCCCCCCTCATCATGATGGTATCGGGCAACCTGTGGAAGAGGCTCACTCCCCAGGACCGGGCCGCCTTCCAGAAAGCCGCCATAGAGGCCGCCCGGTACGAGAGACAGACCATAGAGGCCATCATCCAGGACCTCATCAAAAAGCTTGAGGCCAAGGGAATGCAGGTGAACGAAGTGCCGGACAAGCGACCCTTCATGGAGATGGTGAAACCCGTCTACAAGCAGTTCGAGGGTAAGATCGGCAAGGAGACCCTGGAGATGGTTCTCAAGGCCAGGGATGAGGCCATGAAGAAATAGAGCAGGATCCGGTCTGCCTGCCATGAAGAGATTCAGGGAGGGAGTTGACCTGCTCCTAAGGGCTTTTTTGGTCCTTCAAGGGGGTGCTCTCCTGTTGCTCCTGGGTATAGAGGTCTTCTTTCGATACGTCCTGGAGAGCGCCCTCTCTTGGCCCGAAGAGGTGGCGGGCATGGTCTTTGTCTGGTTCACCCTGGTGGGCACGGCCTACCTGGTGGGTGAAAACTCCCACATCGCCTTCTCCCTCATATCCAAGAGAACCCCCCCCTGGGTGGGAAAGGTCCTCGGGATCTTCTCCCAACTCATCGTCATAGCCTACGCCCTGATCATGGTAGTGCCCGGGGCCAAATACGTGAGGATGTTCAGCTTCGTCACCTCTCCCGCCGCCAACATCAATCTCACCTGGGTGAACCTGGCCGTGCCTGTATCGGGGGGCCTTATCATCTTCTACGCCCTAATAAACATCCACCAGACCCTGGCCTCGTAAGGAGCCTCAGAATGAACCCGGGCACAGCAGCCCTCATAATGCTCCTGGCCTTCATCCTCCTTATCATCCTGGAGGTGCCCATAGGCTTCTCTCTGGGAATCTCAGGGATCCTGGGCCTCATCCTCATGAA
>Ga0256830_1000613_pt1 | contig 27352 bp, 18 predicted proteins | sample 128326metaG_FD_190537 | JGI IMG/M metagenome (GOLD analysis project Ga0256830, IMG submission 190537) | Hydrothermal vent microbial communities from Lau Basin, Pacific Ocean - 128-326 | ecosystem: Environmental > Aquatic > Marine > Hydrothermal vents | place: Pacific Ocean: Lau Basin | collected... | reverse complement strand
CGTCGTCTCTAACAGGGAGCCCTATTCACTTAAGAAGGGCAGGTCCGAGAAGAGCGTGGGAGGGCTGGTATCGGCGCTCGACCCGGTGATGCGCGCCTCAAAGGGGGTATGGGTGGCTTCGACGCCGGCCGGGCGCGGCGTAAAAGACCGGCGCATCATGGTGCCGCTTGACGACCCCTCGTATACCATGCGCCTTGTGCCCGTCACAAGGAGGGACATGGACGATTACTACCACGGTTATTCCAACAGGCTGCTGTGGCCCCTCTGCCACATAACGCTGGACAAGATCTTTCTGAAGCAGTCCTACTGGGAGGGGTACAAGAAGGTGAATTCGCTCTTCGCCGACGCGGTGGTGGAGGAGGCGCAGAGAAAGGGTGTCTTCGTATGGCTCCAGGACTACCATCTCGCGCTGTGCGCAAGGTATGTAAGGGAGAGAAGGCCGGACCTGAAGCTTTCGCTCTTCTGGCACATACCCTGGCCGCCCTACGACGTCTTCAGGGCCTGTCCACAGAAAAGGGAGATACTCGAGGGGATGCTTGCAAACGATCTTATAGGCTTCCAGATAGAGAGCTTCAAGAGAAACTTCATGCGGTGCGTGGACATGGAGCTGGGCGCGGGGATCGACGTCAAGGAGGGTTTCATCCACTGGAGGGGGCATTCCACAAGGGTGAGGGCCTTCCCCATAAGCGTGGACTACGAGTGGTTCGAGAACGCGGCGCGCTCCAAGAGGGCGGAGAGGTTCGCAAGGAGGTTCATGCGCGAGAGGAACCTTTCGGGCAGGATCATGGGCCTGAGCGTCGACAGGCTCGACTACACCAAGGGGATCATCAAGTGCATCGAGGCCCTCGACGCCTTTTTCGAGAAGTACCCCGAATACCGGGAGAGGTTTACCTTCGTCCAGGTGGCCGTGCCCACGAGGAAGGCCGAGCCGTACCTTAGCTACATGGAGCAGGTAAGGTCCAAGGTCAGGTACCTGAACGAGAAGTACTCGACCCGGGGATGGCGCCCGGTGGAGTACATGGAGAGAAGGCTCGGCCACGAGGACCTCGCGGCGCTTTACAGGGCCGCGGACATCGTGGTCATTACCAGCGTGTACGACGGCATGAACCTGGTGGCGAAGGAATACGTGGCGTCGCAGGTGGACCTCAAGGGCATACTGCTCGTATCCGAGTTCGCCGGCGCGGCGGAAGACGTGCCGGGCTCGATACACATAAACCCCTATGACACCGAGGGGTGCGCAGACGTCATAAGGAACGCGATAGAGACCGAACCCGAGACAAAGAGGGATCTTCTGAAGGTTGCGAGGGAGTACATCAAGGAGTATGACATCTACAGGTGGGTTGAGGGCATACTCGAGGAGATGAAGGAGATACGGTGAGCAGGTACCTGTTGAAGAACCTCGGTATGCTCGAAGGTATGCTCAGGGGGAGAAGGCTCTCCCTGTTTCTGGACTTCGACGGTACGCTTGCGCCGATCGTGGCCAGGCCGGAGCTGGCCAGGCTCTCCTACGAAATGAAGGAGCTTCTGAGGGGGCTCGTGTCGGTCTATCCCGTCACGGTCATAACCGGACGCTCCCTTCCCGATATCAAGGAGCGCGTTGCCGTGGATGGTGTCGTATACGCGGCAAACCACGGCATGGAGATATGGGCGGAGGGTTTCACCATGGTCTACGACCTCGGCAGGGAGGTGAAAGGCGAGCTAAGGGTGCTTCTCCGCAGCCTGCGGGAGATCACGGAAAGGTTCGGGGGCACGCTGGTAGAGAACAAGGGCGCCACCATAAGCGTGCACTACAGGCTCCTCGATCCGGGAAAGAGGGACGAGTTCCTCTCAGAGGTCATGAGGGTGGTACAGCCGTCGGTCGAGAAGGGGCTTGCGAGGATCACCAGGGGTAAGAAGGTCGTTGAGGTACGCCCGCCGGTCGAGTGGAACAAGGGACGGGCGGTGGAGTGGCTTCTTCAAAGGAGGCCTTTTGTTTCGACCTGGCCGGTGTATGTCGGCGACGACGAGACAGACAGGGACGGTTTCAGGGCGGTCAAGAGGCGCGGGACCTCCGTATTCGTAGGAGGCAGCGAGGAGGAAGCGGATTTTCACCTCGAGGATCAGGACGAGGTCAGGGTCTTCCTCGGCTGGCTCAAGGAGCTGCGAACTTGACAGAAGGGAGACGGTTTAGTAGGCTTGTTACAGAGGTGAAGATGCATTGCGAGCACATGTCTGCGTGCAGCAGCACAGGCAGGCCTGAGCCAGCCGCAGTGCGCTTCAAAGGCGTTTTTAAGCGACGTGTTGTAGATCCTGTCGCGGCATATGGAAAAGACGCGTTGAGCTTCAAGTGCAGGGAGTCCAGGTTGCACCCTTTACGTTGCGCTCAATACCCGCTAAGGCCGATACCGGGACTTTTCATCCCCCCTGGGTACATCCTTTCCCTACAGTACCTCCTGCACTGCCAACCTTAACGGAGGCCACAATGGCGGACTTCTATCAGAGCAGCCTCATCACCACCCTCCACAGGCTCGGCAAACCCAACATCGAAAGGCTTGAATCCGAGCTCGAGCTCTACTCCATGGTTACACCCGTGGCCCTGGTCCTGCCGGCCCTGTACTCCGACGTCAGGGGAGAGGCCATGGCCGGGATAGTGGAGGAGTTGAAGAAGGCCAGGTTCATCAGGGAGATCGTTCTTGCGTTGGGGCCGGCGACCGACGACGAGTTCGAAAGGGTGAAGGAGTTCCTTTCGGTCCTTCCGCAGGAGGTCCATGTCATACACAACAACGGGAAGAGGATAAAGGAGATCTACCGCATGCTCGAAGAGGCCGGCATAGGCGCGGGCCAGGACGGCAAGGGACGCTCCGCGTGGCTCGCCTACGGCTTTGTCATAGCCAGGGGCAAGTGCGACGTCATAGCCCTCCATGACTGCGATATCCTGACCTACAACCTCGACATGCTCGCAAGGCTCTGCTATCCGGTGGTCAACCCCTCGCTCGACTACGTCTTCTGCAAGGGGTATTACGCGAGGGTGACGAACAAGCTGCACGGTCGCGTCACAAGGCTGTTTGTAACGCCGCTTGTCAGGGCGCTTTCCAAGATCATAGGCTCGAATACCTTTCTGGAGTTCATCGACAGCTTCCGCTACCCCCTTGCCGGCGAGTTCTGCATGATCACGGAGCTTGCGAGGGTGAACCGCATCCCGTGGGACTGGGGGCTTGAGGTCGGGGTGCTTGCAGAGGTCTACCGGAATTACTCGCCCAAGAGGGTCTGCCAGGTGGACATAGCCGAGAACTACGAGCACAAGCACCAGCCGCTCTCGGCGGATGACCCGGCCACTGGCTTGACCAAGATGTCCATAGACATCGCCAAGTCGCTTTTCAGGACCCTCGCGTCCGAGGGGATCGTCTTCTCGGACGGGTTTTCCAAGACACTCGTTGCCACGTACCAGAAGCTCGCCGAGGACACGCTCATAAGGTATGAGGGGGATGCCGCGATAAACGGCCTCGAGTTCGACAGGCACGAAGAAGCCATGGCCGTGGAGGCCTTCACCAACGGGATAACCGTAGCCGCCGATACCATACGGGAGAACCCGCTGGGCGCCCCGCTCATACCCAACTGGAACAGGGTTATATCGGCCATACCCGGAATACTCGAAAGGCTCCGTAATGCAGTGGAGGAGGACAACCGGTAGGGAGCCTCCTCGACGACCTTCGGGTCGGTATCCCGCTGCACACGATCAGGGCGTCTTTCCTGCCGATCGCCGGTATGGGCAAGGGCGGAGCCTTCTTTTTGCGACCCTGTACAGCGATCCCCTTGACACACCTTCCCGGCTGTGTTAGAGGATTTATGTCCCGTCATCCCGTGCGTATAAGCGCAAGGCCTCGACCTCTTCTGCGGCGGGTAGCTGCGCGGGACACCGAAGTTTGATGTCAAACCAAGGCCGGAGTGGTGAAACTGGTAGACGCGCGGGACTCAAAATCCCGTGGGCGCAAGCCCGTGTGGGTTCGAATCCCACCTCCGGCACCACCATCGTGATCCTCATCTGAGCAGATCCCGGCCGGCGCATGTGATGCTTGCCCGTGTATGAACCTCCTGCCCTTTGCTTATCGCCCGGCCGCCTGCCTGATCATCCGTTCGACGGTAGTAAGGACGATTTAAGACCAGCCACCTGCCCGAAGAGCGCCCGTGAGACCGATGTATCCACACGACCTCGCACCTGTCCGTTACAGAACAATCCCGCACACAGGAGAAACTTCATCGCGATATGGCCTCTTCTCAACGGCGGAGCATCCCTTTTGGGGCGCGCACGGGTGCATCGTGCTTCGAGAGGGTGCTGCGACCGTCTGTGGTCCATCTCCGGCAGGGGACGGGTGTTTCTTTTCGGTCCGGTCGGACCCGCCGGTGCGAAGCTGGTCCGGAACGGCTGGGGGATAGGCGCCCAGGCCCCTCTGCCGGCGGGCTGCATCGTGCACAGGTGCGGCGGGATGAATATCCCGCACGAACGAGGAGGTGCCCATGGCAAAGAAGCTCGCCTATGAAAGGTACTGCTGGTTTCACGGCCGGATAAAGGCCGGGGTATACCCCAACGCAGGGGATATGGCCGAGAGGTTCGAGATATCCCGGAAGCAGGCCCAGAGGGACATCGAGTTCATGAGGGACAGGCTCAATGCACCGCTCGTCTACGACCCTGCCCGCAGGGGCTACGGGTACGAGGACGGCCGCTACGAGCTCCCGCCGGTGTGGTTCGACGAAGAGGAGCTCATAGCATTGTGCCTCGCCATGAGGCTTGCAGCCGCGGTGCCGGACAGGGGGCTCAAGGAGTCGCTTACGAGGCTCCTCGGCAAGTTTCTCTCGTTTCGCTCCGCCGCGACCGGTCCCGGGCTCAAGGACGTGCGCGAGAAGGTCTCTGTCAGGAACATCCAGTACTACAGGGTCGACGAGGCGGTCTTTCATGAGGTGGTTTCGGCGCTTTTCGCCGGGCGGCCGCTCAGGCTTTCATACTACACGCCGCACAAGGACGAATCCACGGAGCGGACCGTCAAGCCGCTCCACCTTCTCTGCTACATGGGGAGCTGGCACCTCATGGCGTACTGTACCCTGCGGGACGATGTGAGGTTCTTCACGCTGTCACGCATCCGCTCTGTAGAGCCGGTCTCGGGCAGGGTCCGCATCCCCGACCGGCTCGGGTCCGTGAGGCGCCACATGGAAAGGAGCTTCGGCCTCATGCAGAGCGGCGCATCCTTCGATGTATGCCTCAGGTTCGATCCGACCGTTGCGCGCTGGGTTTCGGAGCAGGTATGGCACCCGTCCCAGTCGGTCTCCTTCGATCCGGATGGGCGCCTCATACTCAGGTTCCCGGTCTCCGACCTGAGGGAGGTGCGCCGCGAGATACTTAAGTACGGATCCGCCGTGGAGGTGCTCGCCCCGGAAGGCCTGAGAAGGGAGATAATGGACGAGATAAAAAAGATGGCCTGTGTTTACAGGTAGGACATTATTTGGGGGAGCGGCTAAGGTAGTAAGAGGTAAGGTGGTGGATTATCTATGAAGTTTATGGTTGAAAGAGTTGTGGTTTTTGATGTGGAGACAACCGGTCTTTATCCTGAAAGGGGGGACAGGATCATAGAGATAGGTGCCGTTGCGGTCAAGGAGGGAACATTTAAAGAGGAATTCCATTCGCTTATATACGTTGAGAGACATATCCCAATAGCTGCTCGTAAGATACATGGGATAAGCGACGCGATGATAGAGGACAAGCCAAGAGCCGATGAGGTTATCCTGGGATTTCGCGCCTTCATAGGTGACAGCGTACTTGTCGCTCATAACGCAAGATTCGACGTGAGGTTCCTAAAGTATGAGTTCGCACGCCTTGGCCTCAGATTTCGGAATAGTTGGCTCTGCACGAAAAGACTGGCAGAGAGACATTGCCGAGGGCTTCCTGACTACAGGCTCGATACGGTGTATCGATACTTGTTCGGAGGACTGCCTGACGATGTGAGACGTCACCGTGCCATGGACGACGCGAGACTTACAGCTGATGTATGGATGGAGCTTAGACAGAGAGCTGGCATAGGGATTATACCATGAGAAAGAGACAGGATGAGGGATATTATCGTTACTGGGGTAAGGGCGGGACAGTTGACGGAAACAGCCCCTGTCACTTGCTCGTCTATCATAGTCTCGATGTGGCGGCTGTAGGCCAGACTTTACTAAAATTGAATGAAAGACTTGCCCAGAAATTCTGTGACATAATGGGTTTGTCGAGGGAGCAGGCAGTTTCGCTGCTGGTGTTCTTCCTATCCCTCCATGATATCGGCAAATTCTCCGAAGGATTCCAGAACTTGCTTCCCAAGTTGTTCTACAAGCTCAATGGCCGCCGAAGCGATAAGCCTTACAGTACAAGGCACGACACACTTGGTTTTCTTCTATGGAGAGAGCATCTCTCCATGATAGCCACAGGTGAAGATTGGTTTTCAACCTATAATACTTCTGAAAAAGAGAGACGAGGACTGGAGCGTGCCTTTTGTTACTTGGCAAGCGCCGTTACCGGACATCACGGGATGCCTCCTTCTACCACCGATAGCCACAGCATGTCCCTTGCTCTCAGTCGCCACTTTGGCTCCGACGGACTTGACGCGGCTGAGGCATTTACTCGCAAGATGGCGGAAATTGCCAGACTTACACCTCTTGATATGAAAAGGCGTCTGCAGACAAAAGAACTCATCGAAGGATTTCGTAAAGCTTCTTGGATTGTGGCGGGTTTGGCTGTACTGTGTGACTGGATAGCATCGGGTAACTTTGCATGCCTTGATAGAAGTATTCCTCTTGAGGAGTACTGGAAGACATACGCCCTGCCCGGGGCGAAAGAGGGAATCAAAAAGGCTGGATTTAAACCAAAGTCCATCTCGATGTTGTCGGCTCCGGAGCGGCTATTTTCATACATAGAAACCCCCACACAGTTGCAGCGGATGGCGGCTGATTTTTCCTTCTCGAGCGGTCCCAAGCTCTTTATCCTTGAAGATGTGACAGGTTCTGGTAAGACAGAGGCAGCCCTAATATTGGCCAAACGCCTCATGGACATGGAGCGCGGCGGTGGTTTTTTCATGGCCCTGCCAACCATGGCCACTTCAAATGCTATGTTCGAAAGACTTAAATCGGTTTACCGGAAGTTTTATGTTGAGGGCTCGATGCCTTCGCTTGTACTCGCTCACAGCGCCAGACATCTTTCTGGCACTTTTCGAAGCATGATGCTTGAGCACTGGACGGAACCGAAAGCGATCGTTTCTGCAGACGAGAGTGCGTTCGTGCAGTGCTCTGCTTGGCTTGCTGATAACCGCAAGAAGGCCCTCCTGGCCGACATCGGTGCCGGTACCATCGACCAGTGCCTTCTTGCGGTTCTTCCCTCGCGACATCAGTCTATGCGCTTGCTGGGTCTGGCTGATCGTATCCTGATAGTGGATGAGGTCCATGCGTACGATCCATACATGAATAGGCTTCTCGAAAATCTCCTTTATTTTCACGCTTCCTTTGGAGGTAGTGCCATACTGCTTTCAGCCACCCTACCGCTCAAGGTGCGAAGCCGGCTGGCAGAGAACTTTGCAAGGGGCCTCGGCCTTAATAGAGTACGGCTCAAGGAGCGCGACACCTATCCGCTTATGACCTGCGTATCTGCCGATGATTGCCGTGAAGTCCCCATCGAGCCAACCAAACTGACAACGGTTAAGGTCAAACTGATTCATGATATCGAGGGTATTTACAATGTCATAAAGAAGGCTTCCGATGCGGGGAAGTGCATCTGCTGGATACGAAATACTGTGGATGATGCTTTGGCCGCATATAACAGACTTGAACAATTTTTGGCGCCTGCACAGTCTATGCTCTTTCACGCCCGTTTTGCTCTTGGCGACCGCCTAAAGATAGAGGAGATGGTGTGCAAAACCTTCGGCAAGGAGAGCACAGCAGAGAAGAGAAAGGGAAAGGTCCTTGTAGCTACTCAGGTCGTTGAGCAGTCACTTGACCTTGACTTCGATATTCTCATTTCGGATCTGGCCCCCATGGACCTCATTATACAACGCGCTGGCAGGCTATGTCGCCATCCACGTGACCGGGACGGAAACCCCCTTCATGGCAAGGGAGGGATTGACCAGAGGGGAACCCCACGCCTTTATATCCTTTCTCCCATCCCGGTTGAAGATGCCGATGCTGACTGGTTCAAATCATTTTTTCCAGGTGCCGCCCATGTTTATCCTTTTCATGGCAGGTTATGGCTTACTGCAAAGCTGCTTTCGGAAAGAGGGGGATGGACCATACCCGACGATGCCCGTATGCTGATAGAGAGGGTATTCTCGGACGAGGGGATGTCAAATGTTCCCGATTCCTTGCTTTTCCGCGATGATGAAGCCGATGTCAGGCGCAGGTGCGATATCTCCCTTGCCGCCTTGAACAGCCTCAAGCTCGAAGATGGGTATCTTATTACCCCTAACCAGTGGCTTGACGACACGCTAACTCCCACCAGGTTAGGTGAGTTGCAGACGACATTGCGACTTGCTATATGGAACGGTGGTGAGCTTAAGCCTTGGTATGATGACGGAGGAGACTTCTCATGGGATTTAAGTCAGTTAAGTGTCCGCGAAAGCCTCATCCGCAGAGAAATGGAGCCTTCTGATCCAGCCCTTGAAAAAGCTATACAGGAGCTCAAGGAGCATTTGCCCGACAGAGGTAGATGGAGTTTACTGATCCCTCTGACGCATCGTGAAGGGGGAGTATGGGAAGGTGTTGCGCTTGACAGGTACGGCAGGGCAGTGAAACTACAATATTGTCGAACTACTGGGTTGAAAGTCATTAAAAACGGAGGTGCTTATGGAGTTTAATCTGGTAACCGAAAGGTGGATACCGGTTCTTAGAAGGGACGGCGAGGAGGACATGTTAGCCCCGTGGCAGGTTACCGATGGATACGACTCAAATCCAGTTGTTTCTCTCAATTCCCCGAGGGCCGACTTCAACGGTGCGCTCATGCAGTTTCTTATAGGGTTACTACAGACCGTGGCTGCCCCTCAAGACGAGGACGAATGGGAAGACTTCTTCGAGGATCCGCCGGGGCCAGAGATTTTGAAGGAAAAGTTTCTAGAGGTGAGCCATGCTTTTGAGCTCTTGGGGAATGGCCCCAGGTTCATGCAGGACATCGAGGAACTCGACGTCGAGCCCTTGTCTGTTGGAAGCCTCCTTATCGACGCCCCTGGCGAAAATACACTTAAAAACAACCTCGACCATTTCGTCAAGAGAGGGCTGGTCAATGTCATGTGTCCCCCCTGCTGCGCAGCGGCCATCTTTACTCTTCAGACCAATGCACCCAGCGGTGGTGCTGGGCATCGCACCTCGCTTCGCGGTGGCGGACCCCTGACAACCCTTGTCAAAAGCGGTTCATCAGGGGAAGGTACGCTCTGGAGAGACGTATGGCTCAACGTGCTCGAAGAAGATGTTTTTTTACGCAGGTGCGGAAATCCAGAAAAAAAAGATGACGCGGACATCTTCCCTTGGCTCGTAAAGACCAGGACCAGCGAAAAGGGAAAAGGCAGCGGTATCACACCGGAGGACGTCCACCCAGCCTATATGTTCTGGGCCATGCCCCGGCGCATACGTCTTGATATAGACGATATGGAAGACGGTACCTGTAACCTTTGCGGGGGCACCTCCGGCAAACTCGTCCGGAGCTACAAGACAAAAAATTATGGGAACCATTACCAGGGGCACTGGCGCCATCCTCTTTCGCCGTACTATAGGGGCAGAAAAGGTGAGCTACTTCCGGTCCACGGCCAGCCAGGTGGAGTTACTTACAGACATTGGCTGGGGCTCGTTCAGGAGGACAGAGAATCCGGAAAAGAGCCTGCCTATGTAGTGCACGCTTTTCGTCTAAAGCGGCAACAAGGCGACCGGGGATTCCGACTCCATGCATTCGGATACGATATGGACAAAATGAAGGCCCGCTGTTGGTATGAAGGCACTATGCCTCTCATCCTGCTTCCAGACAAGCTGCGCCATACATACGAAAGGAGCGTGGAAGGTATGGTTCGGGCTGCCTATGTAGTTGCCAAGAATCTGAGTGCATCTGTTAAACACGCGTTGTTTTACAAAGTGAAAGAAATCGATAAAGCGGGGTATCCTGTTTGGGAAGCACCGCGACAGGTCGAAAAGAAGATTAAAGATAAAACCATTTTCAATCAACTTGATGATAAATTTTGGCAGGATGCCGAGAGAGAGTTCTACACCGCTTTAAGTCAACTTGACGATAAGTTCTGGCAGGACACTGAGAGCGAGTTCTACACCGCCCTTGCGGCAATCAAGTCTTCGTTAGAGAATGGAAGAGATTCGTTGGAGATTAGGAAGCAGTGGCACAGGACTCTCTGTCGAGTTGCTGAGGAGATCTTCGACTTCTTGGTTTGTAATGGCCCTGTTGAAGAGGCAGACCCGAGACGTATTGTTTTCGCCAGACGGGAGCTTGCTGGAAGAAACAACTCTAAGAAAGTCAAGATAGACATGCTTGACCTACCCGTGCACGAGAAAAAAACAAGAAAGGAGGAGGCATGAATGAGAAAAAGGTTATTCGCTTCAGCAGCGATTCACCGGCCGGAGTGAGTCTGCTTGAGTGGTGGACGGAGCTTGAGCAGAACCGGGGGGATAGGGCTGCACTCAGGCGGTGCGCAAGCCTCACAGAGGTGGTTTTTCTGCCCATCTACCACAGGTTGAGAATGGAGCTTCTTTGCCTTGGGCGTGTAGATGATGAGGGGCTTGCGCTCGTTGTAGCGCTTGCTGCACGTGTAAAGTCACACGCTGGGGGTGAGAGCGTGGCTGCACAGATGGCTGCCCCGAAGGTGCCGGGTGGCCCATCTAAGGTGAGTGACTTGAGGTTTAGACGACTTCTGCGGATGAAAACAAGAGCTGATCTCTTCCCAGCACTGAGTCGAATGGTGGCGCTTTTGGGGGGGACGGTTAACCTTTTGAGCCTGGCCAACAGCGCCTACTGGTGGAACGAACGGACACGGAAAGAGTGGGCATTTGACTATTATTCCTCGGCGCTTGAAAAAAAGTGATAAGCTCTTAAAAGGAAAGGAGGAGAAGAGATCATGGAAAGATTTGTTCAGTTGCACATCCTGACATCGTATCCACCTTCGAACTTGAACCGTGATGACCTCGGTCGGCCAAAGACAGCCGTTATGGGCGGTAGGACTCGACTCAGGATTTCTTCGCAGAGCCTTAAACGCGCATGGCGGACTTCGGACCTTTTCAAGGAGGCGCTCGACGGCTACGTGGGGATAAGAACAAAGGCGATGGGTGTAGAGGTATATAAGGCACTCGTTGAAAATGGAGTCAAGGAGAAGAAAGCTTTCGAGTGGGCAAAGAAGATAGCAGCGGTTTTCGGTAGGTGCAAGAAGGAAAAGAAGGATGACAAGTTCAAGGGGCTTGAGACAGAGCAACTTGTACACTTCGGTCCGGCAGAACAGGCTGCCATAGATGATCTGGTCGAAAAGCTGGTCAGCGGCGGCAAGGATCCTTCAGAGGAGGATCTTAAGCTTCTAAAAAGAGACCATGCTGCGGCCGACATAGCCATGTTCGGACGAATGGTGGCAGATCATCCTGCTCATAACATCGAGGCTGCCGTTCAGGTGGCCCACGCTATAACGGTGCATGAGGTTGCGGTAGAGGATGATTTTTTCACCGCAGTGGACGAACTCAATACCGGAGAGGAAGACATGGGTGCAGGGCACATGGGAGAGACGGAATTCGCCGCAGGTGTTTTTTATCTGTACTTGTGTATCGACCGCGGGCTTTTACTGGAAAACTTGGGTGGCAGAGAAGATCTTTACATGAAGAGCGTTGCTGCGCTCGTAGAAGCGGCTGCAAAAGTTGCACCTACAGGAAAACAGAACAGCTTCGGATCCCGCGCCTACGCCTCTTACGTCATGGCAGAGAAGGGGAACCAGCAGCCGCGGTCACTCTCGGTAGCCTACCTGAAGCCGGTCGGTGGTGACTATATGTCTGCCGCAATTGACAGGCTCGAAGAGGCACGTATCAATATGGAGAAGGTCTACGGGCCGTGCTCGGATGCTTTCAAGGTCATGAATGCTCAGAGAGGCAAAGGCAGCCTCGAAGAAATCATACGTTTCGTAACGGAGTAAGCCATGAAAGAGTTCATCGTTTTTCGGCTCTACGGCCCGATGGTCTCATGGGGTGACATTGCGGTCGGGGAGTACAGGCCTACGTTTATACATCCATCCAAGTCATCCGTGTTAGGGCTTGTAGCGGCCTCCCTGGGTGTGAGGCGTGATGAGGAGAATATGCATGCAAGGATGGCTTTGAGCTACGGTCTCGGCATGAGAGTCGATTCGGATGGGGTGCTCCTCAGGGACTACCATACCGTACAGACACCCCCGTCAAGGAAGGGGGTGGTGCACTTCACACGCAAGGACGAAGTATACGGCCCAGACGGCCTCGGTACCATTCTTTCGACCAGAGATTATCGCTGTGATGCTCTGTACACGGTGGCCCTCTGGGGGAGGAAGGAGCCGTTACCTTATGGGCTGGACGAAATCCTGAAGGCCCTCGGTCGACCGCATTTTACGCCGTACCTGGGACGGAAATCATGTCCTGCAGCACTGCCGTTTCAGGCTAATCTGGTTAAGGCCCATACGCTTAAGGAGGCGTTTGACATAGAAGGGTTTGCGGATGAGGAGTTGCTGGGTGGTCTTCCCCGCCGCAAGATGGTCTCCTTTTATTGGGAAGATGGTGTCGAAAGCGGGATAGAGGCTGAACACGTAATCACGCGACGCGATGGTCCGGTAAGCCGATTGCGAAGGCAGTTCTCGGAAAGGAGGGAGTACTACGCCAGTTTCAAGCCCGAAAAGGAGGATTGATCATGTACATAAGCCGTATAGCTCTACGACCGGAAAGGTTCCGGGTACGTGATATCGCGTCTCTTGCTGAAAGCAATGAGTATGCAAGGCACCGGACTATATGGAAGTTTTTTTCTTATGGCCAGAAGCGAACGAGGGATTTCATCTATAGAAGCGATATAGAGAGGGGAAGACCGATCTTTTATACGGTCTCCTCTAGGCCACCAGTAGATGAGAGCGCTCTCTGGGAAATAAGGACCAAGGTCTACACTCCCAAGATAAGCGTGGGACAGCGTCTGGCCTTCAAGCTTCGGGCAAACCCAGTACACACAAAACGTGATGACGATGGGAGGCAACACCGTCATGACGTTGTCATGGAAGCGAAGACCATACTGAGAGAAAAGGGCGAGAGGAGGTCTGCGGTAGAAGTAATGCAGGAGGCAGGGTATGAGTGGCTGAATTCTCGAGCGGAAAAGAACGGGTTTTTCGTGCAAAAAGGAAGCGTACGTGTCGACGGATACAGGGTAGAGCGTTTTGTCAAGGGACGTCAAAGGATGCGTGTATCTTTAGGCATTCTCGACTTCAGTGGCATATTAACGGTGACTGATACAGATGCGCTGCTTGATGCCCTCTATGGCGGTATAGGCCCTGCAAAGGGGTTCGGGTGCGGCATGCTGATGGTGCGGAGGTGTTGACGTGCTTCCACCTTTGAAGCCCATACCTATAAAGGATCGTCTTTCCATTCTCTTCGTGGAAAAGGGGCGGTTGGATGTGCTCGATGGAGCATTTGTAGTCGTCGACAAGAGCGGTGTCAGGACACATATTCCTGTTGGAAGCGTTGCTTGCCTCATGCTCGAGCCCGGCACGAGGGTCTCCCATGCGGCGGTTACCCTTGCATCGAGGGTAGGGTGCCTCCTCGTATGGATCGGCGACGGCGGAGTCAGGCTTTATGCCTCGGGCCAGCCCGGCGGGGCGAGGGCCGACCGCCTTCTTTATCAGGCAAGGCTGGCCCTTGATGACGGTGCAAGGCTCAGGGTAGTGCGCAAGATGTATGCCATGCGCTTCGGTGAAGAACCGCCGTCGAGGAGGAGTGTCGAGCAACTCAGGGGCATTGAGGGAGTAAGGGTCAGGAAGATGTACGAGCTTCTGGCCAGAAGGCACGGCGTTGAGTGGCGGAGACGCAACTACGATTATACCGAGTGGGGTAGCGGAGATATTGCAAACCGTTGTTTGAGCTCCGCCACCGCCTGTCTCTACGGCATATGCGAGGCAGCCATCCTCGCCGCTGGATATGCACCGGCCGTGGGTTTTATCCATACCGGCAAGCCTCAGTCCTTTGTCTATGACATCGCCGATATATTCAAGTTTGAGACCGTGGTACCGGTGGCCTTTAGAATTGCCGCAAAGAAGCCGTCACAACCCGAGCGGGAGGTACGCCTGGCCTGCAGGGATGTCTTTCGTCAGACAAGACTGCTCAAACGTATCATTCCCACGATTGAGGAGGTGCTGGCGGCCGGTGGTTTGAAAAGGCCGGAACCACACAAAGAAGCTGTACCCCCGGCCATACCGAACAAGGAAAGGATCGGAGATGTTGGTCATCGTGGTTGAGAACGTACCGCCGCGATTGAGGGGGCGGTTGGCCCTCTGGCTTCTTGAGGTCAGGGCCGGTGTCTACGTGGGAAAGGTATCGAGGCGGGTAAGAGAGATGATATGGGACAATATCGAAGAAGGGCTGGAAGACGGTAACGCGGTTATGGCCTGGAGTACTAATACTGAAGCTGGCTTCGATTTTCTGACGCTGGGTGCGAACAGGAGGATACCAAAGGAGATGGACGGCGTCAAACTCGTCTCCTTTTTACCGGAGAATGACGGTGCGAAGCGTGTCGATGACCAGTGACTTGATAGCAACTTTGGGTATAGAATCGTCGGTGGACTTTTTCGTTTGGAAATAGCGCTGTAAATTCAGCGCCTTGGAGGAAGTGTGTTCCCCACATGCGTGGGGATGAACCTATGTCCATTACCGCAACGATCGTCGTGGCGGAGTGTTCCCCACATGCGTGGGGATGAACCGGCCTTGAACGAGATCGCTCCCGACACGTTGATGTGTTCCCCACATGCGTGGGGATGAACCGGCAATGTGTGTGCGTCGTTATCCCACCCATCAGTGTTCCCCACATGCGTGGGGATGAACCGAGCATCTCCCAACCCCTTCACAGCGAGGGTTAGTGTTCCCCACATGCGTGGGGATGAACCGAACGCGGTGTTCGAGATCACATCCACCGCCGAGTGTTCCCCACATGCGTGGGGATGAACCGCGATGCGGTAGCGTTCTGTCCCCTTCGTGGCAGTGTTCCCCACATGCGTGGGGATGAACCGTTTGCAGGATTTTTATCCTATCATCCTGTTAGGTGTTCCCCACATGCGTGGGGATGAACCGGCTATCGAGCTCCAGCGCAAAAACGAGATCGAGTGTTCCCCACATGCGTGGGGATGAACCGAGCCATGGCCTCGCCCGGGCGAGTTGCGTGGCGTGTTCCCCACATGCGTGGGGATGAACCGATCACGGATGGTCTCGATGGACGGGTAAATCTGTGTTCCCCACATGCGTGGGGATGAACCGGAGGTGGGGGTATGCCGAAGGGATTGAGAGGTGTGTTCCCCACATGCGTGGGGATGAACCGGAGGCGGGACGCAGTGGCCTGGAATAGCTTCAGTGTTCCCCACATGCGTGGGGATGAACCGCCTGCCGTTCGTCTATTGACAACCGTGCCACCGTGTTCCCCACATGCGTGGGGATGAACCGAGCGCCTGCTTGTTCGGGCTCTCCACCGTGCGGTGTTCCCCACATGCGTGGGGATGAACCGATTGTTTTGGATGTAGATTGTGTACGTCTTGGGTGTTCCCCACATGCGTGGGGATGAACCGGTTTTGAACGCCTACGCCCCGATCAACGTGTCGTGTTCCCCACATGCGTGGGGATGAACCGATACTGTACAGGGCGTTCCCCTCGGAGACGACGTGTTCCCCACATACGTGGGGGATACCGCTGTGATAGAAGATTTTTTCGCCTGCAGCCAGTTTGCCTCTCTCTTGCGGAGGATAGAGGATCTGGCGGTGGTGGAGGTGCAGGTGAAAGGGACTGGATCGAGCAGGCCGTCGTACTCCTCTCCGGGGAAGACATCACCAGACGAGACGCGATCCTCTGGGGATACACCATCTCAGAGTGCAGACCGTACGTAGAGTATCGGGAGAGGGAGGTTCTATTCAGAGAGGCCGTGCTGGCGCTCCTGGGGGTGAAACACGGGACCCACGCCGAAGAGGGGCGGCGGACGGACCAGGGCATCGGGGAGTATTGCAAGGGGGCCGACGTGGAGGAGTGCATGAGGTACTTCGGCGAGGCCGGGCTCGAGGCGGTGTGCGCTACATGTCCGCAATGAGGCCGGAGATATAGAACGCAAGAGCCACCAGGAAAATGAAGGCCATGATCCTGAAGCCCGTGGCGGGAGAGATCGGCGGAGACCAGCCGGGTTCTGTGCGGTCTTTCCCGTGCTTGCAGGGGACGAAGTTTATGACGATTTCGATGTCGTCCGGGCACTTCATACCCAAATTATAGGTGATAACGAATGCGACGTCAACAGGCAAGGATAGTCATAACCGCATGCAACGAGACGCGCGAGACAGTGGAGTCCGCGATACGGAACCTCGGTGGGCTCGCAACGAGGGTGACCGCTGCAGCGGTGAAGTTTTCCGTGCTGGAATATACTGCGCGGCGGGCGTTCGACGCGGCATCCTCCGCGGTCAAGGGGGGCGTACAGGCCGGTGGAGGAGTTCAAGATGACGACCACCAAGGTGGCGGCGATGATATCCTCGATGCAGGGGGCGGAGGGACCGCAGGAGCTCGCCGATAACTTTCTCAAAGCAAAGGGTACGCCGAAGTACTCCAGTACAAGTTCGAGGAGATCGCGGCCGAGACCCTTGCGTCGTGTTCCCCTCATACGTGGGGATGAACGAAATTTCAAAAAGGCGGTGATATCCTATTTACAGTCCGCCCTTCCGTCGTCACCCTTATCGGCAAGGAACTCGGTGACTTCGGGGATGATGTGAAGGCTTGGCGTAAGGCGGGGCTTGTGTTTTATAAGAAGAAGCTACAGAAAGGAAAACCCGCCAAACATAAAAAACTGGGTGGATTCGGTTTACTGGTGTTGGGGCCGACGAGATGGCTTACACAGGAGCCAGCATCGTTAAATGGAAGATGGTTCCCGTTCTGCGTGAGATTGTAGAAGGTGCAGAGGTTGTAAATACGACACCACCTATGAAACCAAGGAAGGATAATATTGTTACCTTCCACTGGCTTGAGGCTACGGTAAGTCTTGACGGACGTGATTTTAAGGTTTGCGTTCAGATAGGCGAAGATAAGTCAGGTAATAAATTTTTCAATCTCAACCAAGACCTTGATGAATGGCTGGCTAAATACAAAACCCCTCAATCTGGCCGGAGATCAAGTCCGGGGACCGAGGGGGCAGAAGGTGGGCAAGGCCCATCCTTCACTCAAACCATACCACAGCCCGACGACGGTGTCCATGGTGTTGTTTGAACATGCATCGCGAGCGCATTCTCCGCAGCTTGCTGCAGGGAGCTTCAAAAGGACGACCGTTACCAGAAGCACGGCTCCATCCAGTTCAATACCGACCGTTCTAAGGTCATAAATCAGTATGTTCAATAACCCAAGGCTCTAAGTTCGTGCCGATTCACCCAGGTCCTAGACGAATATACGCCCGGATTTTATGTGTTGAAGGTGTCGAAACGTTGGTGTTATATTTGAAATTTCACGCAGTCCGTTGCAGCAAGGTCTCCATGCGGACTCATGGGTTGCGGACCCCATCTGCCGGGATGGTCCGGACAAGGGCTTTCAAGGATGTTGTGGTATGCGCTGGGAACGGCACGTATTAAAGATAGTAGCGATATTCGCCCTGATCGTGGCCATGGGGGTGGCGGGGTTCATGTACATCGAAGGCTGGCAGTTCCTGGACTCGCTGTACATGACGGCCATCACTATATCCACAGTGGGCTACAGCGAGGTTTATCCACTATCCGACAAGGGCAGGGTGTTTGCCATAATTCTTATCTTCGTCGGGGTGGGCTTTTTTATCTATATCATTTCAAGTACCGCGGAGTACCTGCTCAAGGGACACCTCGCGGGGATTATAGGGAGAAGAAAGATGAAGAAGAGGATCGAGACACTCAAGAACCACTGCATAGTCTGCGGCTTCGGCCGCGTGGGGCAGGAGGTGGCGCTGGAGTTCGAAAAGAGCGGTATGGACTTTGTGGTGATAGACAAAGACCCTGATGCGATTAAGCGTTGCGCAGCCCAGGGATACCCGTACATAGAGGGTGATGCGTCGCATGATGAAAACCTCAGGGCAGCGGGGATCGACAGGGCGAGGGGACTCGTATCAGCCCTGGACTCCGATGCAGCCAACGTCTACGTCATCCTAAGCGCCAAGAGCCTCAAAAAGAATATCTTCGCAGTGGCCCGCAGCGAGAGGTCTGAGTCCGAAAGGAAGCTCCTGGCAGCCGGCGCGGACCGTGTCATTTCGCCTGCAGGGATAGGCGGACGAAGGCTCGCAAGCCAGCTTCTGAGACCGGCCGTGATCGAGTTTCTGGACGTGGTGATGCACAGCGCCGACATAGAGATCTTCATGGAGGAGATGAAGGTGAGAAAGGGGTCCAGAATGGTCGGCGTCACGATGGCCGATGCGCGCAGGATGTGCACCAGCGGGGCCAATATCGTGGCCGTGGTCAAGCAGGACGGAGACAGGTTGAGGGTGGAGCCGTCCGTCGATACGGTCATCGAGGAGGGCGACATGCTCATAGTCATAGGCACGAGAAAGCAGCTCGGGCAGATAGAGGAGGTGGCCTGAGCCTGCGGACGAGGCGGTTCAGGGGTTTATGGCCTGCCGGTATCGAGGCTGCCTCGATTTGGGTGGAGTCACACTCGAGCCGGTGAATTTTTGGTTGATTTTTTATAACGCAGGATGTGACGAAGGAGATGGATGGAGTCATCCTTGTCTTTTTTTGCCGGAGAATGGCGGCATGAAGCACGCCGATGACCGGCAGGTTTTCCCGCGCGAAGCGTGCTTCCTGCATATTCAGGACCAAGCGCGGCTTTCAACCCGTGTGCGCCCCAAGAGCTTCACGATGCAGGCGGGGCGTCTTCTTTTCCCGGTGTCGGAAAATTTTACAATTTTCCTGTTCTTTTGAGCACATCGAGTTTGCCACTGGCAATATCACTCCGTAAATCAATTACTTATGGGTGTGGCATGAAATTTGCTTGAGCCTTTTTCGAAAGGCTCGCGTGCCACGCGTGTGCCGAAATCTGAATGTATGCAGGTGGAGTACCGTAAGGATCCGGCTTCAGACACAGAGGTGCAGTGGTTTGCCTTGTCCTGGTCCGAGTCGGGTGCGGTAACCCCAGGTGGTGAAAAGTCATATAGGCCCGTGCTTCAATAAAATTCGTAATCTCGACTCGTAATCTCGCATTATTGCGGGGCTTGAGGAACGGCGCGGGTGCCGAAGGTATGTTCCGCAGATGCAGCCCAGTGCAGGGGGGCTTGTCGAATAGTCCTTCCCGGATTCATGTCGGCCTATACGACGAGGTTTTTATGGATGCGGCATTTTCGAGGTATATTATGGAGATGCTTCTCTTTAAGGTTCGGACGTGCACTCGTCGCGTTCGCGTTTGTGAGGAAATGAGGAACATAAATCGCAAGCGTACCTAAAGGGGGTGTGATTGATGTCTTATTGGCATAAGGTGGTCGGGATAATCTTGCTGGCAACAGCCGTGATCACTGGTGCAATCAGCACGGCAAATGCTTGTACAATCCTTCTGTACGGGGTTAACTGGGTCGGAGGAACCGGCAATTGGAGCGACCCTTCAAACTGGGATTCCGGCGAGCCCACTTCCTGCAACTTCGGTGCGTATATAGACAACGGTGGAACGGCCATTATAACGGAGACAGGTGAGGTTGGCGACCCTTTGGTCCTCGGCTTTAAACCAGGCACTAATGGAAACGTCGAGATGTTATCGGGCAGCCTCTCCGGTGGGCTGCACATAGGCGACAAGGGAAGCGGGAACTTTACCCAGAGCGGAGGGACGAATTCGCAGAGGGGCCTTACCCTCGGCGGTGCACCGGGAGGTGTTGGAAACTATAACCTCAGCGGCGGAACTCTATCCGTCACCCACTCGGAATATGTCGGTTTCAATGGTTACGGTTACTTCACCCAAAGCGGTGGCACCCATGCCACAAACTACCTCTCCGCTGGCCATAATACCGGCAGCAACGGAGTTTATAACCAGAACGGCGGCAGCCTCATCGCCATCGGGGAAGACATAGGTTACTACGGTTCGGGCAGTTTCACTCAAAGCGGTGGCACGAACAGCGTTGCAAACACCCTTAACATTGGTTACGCTGCCGCTGCCAGTGGAAGCTACAACCTGAGCGGCACAGGCAGCCTTTCGGCCAAGGATGCATACATCGGCGCGTCTGGCACAGGCATCTTTATCCAGAACGGCGGCAGCAATACCGTTACGAACAATCTCGTGCTGGCAGGTGCGCTGGGAAGCCGCGGCAGTTACGAACTGAACGGTGGCAGTCTGTCGGCGGGAAATGAAGTCGTGGGAGCCGCCGGGAACGCCGTCTTCATCCAGAACGGAGGAACACATACCGTTTCCAGCGAACTTGCCCTTGGCACCCATGTTGGCGGGTCCGGCACATACAACCTGAACAGCGGCACACTTGATGCAGGGATTATCAACATCGACCTCGCCACCTTCAACCTGAATGGCGGAAGCCTGAGTGCCGGAAGTATCAATAATCGCTACGGCACGTTTAACTACTTGAGCGGGAACTTGGACGGTGATATTACGAATGACAGTCTCTTCAATCTCAGCGGCTCTGGAACGAGGGTGGTCAATGGAAGTGTGGTCAACAACGTTCCAAGCTATCCGGTTACTGACCCGCAGTTTCAGGTCACGAACACAACGGTTCGGTTCACAAAAACTTTCATCAATAACAGCGCCTACATAAGCACGGCCTCGAAAAACTACTTCACGGACCTGTCAGTCGGTGATACGGGCTATCTTACCGGCGGTATGGATGACAGCTTCTACATAAGCGGAGATTTTATTAATTACAGCACCCAGAACACCGTATGGAATACAGTTGACGCGTACCTGGGTTTTACCGGAGCCGGAATGCATTACCTCTATCTCACCGGTGACGACCTTGGCCAGGATCCCGCGGGCTATGTCGATAACTTTGCGTGGGGCTCATTCTGGATGGATTCCGGTGTCGAGTTGTTCCTTATGGACGGCAACGGCACGCCCGGCGGCGCCCTTTATACGGAGATCTTTCTGCTCGAAGACGGCTTGGGCCAGATAGACTCGATATTCGGAAACGGGTTCAATATTTATTACATGCCCACCCTCCCGGAAAATGCCTACCTCGGCGGAGGCACTTATGCCCTGAAAGGAGGGGGCTACCTTTTGCCTGCTGTCCCGGTTGCAATCACACCTGTACCCGAGCCTGCCACACTCGTGCTGCTGGGAAGCGGTATCGTGGTATTGGCATGCTGCAGGAAGAACCGACTGGTGCGCTCTCTGGTCAGTCATCACGGTCGACGGTGAGCCATTTCCGATATGGGGCTCCGGGGTTCCGGAAAAATTGCCGAGATAGAGTTTCGGTTGACTTTAAACCAGGGTCGTTTTCCACGGAGTACCCACTTTCTTGAACTCAGGGTTGTCGGTAGCCACAGCGGTTTTCTGTTTCGCGGCTGGAGCGGGGTCGAAACAAGCCGAGATTGCCGCTACGCCGCACGAGAATCAACCAGAGTCTGCCCGCGGCTGATCTTCCGTGTGCAGCCGCGCTTTCCACACTTCCCCTCATCGTGAACATGCATGGACGTTTCGGTACGGGCAGGTACGCCTGCTTGAGCGTACCTACTCGTGATAAGGGGCAGGCGGTTTGCACGCGCTGACAGTCATCTTCGTAACAGGTCTCGGATAACCTCTCCGCTGACAAGGTTCCATGTGTACTCCTCCCTGCAGCCTCGGGTCCCTGTCTCGGTGCTTCGATCGCCACCTGCGGCCCGGGATGGATATACGCACGGATTTTACGTGTTGAAGGGGGCGAAAAGATGGTGTTATATTTGAAGCTTCAATGCAGTTCGCCGGATGGAAAGGATACACTTGGAATATGCAGCGAAGCAATGTCACCGATAAAGAACGGTCCGGGGGATGGAGGTTCGCCGTGGACAGGGGAGGGACCTTCACCGACGTGGTGGCGGTCGACCCGGACGGCGGGTTTCACACCCTCAAGCTCCTTTCCGGGTCCACGGCCTACGGGGATCCCTGTATCGAGGGGATAAGGCGGATCATGGGGATTCCGCCGGGCGGCATGCTGCCGCAGGACAGGATAGACTCCATCAGGTTCGGCACCACCGTGGCGACGAACGCATTGCTCGAAAGGAAGGGAGCGAGGGTTGTGCTGTTCATAACAAGGGGCCTCGGAGACCTCCTCGAGATAGGCTGCCAGTCGAGGCCGGATATCTTCAGCCTGTGCATCGAAAAGCCTTCCCTTCTTTACGCCGCGGTCGTGGAGGTTGACGAGAGGATCGGCCCGGACGGCAGTGTCGTAAGGGAGATCGACGAGGACAGGCTCCGTGCGGATGCGGAGAGGATGGCCGGAAGCGTCGATGCCGCGGCCGTGGTCTTCATGCACTCGTGGAAGAACCCCAGGCACGAGCTCCTGTGCGGGGATATCATAAGGCGGTGCGGGATACGCGACGTCTTCCTCTCACACAGGTCGGCGAACCTCGTCAAGATCGTCACAAGGGGGCAGAGTACGATGGTCGACGCCTACCTGGGGCCCGTGATGGAGAGCTACCTCCGGGGAATACGGAAAGAGACAGGTGACATTCCCGTGAAGTTCATAGAGAGTGCCGGCACGCTTGCGCCTCCCCGGTCATTCAAGGGCAAGGGGGCCGTCTTCTCCGGCCCTGCCGGGGGTGTGGTGGCCGTGGCCGAGGTGGCAAGATGCGCCGGGCTCAAGGGCGCCATAGGGTTTGACATGGGCGGAACATCCACCGATGTCTCGCGGTACGACGGGGAGTTCGAGAAGATCTACGAGCAGCGTGTCGGCGGGGTCGAGATCCAGGGGGAGGCGCTCAACATCACAACCGTTGCGTCAGGCGGTGGAAGTATCCTCTGGTTCGACGGACAGAGGATGAGGGTGGGGCCCGAGTCGGCAGGCGCACGGCCCGGCCCCGCCTCGTACGGCCTGGGCGGTCCGCTCACCGTGACCGATGCGAACCTCATTACGGGCAGGATAGTGCCAGAGTTCTTTCCACGGACCTTCGGCCCTTCGGGCGATTCCGCGCTGGACTCTGGCGTGGTGCAGGAGCGGTTCAAGGAGCTTGCGGCAAGGATAAACGCATCCACGGGCGGCGGCCTCGGGCCCGAGGAGGCGGCCCTGGGATTCATCGAGATAGCGAACGAGAAGATGGCCCTTGCGATAAAGGAGATATCCGTTGCAAGGGGCTATGACGTGAGGGAATACGCGCTTGTCACCTTCGGGGGCGCCGGGGGGCAGCATGCCTGCGCCATCGCCGGGGCCCTGGGGATGAAGAGGATAATCCACCATCCCCTCGGCGGCCTCATGTCGGCATACGGCATAGGGCTTGCGAGGCAGGCGGAGAGGGCGTCGAGGACCGTCCTGGTTGAGTACACCCGGAGCTCGCACGCGGAGCTTGCGGCCGTTTTCGAAGAGATGGAAAAAGAGACCGTGCCCCGCGGGTGGAATGGGGGGTTCTCGGTCCGCAGGGAGATAGACCTTCGTCCCAGGGGCGCCGAGTCGGCCCTGACCGTGGAGTTCTCGGGCTACGAGGAAACACTCGGGCGTTTCCGGAAGCGGCACGAAAGGCTCTTCGGCTTCGTGCCGGGCGACGGACCGGTGGAGGCCGTGAACCTGAGGATCGAGGTCTCCAGGACGGAGGACTTCTTCCCTCCTTACAGGGGAATGGCCGGGAGGACGGGAAAAAGGACCGGAGGACCGGTTTTTTACCGGGACATCTTCTACCGCGGAGGGGCCGTAAGCGCACCGGTCTACAGGTGGGAGGACCTCCGCTGCGGCCAGAGGTTGGAGGGGCCTGCCGTGATCGTCGACGCCCACTCCACCTTGGTCGTAGACCCGGGCTTTGCAGCCGTCGAGGACGAGAGGGGGTTTATCGTGGTGGAGGAGGCTACTGGTGAAGGCTCTGCCGGTACGGCGGTCGGGACGAAGGAGACGCCGGTTGAGCCCGACCCGGTGCTTCTCGAGGTCTTCAACAACATCTTCTCCGGTGTGGCCGCCCAGATGGGCTTTACGCTCAGGAACACGGCGCACTCGGTCAACATGAAAGAGCGCCTGGACTTTTCCTGCGCGGTCTTCGACGCAGCGGGCGGGCTCGTTGCCGGCGCCCAGCACATCCCGGTGCACATAGGCGCCATGGCCGAGAGCGTGAAGGCGGTTATGGAGGACAGAAGGGGCGAGATGCGGCCCGGGGACGTGTTTCTTACGAACAACCCGTATTGCGGGGGCTCGCACCTGCCGGACATGACGGTGGTGGAGCCGGTCTTTTCGGCCGACGGAGAGTTGATCTTTGTCGTGGCCTCGAGGGGGCACCATGCCGACATAGGCGGCGTAACCCCAGGCTCCCTTCCGCCCGAGGCGGCACACATAGACGAGGAAGGGGTGCTGGTCGACGGGCTCCTCGTGCGCAGGGACGGGGTCTTCAGGGAGAAGGAGCTCAGGCGTGCGCTCACTTCGCACAGGTACCCGGCAAGAAACATCGAAGAGAGGATCTCGGACATCATGGCGCAGATGGCCTCGTGTTCAAGGGGGGTGAAGGAGCTCAAGGCGGTAATCGAGAGGTACGGATGGGACACGGTCAGGGCGTACATGGGACATGTCCAGGAGAACGCCGCATACGCCGTAAGAAGGGCGCTCCAGAGGTTCCTCGGCAACAGGCGGAGCCTGGATCTCTGCTTCGAGGACGCCCTGGATGACGGCACGCCCCTAAAGGTGAGGGTCACCGTGGAGGCCGGCCCGAGGCCGCCGCATACCGTGAGGGCCACCTTCGACTTCACCGGCACAGGCCCCATGCACACACATGACAACCTGAACGCCCCAACGTCCGTTACGCGCTCAGCGGTCCTTTACGTCCTCAGGGCCGTGACACGGGAGGACATCCCGCTTAACGGCGGCTGCCTCGAGCCGGTGCGGATAATAATTCCGGAAGGCACTCTGCTGAACCCACTGTATCCCGCGCCAGTGGGTTCGGGGAACGTCGAGACCTCGCAGAGGGTCGTCGACGTCGTACTCGGTGCTTTGGGGGTTGCGGCGGCCTCGCAGGGGACCATGAACAACCTCCTCTTCGAGGTCGAGGGCGAGCCGCCCTACTACGAGACCATAGGCGGCGGGGCGGGGGCGGTCGAAGGATGCAGGGGCGCATCAGGCGTTCAGGTCCACATGACCAACACGAGGATAACCGATCCAGAGGTCCTCGAGTTCAGGCACCCTGGTGTAAGGCTCGAGCGGTTCGCCGTGAGGAGGGGGTCCGGGGGAGAGGGGCGTTACCCGGGCGGGGACGGGCTCGTGAGGGAGGTCCGTTTCCTGAGGCCCGCGAAGGTGTCGATCATATCGGAGCGCAGGGTGCGCGCGCCGTACGGCCTCGTCGGCGGCGGATGCGGCAGGAAGGGGAAAAACCTTCTTAAAAAGGCCGACGGGACCACGAGGAAGCTGGGGCACAGGGTGTTCCTGGAGGTTGAAAGTGGCGATTCCATCGTAATAGAGACGCCGGGAGGCGGCGGGTACGGCAGGAAGGCGTGTGATTGAAGCTTTCCGAAGGCAAGGGATCTCCACCTTCAAACGAGCCCGGCGTTGCATTCCGCCGGCCAGCCGCAGGAGCTTAAAAGCCGGGCCTTTGATTCCATTCATCCCCGAAAAGGACGTTACCTTCCCCGCCTTCTTCTCCATGCGATGACCCCCGCTATACCAGAGCCCATGAGCAGGTAGGTGGACGGCCCTGGAACGGTGTTCGGTTGTTTCATAGAGGTGTCGGAAAATTTTACAGTTTGTCAGAAATCACTGGCATTTTTTAAGATGAAGGGGGAGTGGTTTTTGGATTCATCAATAGAATCAAGCTGTTAGAAAATTGGCATGGAATTTGCTTTGAGAGTAATAAAAAATCTCTTTTTAAAACCGTTCTAAGGGTGTAGTTATGGCAATCGCATTGCGCTCACTCACTCGCTTTTAGCCTCTCTTGGAGGTTTTAAAGGGGTACTGCCGTGTTTAAGACCCGGGATCTGTGGAAGAGGATTCTTTCATGGGTTCGGGTTTTTGTGCTTAAGATTCATATAGGGAAAGGAGGTAAGAGCAAAAATGATGAAGAGGTTTGCAAGGGTGGCAAGGCTCTCCGTGCTCTGTATATTTACCCTGTTGTTCTCCTATGCCACAGCATATGCAGTTCCGGTCGCAGACTCAGTGAGTGAATTCTCCGGTGTGCAGGGGCAGGACGACTGGTACTACGGCTACTATACAACTCCAGGGGATTATACCACCTTTACGCAGATGACCCTGTTCGATCCTGCGGGGTTGTGGGAGGAATCTTCTACTCGGCCACCGTGGACCGCGCTCTGGGATACAGGTGGTCATCCGGGATCTAGTCATTGGGCGGTGCGCCGCTGGGTGAGTGAGGTCTCCGGAATTGTCACCATCTCGGGACTCCTGAAAGATGACGATCCGAACGGAGGACTTGGAGGGGTTACAGGAAGGATTCTGGTGGATGGTGTGGAGGTATACAACCAGATTGTGGATGCCTATCCTGGCAGTACCTATGGACCTCCTTCGGTGAACTACTCCATAACCGTGCCTGTATCCATGGGATCGTATGTTGATTTTGCCATTGATCCCGGCTGGTCTGAGCTATACGACGGCACGACATTCACTGCTATCATTGATGCCGCCGTAACCCCCGTCCCCGAGCCTGCCACCCTCCTTCTCCTTGGAAGTGGCCTTGCAGGGGTTGCGGTGTTGAGGAGGAGGTTTAAAAAGTGAGAAGTTGCTGGCAGGATTGACCCGAAAGACCCGACCACCCACCGGTCCGTCAAGGATCGGTGGGTGGTTTTTTATTGCAAGACATCCTTTTTTATATTGCATTGCCGGGCGATGCCCAAGCCTCGGGCATGCCCGGGTTCGATAAGGCTCTTTTCCTCCGGGCGTGGCTCAATGACCTAAGGCCTTGGCCAAAAATCCCGCCCCACCGCCAGCTCGCCCTTTATAGACTCCAAGGCGGCCTTGGCCTCAGGCCCTGCTGAATACCGTTTCGCCTTGCTCACCGGCGATCCTCCTTCACCAGCGTTCGGCTTTCCACCTTGCCGCACTGTCCGAGTT
>Ga0256830_1000612_pt1 | contig 27371 bp, 30 predicted proteins | sample 128326metaG_FD_190537 | JGI IMG/M metagenome (GOLD analysis project Ga0256830, IMG submission 190537) | Hydrothermal vent microbial communities from Lau Basin, Pacific Ocean - 128-326 | ecosystem: Environmental > Aquatic > Marine > Hydrothermal vents | place: Pacific Ocean: Lau Basin | collected... | reverse complement strand
ATGCCGACAGAGTACGGGCTGTTTAAAGCCATTGCCTTTCAGAACGAAGTGGATCACGAATGTCACATCGCATTGGTGAAAGGGATGATTAAACCCGATGAGCCTACTTTGGTGCGTGTGCATTCGGGCTGTGTCACCGGTGATATTTTTCGTTCAAATCGCTGCGACTGCGGCGAGCAACTTCACGCTGCGATGCGACAGATTGAAAAAGAAGCATCCGGCGTCTTGCTTTATCTTAATCAGGAAGGCCGGGGGATTGGGCTCATTAACAAATTGAAAGCCTATGCCTTACAGGACAAAGGACGGGACACCGTGCAGGCCAATTTGGAATTGGGTTTTAAGGACGATTTGAGAGATTACGGTATCGGGGCGCAAATTCTCGTGGGACTGGGGCTTCGTAAAATCCGTTTGCTGACAAATAATCCCAGAAAGATCGTTGGGCTTGACGGTTACGGTTTGCAAGTGGTTGAGCGGGTTCCGATTGAGTCCGACCCGCATGAAAAGAATGTAGACTATCTGCGCACAAAAAAGACAAAACTCGGCCACATGCTCAATCGTGTGTAGGATGCTTGTGACTTTACGGGCGGGGAGAAAATGAATGGACATTCAACGATGGGAAGGCGGCATGGATGCAAGGGGTTTGCGTTTCGGTATTGTCGTCAGCCGTTTTAATCAAGCCGTTACGGATGCGCTTTTAGCGGGAGCCTTGAAGGTGTTGAAACAGAAGGGTGCGGAAGACGACGACATTGATATTGCTACCGTGCCCGGCGCATTTGAAATACCCGGTGTGGCCAATCAGATGGGGCAATTGGATCGTTTTGAAGCCCTCATCTGTCTGGGCGCGGTCATTCAAGGTGAAACTCCGCATTTTGATTATATCTGCGCGGAAGTAAGCCGGGGCATCGGCCAATTGCCCATTGAACTGGGCATTCCCGTTATTTTCGGTATCTTGACCACATCCACCGTGGAGCAAGCCATTGCCCGCGCAGGGGATCAAAACAATAAAGGTGCGGAAGCTGCAATGGCCGCCATTGAAATGGCGCACTTGTATCAAAGACTCACTTGAACAAGCCGATTCCTTTAAGGACAAGCATGATATGGGCTTTAGAAGAACCGCAAGGGAATGTGCCTTGCAAATGCTGTTTCAGTTAGAATTTCAGAAAACACGGAAAGAAGTGCCTTCGCTCAACGCCGCCGTTGCAAAAAAAATGGTGCCCGCCGTCAAGGTTTTTGCGGATCAATTGTTTCAGGGTGTTACAGCGCATCAGGAAGAAATTGACCGCATCATCAAACGCTACACGCAAAACTGGTCAACGGGGCGCATGGCGATTGTTGATCGCAATATTCTGCGTTTTTCCATCTACGAAATACTTTATCTCTCGGATATTCCTTCAAAAGTGACCATCAATGAAGCCATTGAAATTGCAAAAAACTACGGCAATGAAAATTCCGGCGCATTTATCAACGGCATCCTCGACCGGATTCAAGTTGATTTTCCCAAGACGGCTTCAAACGAAACGGCGCGGGAGACGGCCTGAGCGTGCGGCTTGAAGTTTACTCAGGGTGCCTGAGCCGGCTGCGCACGGAAATTCTCGCACTGGCCTGTTTTAAAGACATTCGGCCCTTGCGTGGTTTGGCGGGAGAAGTCGATTGGTACTATAGCGGGATTATTTCCCGCATGATGATGCACAAGCGGTTCACTGGTTTTCATGGTGAAACCTTACTCACTCCAACCGAAGGCAAGCTCCGTATTTCAAAAGTAATGATGATCGGCCTCGGGCCTTCCTCCTCATATGATGCTCTACAATTTGAAAACGCGGTTGTAAAGTTGGTTAAGCGCATTGCAGGCTTGCAAGTGCGTGATTGCGCCGTTGCCACAGACTCATTTTGCGGGGAAGCCCTTGAGATTTCATGGGTGGCCGCTTCATTTTTAAAGGCTTGGCACGAAAATCCCTCCGCACCGGCTTTAAATCTGGTGATCAATGATCTTGAGCAGGCCAAGGCCTTTCAACGCAAGATTAAGGGCGGTGCGGTTTATTCCGACACTCCGGAATCTGCGGCAAGTGAACATAGGAAGCCCTGATGAAGTCCGGTTGAATTTTCTTAAGGATGATGAATGATTGAACGGTATGCCCGGCCTGAAATGACGGCCGTTTGGACACAGCAGAAAAAGTACGAAACCTGGTTGAAAGTGGAGATTGCCGCTTGTGAAGCCCTTGTTAAAGACGGAAAAATTCCTCAGGTTGCCGTAGATGAAATCCGCGAAAAAGCCGAAATTGACGTGGATCGCATCGACGCGCTCGAAGCCGTTGTCAAACACGATGTTATCGCCTTTCTGAGCGCAGTGACTGAAAAAGTCGGGGAGGCCGGACGCTTCATTCACATGGGCATGACCTCTTCCGATGTGCTTGATACTGCGCTCGCGCTTTTAATGCGTGAAGCGGCCGACATCCTTATAGCTGATCTGGAGGCCTTGCTCGAAGCCCTCAAAATACAAGCGTTCAAACATAAAAAAACTTTGATGATCGGACGTTCGCACGGCATCCACGGTGAACCCATTACCTTTGGCCTGAAACTCTGTCATTGGTACGACGAAAGCAAACGCAATCTTGTGCGTTTACAGGAAGCAAAAAGAATGATTTCGGTTGGCAAAATTTCCGGGGCAATGGGGACCAATGCCCATATTTCTCCTGAAATCGAAACCGCCGTCTGTGCGCAATTGGGGCTCACACCCGAGCCCGTTTCCACGCAGATCGTGCATCGCGACCGTCATGCGCAGTTTATGCAGACGCTTGCTCTCATTGCAGCAAGTTTAGAGCGTTTTTCCGTCGAAATCCGACACCTTCAGCGCACAGAAGTGGGTGAAGCCGAAGAGCCTTTTACCGTGGGGCAAAAGGGTTCTTCCGCCATGCCGCACAAACGCAATCCGGTCAGCACTGAAAATATTTCAGGGCTGTCTCGCGTCATTCGCGCCAATGCGGGCGCTGCGCTTGAAAACATTCCCCTCTGGCATGAGCGCGATATCAGCCATTCATCGGTTGAGCGCATTATTTTGCCCGACAGCACCATCTTGCTCGACTACATGCTGGCCCGATTTACAAAGATGATCAGCCGCATCGTGGTATATCCCGAACGCATGCGCAAAAACATGGATCTCAGCGGCGGCACACTCTATTCACAGAAAATCCTGCTGCGTCTCATCGAAAAAGGCATGGAACGCGAGATCGCTTACGCCATTGTGCAGAAGACTGCGATGGAAATTTTTGAGCAGGGCGGATCATTTCAAGAGGCCATCACCGAAAACCCCAAAGTCCTTGCACATTTGGATAAAGATGAAATCGCGGCCTGTTTTGATCCCTGGCAATATCTTCAGCATCTTGATGCCGCTTATCAACGTGTATTTGGAGAGGAATCCTAAAAATGAAAGCAAAAGTTTATACGACGCTCAAATCAAGTATTCTTGATCCTCAAGGGAAAACCGTCGAACGTGCCCTGTCCGTGCTCGGTTTTGATGAGGTCAAAGGCGTGCGTGTCGGAAAATATCTGGAGCTGGATCTTGAGCCGGGGCCGATCGAAGAAGCCGAAAAATCCCTTAAAACCATGTGCGAAAAATTACTCGCAAATACCGTCATGGAAAGTTACCGTTTTGAGATCGACCCTGAAGGCTAAGGGTATTCCCGCCGCCGTTCTTTTATGCGGAGCTTTGGTATTTGTGTCGGCAGCAATTCGATTTTTTAAACAGCATTAATCCGAACGTTGTTCCATTTCTTCTGTTTGCAGGGCCGCAATGGCTTTTTGCAAAAAATCCCGGTGCGCGACATCTTTATCCACAATCTTCCCGTTCCAAACCAGGATATCGAGATCAATCGTCCGGGGTCCGTTTTTGTTTTGAGTCCGAATCCGGCCCAGCGCATCTTCCAGATTTAAAAGCCAGCTCTTGAGTGCCTCCGCACTCAGGTCTGTCTTAAAACGCACGGCGCCATTATGGAAATGGGCCTGATCTTTAAACCCGATCGGTTCGGTTTTGACAAATTCGGAAGTCTCAATTTCCAAAAAACGGGCTTTGATGCGTGCGAGGGCTTTTGGAATATTGGCATCGGGATCGATATTGGAACCCAGTCCCACAATAACGTCGTTTTTCATCGGTTTTATTTTGAGCGTTCGACCGTAATGGATACGGAATCCGTTAAGCGCAGCGCGCCCGGTTTATCTACTTCAACCCATACCTTTTGTGCAATAGGAGACGCTAGCGCAATGTCTGCGATCTCGGAAGCGATGCGCTCAACAAGGTTGAAGTCCTTGTTTTCGATATGTTCCATGATTTTGTTTCGCAGGGATTTGTAATTGATTGTGGCATCAATATCATCCGTTTTTGCCGCTTTTTCACCGTCGAAACTTACACGCAAGTTAATGGTAATTTCCTGCTGTTTTTCTTTCTCCCAGTCATAAATGCCCACGATGGTGCGAAGTCGTAAATTTTTAATACTGACAATCATTGATCCCCTCGCTTAATCAGCATTTCCTGAAGTGCCGTTGTAAGTATTCAGGCGGATTGCGTCGTCCCTACATCAGACGTTGTCCGCCATCAACATAGAGTATTTCACCGTTAACATAATCGGATTGCATGAGATAGTGCAGCGCACTTAAAATGTCATTCACATTGCCCGGCTGTTTCATTGGTGTGTTTTCCGCAACGGCATTTAAATAATGGCGGTCCGCATCTGCCGGCGGCAAAATAGGCCCGGGACAAATGCCGTTCACGCGAATGTTCGGCGCCAAAGTTTTGGCGAGCATCAGGGTCAGCTCTTTCAAACTTTTTTTACTGAGTGTGTAAACAAAGGCCTCTTGTCCGTAGCGATCCGCCCCGGAATCCAAGATGTTGATAATGGCCCCTTTTGCGCCGGTAAGGGCATAGGCTTGCGATAAAAAAAAAGGCGCCCGGACATGTACATCGAAGTAGTCGTTAAAGGTTTTTTGTCCGGAATCCTCAAAGGGTATCTTTTCAAAGATCGAGGCATTGTTGATTAAAAGCGAAATTGCGCCGAGCGTTTTAGTCACTGTGTCAATGCACTGTGGATAAAATTCCGGATCTTTGAGATCCCCCCGCACACAGAAACAGCGCCGTCCGATACGCTCAATCTCTGTCCGCACCTCATGCGCCGCCGACTTGGAGCTGCGATAATGCAGCGCAATGTCGTAACCCGCATTCGCCAGCATGCAGGCCATCTCGCGGCCCAGCCTTTTTGCGCCGCCTGTCACAAGGGCGACGGATTTCAAAACAGCCTCCGATGGTTATCGCTCATGTAATCTCGCTCAAAAATTGACTGAGTACCCAACCCTGTTTTTCGTCGGAAGTCAAGACTTCCGTCCAAGCCGCTTGCGTCTGTAAAACGCGCACGTAAGAACCGCGAAGCAGCCGGGATACCAAGGCCGTTTTTGCGGCGGGTTCTGAGCGCATATTCAGGACATCGGCACGCGTTACTTTATAGATTTTTTTAGCCTGTTCCGAAAAAGGACTGCTTAAGATCAAGTCTTTAAAGGGGGATTTCCCTTGCATCGGGTCTTGGGGCTGAACAAAAACCTTTAAAATCAGATCATCTAAAAGCAAGGGATTCAGTAGAAAGGCCGGGGTTTGTTTGCCCGGCTTGCCGGGAAGACGCAGTGTTCTTTCAAAAAAACCGTTTTCCTGCCCCTTAAAAAGCGGATAAAGTTCATCACCGATTTTAAGTTGAATGGACTCAAGATCTCTTGGTGAAAGATTTTGAAGAAAAGTTGCAAAATAAAACCGGTCTCCGCCGGAAAGACGCATTTGGTCAAAATGACGGGATGGAATCGGGATGTTTGCACGCGCATCAAAACGCACTACGGCTTCATCGGGGCCGCGCGCCGATTTTCCGGAAAGTTTGAAAGCGGCCTCAAGTGCTTTTAAATGGTGGGTTTCAATCCCTTCGGCATTTTTCGACAAGTTTTGATTGGCTTTGCTCAATTGCAATTGAAGCTCGGCGATATCCAGGGCCTGTTTGGATATGCGGGCCTTGTGTTCGGCATTTTCTGTTTGCAAGCCTTCGATGAGTGCGATTTCATCACGTGCGGCCTGCTCTTTCATTTTTTCTTTGGCCACAACACCTCCGATGGCGATCGAAAGGCAAATCAAAGAAAACCATCCCCGCGCCGTAATTTTTTTGTACAAAGGCGCATGGGTATCCGTCCATTGGTCTCCGCCAAATGCAAGCGCCGATTCGCCAATTGTCGTACCACTGAAGGCAAGAAATATGGACAACAGGCCGAAAAGCCCGATGAGCATATCGATCCATGTCATGAGAAATACTCCGTCTTTGGGAAGCTTTGATTATTCATATGAATAATTACAGGAAAAACATGATTCAGGGATAGTATCAGGTATTTTATAAATTTCAAGATTTCAATCCTCGGGAGATTGATTTGGGGTTTTGGAAATAAAGAAATCTTCTCACTTTTTAGGGAAGTTCCGATCAAGTCATGAATTGTTTTTTAGGGCTGCAATGTTCTGCTTCTGTGTGCAAATATTTGAAATAACGGCGATTTCCTGAGATTTGCGCCTTGAATTGCCCCATTTTTTCTCCTGAGAAATTCAAGCCAGGCTTAAATCGGAGCTTCCTTTAGAAAAAACCGCTCAGATGGATTGAATTGAAACACCCGTGTCCTGAGGCTGCTCCGTAGAACGGGCTTGGCTTTAAAACCGACTGAAATGTTTTAAGGCCTGATCTTGAATGGATATTTTCGTTCAATCGCCTGCATTGAAAAAAGAGTTTGAATTTTTTCAACCTCACCTGCGAAAGAATACACATAGAGCCAGCCTTTAGAAACGCTGTTTTTTGCAAAGCCTTTTTTGGGGAGTTGTTTTCCGGTTTTATCATAGGCCAGGGTTGTCAGATAGGCCGATTCTTTTCCCTGATAACGGATCTCGACCCAAGTGTTTTCTCCGTTGAAACGCAGTGTGTTTAATCGAGTCTTTAATGCACCGGAAGCCGTGTTCTTTTCTTTTCTCAGTTCCGCGCGTTCAAAGCTTATCCAGGTCAGTTTCAGGGGCAAATTAAAAACAAGTTTTCCGGAAATTTCTTTGATCTCATCCGCATCCGTTCCCCGATTGAGGTAAAGCTTGCCGATATAGGTCAAGGCCTCATCTCCGGCAATATGTTGAATCGATTGTCGGGCCTTCTGCCCTCGATTGTAGACATCGTTTTTTTCGAGATTCCAAACATAATCAATCTCGATGTTTACAGAGATATAATTGTCCAAGTGAATATTGGGCAAAGCATGGACCCGGACCCAGTAATCAAAATAGGGGTGATCTCCGCCCCAAAAGGCGTCCAAACGAATGGCCGCAGGTCCCAGATCCGCGCCCTTGTTTTTTGAAACGCGCAGGGTCTCCGGGAAAGACACCTTGGCGGAAGTTAATTGTTGATCGAGCTGAAGCTGGGTATAGTTTTGCCAAAGCTTTCCGGGTTCTTTAAATAAAACTTCGGCAGAAGTCATTGCGGGCAGGAAGAAGACAAGGCACGCAGTCAGAAATCGCTGATTGAGCATGATATTTTCCTCGAGAAAACAAAGCGGCCAATGCAGGAGGGGAATCGGAAAAAAAGATGCTCCCGATGCAAGCCGAGGGCATCTTAACAAATCATCTTTCGCTTTGACAGGAAATTTATTTACGGCGTTTTCTTGAATTTTGCGGCGGATGTGTTGTGGCCCATTTTAAGGCCCAATCCTGAAGCGCATCTCCGGGAATCGGACGGGAAAGAAAATAACCCTGCACTTCATCACAGCGAGATGCAACAAGACGATTCCAGGTTTCCTGGTTTTCAACGCCTTCTGCAATGACTTTCATGCCGAGATTGTGTGCCAATTCGATAATGGAAACAACAATGACTTCATCATCATTACCGCCTTCGCCCATCATATCGGCAATGAATGACTTGTCGATTTTAACGGCGCTGATCGGCAGTTTTTTTAAATAACTTAGTGAGGAATATCCCGTACCAAAATCATCCAGCGCAAATTTAATGCCCATCTTGCCCAAGTGTGTCACGATTTCCATTGCCCGGATTGGGTCATCCATGATGATGCTTTCCGTAATTTCCAACTCCAGTTTTTCCGGGGCCACACCGGAATGGCCGAGTACGTCCAAAATCTGATCACTCAACTTCGCATCCCGCAGACTGCGCACAGAGAGATTCACCGCAACACAAAGATCGAGTCCGGCTGCTCGCCAAACCCGTTCCTGATGCAAGGCTTCTTTTAAGACCCACAAGGTTAGCGGTTTAATCAAGCCCGTCTGTTCTGCCAGCGGGATAAACAAGTCGGGCGAAACAATGCCGAACTGCGGATGTTTCCAACGCACCAACGCCTCAACACCCGTCACCTGATTTGTTTTCAAATTTACTTTCGGTTGATAAATCAGAAACAAGTGTTCGTTTTGAATGGCATGACGTAAATCACTTTTTAAAACAAGTCCTTTGAGGCTGTGTTTGTCCCGTGCCGAACTGTAAAGCATGATGCTGTTTTCAGCGGATTTCGCCATATACATGGCGATGTCCGCCTTCTGAAGCAGGCTATGCACCTGATCCGCATGATCCGGGAACAAGGTGATCCCGATACTTGCATCGATGTCCAGGGATACGCCTTCAATGACAAAAGAAGGCTCCAAAACTTGCAACACTTTTTCCGCAAATTGCGTGGCGTCTTCCGCCGTGACTTGCCCCAGCAACAATATCGCAAATTCGTCTCCGCCCAAACGGGCAAGCGTATCCGATTTTCTCAGAATGGTCATGATCCGTGAACTGACCTGGCGCAATAAAATATCTCCGAAACGGTGGCCCATGGTGTCGTTCACCTCTTTAAAACGATCCAAATCCATGAGGAGTACAGCAAAAGATTTCATTTCCCGCCGCCCCAAGAGGATCGCCTGTTGCAAACGATCCAGAAGCAATACCCGGTTGGGCAGGTTGGTCAAACCGTCATGCAGCGCCCGGTGACGCAGCAGCGCTGCCTGTTCATGACGTTCTGTCGTATCCCGAAAGCTCCAAACCCGGCCGGCATAGTTTCCATCGATCCACTGCGGATTGGAGTAACGCTCAAAAATTTTACCGTTTTTAAGTTCAAAAACATCATAGGTTACTTCATCGGGCGTTTCGTAAAGCTGGGTGATCTTTGCAAGAAAACGCTCCGGCTCTTTTAATTGATCCAGCACGTGCAGGGTTATTTTTTCATGACCGGATTGGAGCATCGCTTCCGGAATTTCCCACATTTTTATAAAACGCCGGTTAAAGCGCACAATATTTCCGTGATGATCCGATACGAGAATGCCATCCGTCGTAGAGGCCAAGGTTGCATCCAACAAAGCCAAGTTGCGTTTTAAGGCCGCTTCCATGTCTTTATGTTTTTTGTCTTGATTTTTAACGGTATTCAAGGGGTACCGCAACATAAGTTCCGAAACCAATAAGTGCGCCAAAGTGGAAAAACTTGCCCGTTGCTCGGCGTTCATGAGGCGAGGTTGCCGATCCATCACGGAGAGGACGCCGAGCGTGCTTCTTTCTTCCGTCATCAAAGGCAGACCGGCGTAATATCGAATTTCAGGATCTGAAATCACCCACTCTTCAGCCGAAAACCGGCGGTCTGCCAAAGCATTCGGCACTTCAAAAAAGCATTCTTTTTCAAATGGATGCGAACAGAAACCGATGTGGGTAAGAGGTGGATTCAGGCCAATGACCGATTTACGCCAACAACGTTCGGCATCTTTAAAGACGATTTGGGCAATGGGCATCCGGCACACTACCCTTGCCAATCGTGCCGCATCTTCAAAAGAGGCGTCAAAACGCGCATCAAATAGGCGGTCACGCTGAAGGGGCTTGCGGCGTGGGCGTGCGCTTTCATCGATTGAAGAGGGATTTAAAACCATCGCATCCTCTCAAAGAGAACAAACACATTCAAATTAACTGTATCTCTCCCTGAGAAGGCTGTCAATTTTACATAATACCTGAATCAGCACATCTTATTTTTCAGGAAAACAGACAATAAAAAAGGAATTTTAAAAGAAAATGAAGCCTGATTTTTGGGAAGTTCAGATGAAATCCGTTTAATCCCGGCGGCGCTTTTCACCCCGTTCGGCCCGGTTTAAACGGCGTTCGAGACGGTCCCGAGAACGCCGTTCACGCAGATCTGAGCGTTTATGCCTTCTTCGGTTATGCTTGAGTCGATTGCGAATGTCACGCCGTCTTTCATCGGGTAATTTTTCCCACTGTTCACGCAAGGCGCGACGGCGTTCAAGCGGGAGGCTTTTGAAGCGTTCCTCTTGAGAAAGAATCCTGGATCGCTCTTTCTCAGGCAGTTTTCGAAAGAGATCAAAGCTTTGGCGAATTTCGGCCCGTTTTTTTTGAGAAAGTTTTTTCCACCGTTTCAACTGTTTCGCCGCCCGGCGACGTTGTGCCGGGCTCATGCTTTCCCATCGTTTTGCGCCTATTTTCAAGCGTTTTCGGCGAATGGCGGGCAGTTGATCCCAGTCCGATTTAAAAGGTTTCAGAATACGCTGCTCGTTCTCTGTCAAATCAGCCCAGGACATCCCTTTTTCAGCCGAAAAAACAAGGGCAGGCAAGATAAAAAAAACCAGCAAGAGGCAATATGCGACAAAAGTTTTCACTTTTCCCCCTCCCGCATCTTGTTTTCTATTTTTCGGGTTTTTTCTTTCAAAGCCGCATCCTGTCTTTTCCGTTTTTTCCCCGATTTTAAATCCGGTTCTGCAGGTTCTTCTTGTTCATCTCCCTCTTCAGCAAAAACGGCATCGAGCAATGCCGGATCAACCCACTGCCCGTCTTCGGTTTCCCAGCCGCCAAGAAACTCGATCAAGTCCATGTCGGAGGGCCTGATTTCGGCAATTTCCGAGGCCTTGACATCGCTTATGATGATCCACAAGCTCAGGAATCCGACGGCAATCCATTTAGCCCGCCCCTTCTTGTTCTGCCAACCATCCGTAGAATTCAAGATCATCATAAAACTCAATCGGCTCCGAGGATGCAAGCAGCTCGATATCCTCTACGTTAGAAACCAAGGCTTTCGTCCCAGGATCCTTCATCAGGAAAAAAAAGGCAAGCGCGGCGGCACAGGCCACAGCCATTCCCGCTGCGGGCCACTGCCAGGAAACAGCTTTCTTTTGAGATTGAAGCGATTGAATTGCACGATAACGTCCTTCACGCAGCCGGGCACGTGTTTTTGAATCCATCTCCTCTGCATTTTTATCCAGGAGGTATTTTGCTGTTTCCAGGAAAGCCCGGTCTTTTTCTTTTTCTGTCATGGCGTAAAATCCTTTAATCGACTCCGCAGTGCGCGAATCGCGCGGGAGTAATGGGTTTTTACACTGCCTGCGGAGCAAGACATTGCCAGGGCCGTCTCCGCGACCGTGTAGCCTTCATAGGCACGTAAAAAAAAAGCCTGTCGCTGCCGCAGCGGAAGCGCGTGCAGTGCCCGTTCCAATTCTGAAGTCGCATTTTTTGCGGCCACTTCATCGGCAAAATCTCGGATACGCTCATCCCGCACCAAGTCAATGGGGTTTTCATCGCTCTCGGTTTCATCATTTTTTCTCGGAAACCAGGCGCGCCAGCGATTTCGCACCCATGTTCTGCGGTGCCAATCTTTGATGCGATGCTGGAGAATACGGTGAAACAGCGGCCCCCACTCCGAGGGATCTTTCGAGGCATAACGCTGAACCAGTTTGAACATGGCATCCTGAACGATGTCGAGCGCCGCTTCGGTATCGCGTGTTGCAAGATGCGCCATCTGATACGCGCGTATTTCCACACCCGCTAAAAATACATCCAGTTCCTTCGATTGATTCTCGTGCGACACGGCTTGATTGGCCCATAATGCTTCCAAAAATTATAACTTTCTGCATACTGGGACGCAAATAAGTCCCTCTTCCCAAAATCAATCGCTGATTTCGGGTCATTCAGCATGTCTTGAATGTACATGATGTTTCCGAATATGTCGCCGGACATCCTGCCGAACATGAGATCTCACGCGCCGTTGACGGATTTTCTGCTTTACATCACGATGCACATGTTTTTTTAAGATTTTTTCCTTGTGACGGTGTAGATGCCGACCTTCATGTGCGCTTGTGGTCAAAGGCACCGGGAAAACCCCCATAAACACAAGCGTTACAAATACTGCAATTAATTGTTTAATATTCATTTAGAGACCCTCTATTCATTTTTGTGCTTATTCCCCCTAACGCACAAAGACGCATCCGGTTGACAGCAGGAGAAAAAAGACTTAAGCAGAGGCTCCAGACAAGTTGTTTTTGCGGGGAGAGTGAGGTAATGAAAAAAGCGCTCAAGATACAAGCGCGAACCGACGGTTTCCAATTCCGCAATCGCGGAATTGGGGCACGAAGAGAGATGAATTATGCTTTGCCGCCTATGTTGCGCTTATGTTTGAAGAAATGCGGGAAGAGGAAAAGATGTTTTTCCCGAAAATGGGTGCATTATCCGACCTTAACGACTTTCCCGGAGCGAATGCAGCGGGTGCAGGCGCGGATTTTTTTGACTGTTTTACCGATGAGGGCGCGAACGGCTTGCAGATTGGGTTGAAAAGTGCGCTTGGTTTTATTGTGGGCATGACTGACGTTGTTACCGACTTGACGCCGTTTGCCGCAAAGATCACAGACTCTGGCCATGTTGTTTCTCCCGAATTGATTCGTAAAAGCCACACATGTTAGCATATTCCGTTTTTGCAGACAAGCAGATTTTATCCGTCCCAACGCAATAATTGTGTTTGAGCGTGCAGTGCATGAGCGCGCGTATTATGATGTTGTCCGCTTTTCCCTGGCAAACAGAGATCCAATATATCAAAGGCGTCGGTCCGAAACGTGCCTTTCTGTTCGCCAAGCTCAACATCCGCACACTGGAAGATCTGCTTTATTTTATTCCCTTCCGCTACGAGGACCGGGCCGGGATTAAAAAAATCTCCCATCTTGAAGCGGGGAAAATCCAAACCGTTGAAGGGGAGGTGATGGCCGTCAGCCTCACTGAAACTCCGCGCAGACGCATGAAGATTGTGGATGTTGCGCTTTCCGACGCCTCCGGCCTGCTTCACGCCCTTTGGTTCAACCAGCAATACCTGAAGGATGTCTTCAAGAAAGGAGACCGGGTGATGCTCTCCGGACCTGTGAAAGCGAATTATTACGGCGGTTTTTCGATTGAAATGGAAAACCCCGTGTACGAGCGCGTCGAAGCCGACGCGGCTCATGTGCACATGGATCGCATTGTGCCGGTCTATCACGAAACCAAGGGCATGACGAGCAAGCAGATGCGTTCTTTGATGAAATCGGTTTTGGCGCGCTACGCGGATCAAATCCCGGAAATGCTGCCTGCGCGCTTAATTGAGAAATACCGGCTGCTTCCGCTTTCTCAGGCAATTAAACAAGTGCATTTTCCCGAAAAAGAGACGAATGTGTCCTTATTGAATCAAGGCCGGGGTCCGGCGCACCGTCGACTTATTTTTGACGAGCTGTTTTTGCTGCAATGCGGCTTGGCGCTGCGAAAAAAAGGCCTGTCCGAGAAGATGCCGGGCATTGCCTTTGATGTGCGAAAGTCTGGGCAGGCCGCGCTCAAAAAATTGTTGCCTTTTCGTTTGACGGCCGCGCAAGAGCGTGTGTTCACGGAGATCCGCGCCGACATGTCGAAGCCACTTGCGATGAATCGATTGATTCAGGGTGATGTGGGTTGCGGCAAAACGCTTGTCGCCCTGATGTCGCTTTTGATCGCGATTGAAAACGGCTACCAAACGGCGCTGATGGCACCGACGGAGATCCTGGCCGTGCAGCACTATTTCGCGGTGAAAGACTATTTGGAGGCGCTGGGCAAGTCGGTGTGCTTGCTGACGAGTGACATGAAAAAAAAGGCGAAAGAAGACGTGCTGCACAAAGCCGCATCCGGTGCGTGCGACTTGTTGGTCGGCACGCATGCCTTGATTCAAAAAGGGCTGCGCTTTAAAAACCTGGGGTTTGCTGTAGTGGACGAGCAACACAAGTTCGGCGTTTTGCAACGTGTGACCCTGCTGAAAAAAGGGGTGCAGCCCGACTTGTTGATTATGACGGCCACACCCATTCCCCGGACTTTGGCACTGACGCTTTATGGCGATCTGAATGTTTCCGTGATCGATGAGATGCCGCCCGGCCGCGCTCCGATTCAAACCCGGCTTTATTACGGCAAGAGTCGGCCGGAGGTCTACCGTTTTATTGCGGCTGAAATTAAGAAGAGGAGGCAGGCTTATGTGGTCTGTCCCTTGGTGGAAAGCTCTGAAAAACTGGATCTTAAGGCAGCGGTTGAACATTTTGAGATGTTTAAGCGTGATGTTTTTCCCCATTTCAATATCGCGCTCTTGCACGGGAAAATGAAGCGGGATGAAAAAGAAGCGGTCATGCGGCAATTTAAATCCGGTAAAATCGATCTGCTTGTGGCGACAACCGTGGTTGAAGTAGGCATCGATATTCCCAATGCCACGGTCATGGCGATTGAGCATGCCGAACGGTTTGGGCTGGCGCAGCTGCACCAGTTGCGCGGGCGTGTGGGCCGGGGCCGCGCGCAGTCGTATTGTTTGATGATCGCGGATGACCCGATTTCAAAGGATGCAAAGCGCCGTTTGAGCGCGATGGTGCAAAGCACGGACGGGTTTAAAATTGCCGAAGAGGATTTGGCGATTCGCGGGCCGGGGGAGTTTTTCGGCACACGACAGTCGGGCATGCCGGTCTTGCAGGTCGCAAACCTGATTCGGGACGCCAAGATTTTGGAGGTCGCGCGTCAGGAGGCTTTTGATTGGGTGGCGCAGCACAAAACGCTGGCGGACCCGGAGAGCCTGCCGATCCGCGCCTTCCTTGAAAGAAAGTGGCGCGGCAAGTTAGAATGGCTTTCCATGGCCTGAAACACCTGCTGGCTCCGGCATTCTCACAGGGTTTGTTCCCTCATGTTAAAATGAAAAAGAATATTTGGACAAAATATGAAGTTTTCCTTTAAGAAATTCACAGATGAAGGGCTGGCCTTCATCGACCGGGTAAGCGCCCGCACAAGCTGGAAAGAGGATCTCAGCCGGGGATTGAAAATGCTGTTTACAGGTGGAACTGCGCTTGCCGACCGCTCTTTTTCAGAAATTGAGATTATCCGGCTTCGGCGTCAACTTGAACAGGTTGATGAAAAACTTTCCCTGGCTTACCGGACGCTTGGGAAAAAAAGTATGGATCACTGGAATCACCGGCAGGAGTTGGATGAAAAGGAAAAAAACAGAATCCTCGGACAAATTGACACACTGATTCAGGAAAAAGGAAAAATCATGGAGCAAATCATGGCCGCTAAAAACACGCCGCCACCGGATGGTTCAAGTCCTTCCAAACCTGTTTCCGAATAAACCGCGCCGCTTGAACCTTTGAAGCCGAGCCGCTTATTTTCTTGAAAAAACCCCTCCAACAGTCATGAAGAAGGTCTGAAATACATGATTCGTGCTGCGTCGATTGATATGGGAACCAATACTTTTCGGCTTCTCATTGCGGAGGTCGGGGAAGAGGGCACCTTCAAACCAATCTATTTTGAAAACCAGATGCCACGACTTGGCGAGGGATTTTCGGTGCAAAAACGCATTGGACCCGCTGCAATCAAACGGGCCGTTTCCGCGCTGAAACATTTTCAGAACATTTTGAAAAAGGAAGGGATTAATCGCGTATTTGCGAGCGGAACCCGTGCCGTGCGGGATGCCGAAAATAGAGATGACTTCTTAAAAATCATCACACACGAGACGGGTTTGAAGGTGGATGTCCTGTCTGGGCAAGCAGAGGCGCGCCATATTTTATCGGGTGTCAATCTGATTTTTCGGGATCAAGAGCAATCCGGTGTGCCGATGGTGGTTGTGGATATCGGGGGCGGTTCGACAGAGTTTATCGGTGCGACGGCGGGCGTGCCGGATTTTGTGCTGAGTCTTCCGCTGGGTGCGGTGGTTTTAAACGAAGCATATCTAAAGTCTGATCCGCCGTCATCCGGGGAGATCTTGTGTTTCAAAAACCGTGTTCATCAGGAGTTGAATGACATTGCACACCATTTTCCGGTGTCTTGCCGGTTTGTCGGCACAGCGGGGACCATTACGACCTTGGCCGCGATGGCCCAAAACATGCATCGTTATGACCCTGAGCGGATTAATCATTACACACTCACACGGCTTGAAGTGGAGAAAAGGTTTCAGGCCTGTGTCCGAATGCCTTTGAAAAAATTGCGCAGCTTGCCGGGACTTGAAAAAGGGCGCGAAGATATTCTGATTGCGGGTATCTTGATCCTGCTCTGTGTAATGGATCGTTTTAAATATAGTGTACTGACTGTTTGTGACTACGGTCTGCGTGAGGGGGTTTTGTTTGACCGTTTACAGTATTTGGGGACTTGACCGGGCGTGGCATTTGATCCACGCCCGGCACCTGCCCTTAAAATCAATCTTCGATTTCGATCTCTTCGGCAAAAATATCCCCGGAAGAAAGGCTACCTTTTACTTTTACGGAGACATTGCTGCCGATTTGATCGAAGAAATCACCCGCAGTGATGATGTTTTCAGAAATATCTTCGAAGCGTGTGTTGCCGCCGGTGATCACGGTAACGGAAAGGATCGTCAATTCAGGATCTGAGACCATTTCCACCGGGCCTTGCAGTTTGACCTCGGATTCGGGGTCTTCCCGTTCCACGCGTGTGGCAGTGATCAGACCATCAGCAAGGTAGGCCTTGATTTTCAATCGGTCGCCGAGCGCGATGTCCGAAAAGGAAAAGTGACTTTTCTGGATGGATGAATCGTCCTCCATTTCAGTGGCGCCGTTAATTCGTACGGCTTGACCAAATAAGGTGACGGTGTTGTTTGTGGGGTCGATGCCTTCGACATCGGTTTCCATTTTGATCCGATTACCTTTAAATTTGACCTTTTCTGCGAGCAAGACCCCGCCGGAATTGATTCTGCCTTCGACTTCCAGGCGCACATTGAGCGCGATATCGTCAGATGCTCCGCCTTCAAAACGGGTATTCGCATTTGTGATGACCGCTTGTCCGCCGAGAGAAAATGAGGCAGCTGACCCGAAATCCGTGACCACGGCCTCGATTTCGACTTCTTCATTTTCATGGATGTCGAGTGTCTCATCTTCTCTTTCGATTTTTGTGGCATTTAGGATGCCGCCGCTGTCGCGTGTGCCTTCGACCTCGACAAAAAGCCCTTCCGCCAAATCGCTTTCAAGCATGTCTTCAAAAAAAACCGACCCCTTGTAATCGACTGCCTGATTTGAAATGAAAAAAGTTTTCGCAATCTTGTCCAACATTTTGATTTTGCCTTTGAGCTCAACCTCACTCAAACTTTCAACAAAAAGACCGGATTTTCTTTTGATGTACGTTGCTTGAATGGAGCCGTCCGTAAAAGTCAAACCGCTGACTTCGAGCATGTCATTTTGCATCAAGTCGGAAAAGGCAAGCAGTATGCCGTTTTCATCAATTATTTTAGTGGTATTGTCAATTGTGACGGTACGGCCGAGCACGACGAGGCTGTTATTTAGCGTGTCAAAGCTGTCGATCGGTCCTTGAATTTCCTCTTCAAATTCGATCGTATCCGCCGCGCCTGTTGTGCCGTTATCGTCTATACGGCCATTGACGCTCACAACCATGCCGACTTCAAGATCGTCCGGGCTGCCGGGTTGATCGTCAATGGTGATACTCGCGCGCTCTGTATTGAAATCCACGCCGTTTACAGAAACACTGCTTGAATCCGTCTTGGTGATGACCCCTTTACTGATCCCTTTGGGCGCGCTGTTTCCCCCCGAAACCCTTCCGTCACCGCTGCTGCCGCAAGAAACGGAGAGCAGGGAAACAAAAAACAAGAGGACGAACAACTTTCCAAAATGTTTGAGGAACAATGGATTGTGATGTATTGAATTTCTCATGATTTTTTCTCCTTTTTGTGAATTATTTTTAAAATTAGATACGCATTCCTTGTGTGTTGCTTGTTATATTTGGGATTATATTCCCAAATATTCAGAATGTCAAGCCGGGCAGAAAAAAATAAACGTTTTTTTAGGGAAAAAGGTTGTTCTGAGATTATCCCGTTTTGCGGGGGGACTCAGAGCGGGCTTTCTTAAGTATGATCTGAAAAGGTTTTTTAAGCGCTATATCCGGGCCGCCTAGATTGACGAGCCTGTTACGCTATGCCATAATTCCCACTCTATTACGGGGTGCCGCCACGGCTGAGAGTTCCTGCATGATTGGAACAACTCTTTGAACCTGATCTGGGTAATGCCAGCGAAGGGAAGATGGGATTTTTTGAATGGGCCGCGCCTCTTTTGAGTAATGCGGCCTATTTTTTTGCACGGTCTATTTACAGGGTTTATTTTAAATGGAGGAATGCGCTATGGCACAGCAAAACAACGGGAATCATGGGAGGATGAAGGGCGTGCCGCCGGAAGGCGTGCTCACGACCCGGCCGCAACCGGCGTCCCGCAAGGTTTTTATTGAAGGCAAGCAGCAGGGCGTGTCTGTTCCCATGCGGGAAATCACCTTAAATGCCACACAAGTGGGCAGCACGGGCGGCACCGAAGAAAACCCGCCTTTGCGTGTTTATGATACCTCCGGCCCTTATACCGATCCCGATCTTGAAATTGATGTTCGCTCAGGCCTTGCGCCGCATCGTGCGGAATGGGTCATTAATCGCGGCGATGTGGAAACTTTGCCGGGCATCAGTTCTCAATACGGCCAAAAGCGCGCTTCGGATCCAAAACTGGATGCCTTGCGCTTCAAAGAAATCCGTAAACCACTGCGCGCAAAACCGGGGCAAAATGTCAGCCAGATGCATTATGCCAAAAAAGGCATTGTCACGCCGGAGATGGAATACATCGCCATCCGCGAAAACCAGGCCATTGAAACCTACAAAGCCGAAATTAGCCGGAAAGATCCCCGGCGTTACGAACAACATGCCGGAAACGACTGGGGCGCTTCCATTCCTTCGGTGATTACGCCTGAATTTGTGCGTGACGAGGTTGCGCGCGGGCGGGCCATTATTCCGGCGAATATCAATCACCCGGAACTGGAACCCATGATTATCGGCCGCAATTTCCTTGTCAAAATTAATTCCAATATCGGCAATTCCGCTGTGACCTCTTCTATTGAGGAAGAAGTTGAAAAAATGATCTGGTCTATCCGTTGGGGTGCGGACACGGTCATGGATCTCTCCACGGGAGAAAACATCCACGAAACACGGGAATGGATTATTCGTAATTCCCCCGTGCCCATCGGCACCGTGCCCATTTATCAGGCCCTCGAAAAAGTGAACGGCAAAGCCGAAGAACTGACTTGGGAGATTTTTAAGGACACGCTGATTGAACAGGCCGAGCAGGGGGTCGATTATTTCACCATTCACGCCGGTGTGCGTTTGCAATATGTGCCGATGACGGCCAAACGGCTTGCGGGCATCGTCTCGCGCGGCGGCTCGATTTTGGCCAAGTGGTGTCTGGCCCACCATCAGGAAAATTTCCTCTACACGCATTTTGAAGAGATCTGTGAAATCATGAAGGCCTACGATATATCTTTTAGTTTGGGTGACGGTCTGAGACCGGGTTCCCTTGCCGATGCTAATGACGAAGCCCAGTTCGGCGAACTGGAGACCTTGGGCGAACTCACCAAAATTGCCTGGCGTCATGAGGTGCAAACCATGATTGAAGGTCCCGGCCACGTACCCATGCATATGATCAAGGTCAACATGGATAAACAACTCAAAGAATGTGACGAAGCGCCTTTTTACACCTTGGGCCCGCTGGTCACAGATATCGCGCCGGGCTACGATCACATCACCTCCGGCATCGGCGCGGCCATGATTGGTTGGTACGGCTGCGCCATGTTGTGTTATGTGACGCCCAAAGAACATTTGGGTTTACCTAATCGTGAAGATGTCAAACAAGGCGTTATCACTTATAAAATTGCAGCCCACGCGGCTGACTTGGCCAAAGGCCATCCCGGCGCACAGGCGCGGGACAACGCGCTTTCAAAAGCCCGGTTTGAATTTCGTTGGGAGGATCAATTCAACCTTTCGCTCGACCCTGAAACGGCCAAGTCCTATCATGATGAAACCTTGCCGGCCGACGCGGCCAAAGTGGCGCATTTCTGCTCCATGTGCGGACCACATTTCTGTTCCATGAAAATTACGGAAGATGTGCGGGAATACGCGGCGAAAAATGGCTTGGAGGAAAAAAAGGCGCTGGAGTTGGGCATGCTTGAAAAATCAAAGGAATTTACAGACAAGGGTTCTGAAATCTATCAAAAGATCAAGTGAAACTTTAGGAGTTAGCCAAGATGGAATCACGTGAAATTGCAGCAACACATGAGGCGGAAATCACACGCACCATTGCGCGGGAGTGGATGGCGGGCTTTGACCAGGTCATTTCTTCAGATGTTCTGATTATTGGCTCCGGGCCGTCGGGTTTGGTTTGTGGCACGGAATTGGCCAAATCGGGCCTGAATGTCGTCATTATCGAGCAAATGAACCACTTGGGCGGCGGTTTTTGGAATGGGGGTTATCTCATGAACAAGGCCACCATTGCGCACCCCGCGCAGGAAATTCTGGAAGCATTAGGTGTGCCTTGCAAAAAAATCTCGGATGACATGAGCCTTGTTGATCCGCCGCACGCTACGGGCAAGTTGATTGGTGCGGCCTATGATGCGGGGGTTAAAGTGTTGAATATGACGAAGGTTGTGGATCTCATCATCCGGGGAGAGGGTCATCACGTCGAAGGCGTGGTTGTGAATTGGTATCCGCTGGAGGTCATGGATCATGACCTCGCCCATGTCGATCCCATTGCTCTGGAGAGCAAAATCTTGGTTGATGCGACAGGCCATGATGCGGTTGCGCTTCAAATCTTGTCGAAACGCGGCTTTTACGAAAAAGTGCCGGGCAACGGTGCTATGTGGGTGGAACGCTCGGAAGAGGCGGTCATGAAAAAAACAGGCGAAGCCTATCCCAATGTGTTTATGGTAGGGCTTTCCGTTGCCGCAGCCTATGGTAGCCCGCGCATGGGGCCGGCCTTTGGTTCGATGTTGCTTTCCGGGAAAAAGGGTGCGGAAATGATTATGGAAAAGCTTTGTAATTTGTGTTGAGAGAATCTGCCGTTTTGTCATTCCGGCTTGAAAATTGTCGGAATTCAAGTCCTGTCCGGGAATGACGGAAAAAAATAAATAAAGCATTGTTTTAGATAAAAATAGATAAACACCTAAAAAATAAGGGAGAAAAAATGGCAAAGGCAAGGGCGCGGCATATTTTGGTGAAAAGTGTTGAAGCGTGTGAAGTTTTAAAAAATCAGATCAATGCGGGAGAGACAGATTTTGCCGCTGCCGCAAAATCACATTCCAATTGCCCTTCGGGGCAGCAGGGCGGCGATTTGGGTGAGTTTAGCCCGGGCCAAATGGTCAAGGAATTTAATGACCTTGTCTTCAGCGAAGCGCTTAATACGGTGCACGGCCCGGTCAAAACGCCGTTTGGTTACCACTTGATCGAGATCACAAGCCGCACGGACTAAATCTTTGTTTTGAAATAAAAAAGGCGTCACGGAACTGCTTGACAATCCTCCATGCGTTTGTTACTTTCTGCGCCGTTGCCGAGATAGCTCAGTCGGCAGAGCAGAGGCCTGAAAAGCCTTGTGTCGGCGGTTCGATTCCGCCTCTCGGCACCACTTCATTGCCTGCCGCACTTGATTTTGAGTACAGCACGTGAGCTTTTGATCCTCTGAATGACCACAAAAGAGGGAAGCACTCATGCATCGACAAACACTCCTTTTTCTTCCCTGTTTTTATCCCCCGCTTCTTGAGCCCGTATTGAAAGGGTATCGACAATGAGCCTCTCTTCTTCTTTTTGCTCGGAATGTTTGCCGGCTTTAAAAAAATCGCCTTTCTTTTCAGATTTATCGGACGAGGAAATCGAGGGCATGTTGCGTGGTTTTCGGCAGGAGAGCTGGAAAAAGAGGAGCTCGCTCCCCCCGATGCAAGTGCAAGAACGCTTTCATGTGCTTCTCAAAGGCCGGATTGAAATGATCAAAATTGATCCGGAGACAGGTCGGGCGTTCACTGTTTCTTTATTAAAACCGGGAGATGTTTTTGATGTTATTACCCTGCTTGACGGCAAAACACACGATATCACCGTACAGGCTCTTGATGAGGTGATGATGCTTTCCGTGCCGATGGCAACGGTGCGTGAATGGATTGATCAACATCCCGCCTTCAATCGAACCTTTTTGCCTTATTTGGGGAAGCAGATGCGGACATTTGAAACGCTTGCCGCTGATTTGGCGCTTCATAATACGGTGACTCGCTTAAGCAAACTGATTGTTCAACATGCGGGGTCCGGTGACGAATGCTTTGATCGCAGGAAAAACCCGGTGAGACTGATTCATAATTTATCCCATGAAGCCTTGGCCCGCATGGCAGGTTCCGTGCGGGTTGTGGTCAGTCGTCATATTCAACATTGGAAAGCACAAGAGGCCATCGGTCTTCGCCGCAGAAAACGTGCGCTTCGTGATTTGGAAGAGGTGATGGAGACCTTTTCTAAAGATGAACCCTTAAACGATTCTAAAGATGAAAGCTTGAAAGAGAGCACATCCCATTGATCTTTGAATATTTTTCCTATCCGGATACATTTTTTTTGTAACTCAAACAAGCTCCGAATTTGATCAGAGCTTGTTTGAGAGACTTCTTCACGGATAAGATATTTTTAAAGACATGTCTGCAAAATATATCCTCTCGATTGTCGTGATCACGGGTGTAGGACTTTTGGGTTTCAATTGGCGTTATCTTACTGAGAACCGGGCTGAGACCCGGCCCAATCATTTCGATCCCTCGCTACGCACAAAAACGTGCGTTCTTCCAAGTGATGCCTGCTTTAATCTTGTTTTGGAAATTTTAAGCACCCTTCCCCGATGGAAAGTAGTGCGTCAGGATCGCGAAACAGGCCGGATTACGGCAGTACGGCTTACGCCTGTTTTTGGTTTTACCGATGACATTGAAATCCGTGTTACAAAAAAAGAGGAAAATACCGCATGGCTGAATCTTCGTTCCGCCTCACGGGTCGGCAAGGGGGATTTCGGACAAAATGCCCGCAATATTCGCGAAGTTTTTGAAGCCTTTGAGCGGCGGATGCACAAGCTGCCGATGGTGAAAAAAGTACCCTCGGCAGCTTTTTCGGGCCTTTCGGCGCGTTTATCGTCCCATGTCAACACACTTTCGGCTGATATCGGGGAACGTCATTTTGCCCGCCGGAACGCATTAAATCGCGCCGCGGACTACATCTTTGCGCAATTCCGGCAAGTGGGGTATGCGCCGGAATTTGAAATATTCAAAGTCGAGCACCCGCCTTTGTTGAGCACCTTGCGAACGGAACGGGAAAATAAAGAGGCTCTTCAAAATGCGGATTATAAAAATGTTGTGGCCCGTAAAAAGGGTGTGCAAGAAGAGATAATCGTTGTGGGCGCGCATTACGATACGGTCATCGGAAGCCCCGGCGCGGATGACAACGCCAGCGGCGTGGCCGTGTTATTGGAGGCAGCGCGATTGCTTCAGGATATTCCCTTGGAAAAAGACGTGTTGTTTGCGGCCTTCTCCAATGAAGAGCCGCCTTTTTTTCGTACAACGGCAATGGGCAGCGCACAATTTGTAAGGGCCAGGCCCGAGGCAAAGATCGTCGCCATGTTTTCACTTGAAATGTTGGGTTATTATTCCGACGCGCCGAATTCACAGGTTTATCCGCCTTTTTTGAAATACTTTTATCCGGATCAGGGTAATTTTATCGCCGTGGTCGGCAATATGGCGTCCAAAGGCCTTGTGGAGACCGTTGCCCAAAGTTTTCGTGAAGAGAGCCGGATTCCGGTCGAATCCCTGGCTGCACCGCGTTTTCTGCCGGGCGTTGATTTTTCGGATCAGCTCAATTTTTGGAAGGCCGGCATTCCTGCCGTGATGATTACCGATACGGCCTTCAACCGGAATCCGAATTACCATACGGGCCGTGATTTGCCCCAGACGCTCGATTACGAAAAAATGGCTGAGGTAACAAAAGGAATTGTTGCTTCGATTCTGCGACTGGCCGATGGTAGAAAGATCGACAAAAATTTGAAGTGGTAGACTGAGAGTGATTGCAGATAGGGTAGGGCAGCACGATGCGACCGTTAAATGCGACCGAAATCATTCTCGGCTCAAAACTTCCTCTCAAAGGCCCAACGGCGCTTTTATTTCAAACCGGGGAGATCGTGAAAGGCCGGGTATATGAAGTCCTTTCCTCAAACCGGGTGCTCATTCAACTTAAAAACCAATTGATCCGGGCCAAAACCGAAATCCCGCTGCGCACAGGCGAACAGCTGTTTTTTGAAGTGCTGTCCACAAAAGGACAAGTGCACCTCAAACGCCTGCCTGAGGCAGTTGCTCAAAATCCGGCGGCCTTGCTTTTTAAAGGATTGGATGTTTCGGGAGAAAGAAGCCGGAGTCTTGCACAGATTCAGCAATTACTGTCTCCATTCAAAACCCTCCCGGAGCCTATCCTTAAAAAACTTTATGATTTTAAAGGATTAGATCAATTTTTTAAAGTCTTAAATGAAGTCTCCGGTGAGACACTAAAAAAGGCGGTTGAATCCTCCGGCCTTTTTTTAGAAGCGAAGATCAAACGCTTATTGCTAAATACCGCCGACAAAAACTTTGATACGGAAGCCTTTCGCAAAACATTTGAAGCGATTGTTCAAGGCGATTTGAAAGCTCTGCTGCTCAAGCTGAAAGGGCGCTTGCGCTCAAAAGCACGCATGCTTGAGTTGGCGGAAGCCGGGGTTGATGCCCGCCCGCTTTTAAAAGAAATCGATGCGGTGCTCAATGAAATCAGCTATCAGCAATTTGAATCAAAACTGAAAAACGGTCTTCAGATATTCCTGCCCTTTGTTTGGAAGGGTCTTCAAGAAGGCCGGGTCTTTTTTAAATACGCGCAGGAAGAGGGTGCGAGTACTGCGGAAAAATCAGCGTGTTCCTGCACAATTTATTTGAAACTTGAAAAAATCGGCAAATTAAAAGCCCGTATTCAAATGCATTCGGGTTTGTTTTATATCCGGCTTATCTCGGAAAATGCCGGTTTTGCGAGCTTGCTTGAAGCGGGACGTGATCGTCTCAAAACGCAATTGAGCCGCGCGGGTTTACAGTGGGGAGACCTTTCCGTACAACATCAAGCGCATATTGATTTTGAGGGCGATGTGCGCGAAGGGATTGATCTGAAGGCATGAAAGAAAAAAAGGCACAACAACAGGCCGTTGCGCTGGAATACAAACACGGTACCGACATCGCGCCGAGGGTCGTCGCAAAGGGGCGTGGCGACATGGCCGAGCAGATCATCGCCGTCGCGCACCGGGAAGGCATTTTCATTCATGAAGACAAAGACCTTGTCGCGCTTATGGCCGCGCTCGACAAAGAAGAGCTGATCCCGACAGAACTCTATCGGGCCGTCGGGGAGATCTTGGTTTTTGTATACATGACCCGCGGTCGTTTTCCCGGCTGAACTGCATCACTGCATTGTTGAGCATAACACACTGATAAGACAAGATTTTCAAAAGAGAGTTCTTCTCCTATTTCTTCCGGCATTTTTCATTGTCGCGTCTTTTTGGCTGTGATAAAGTGGCCCGATGTCAACCCCTTCTTTTCGCAATAGATTGTTCTCGCTGGATATGATAATGAAGGCCGCAAGCCCACTTGTAAAATGCGTATCTGGTCGAATGCATGGTGCGGGTTCATCCGGGATAGATGCACACCAGGAGTTAAAAAATGATTAGAAAGTTCAGCGTGAAACATTACAAATCGTTAAGGGATGTGAATGTCACATTGCCGAACCTGGCCGTTATCTTCGGGCCGAATGCGGCGGGCAAGAGCAATCTCTTCGATGCGCTCAATGTTCCACTTGAGGCGGTACACTATTCTTAATGCGTATCTTTGATTTTTTCAAGTTTTTCTGTCTGTAAGCTGTGTTCGATTTGGCTGTAGTAATTCTGACGGAAGCGTTCGAGCAGGGCCGTATTTTCGCTTTCTTTGAGACCGACACGGGCCAGCGCGGCCTGAGCGAGTTTCAGGCTGGCTTCGATATTTTCTGAGACGACAACGGGTGCGCCGAGTTGGCGCAGCGCCTGGCATTGCTCCAGGTTGTGACCGCGCGCCAAAATATCCAGTTTCGGATGGGCTTGACGCAATGAAGTGACGATGCGTTCAGCGGCTTCAAAGTCATTGACCGTTACGATGACCAAGCGTGTATCTCCCGCGCCAACGGCTCTGAGCACCTCCGGACTTTGTGCATCCCCAAAAAAAACCGGCTTACCCTTCACTCCTTCGCGTGAAACCAGTTCTGCGTCAAGATCAAGTGCCACATAGGGTTGTTCCGCCATAGTGAGAATTTGTCCGATCCGGCTGCCGACCCGGCCAAAACCGGCAATCACGATGGGCGCGGTCGGTGGCGGTTCAAGAGAGGGCTCTTTGTTTGGGCTGCGCTGATGTCTTGTGATTTGATCGGCAAGACGCGCCAATGGCGGGGTAGCCAACATACTGAGCAGGACGATGAGCAGCAGTTGTTGAAAAACGGGTTCCGGCAGCAGTCCGCTTTGAAGCGCCAGCGCAAATAAAACCAAGGCAAATTCGCCACTTTGAGAAAGCAAGAGGGACAAGGCCAGATCCGTTTTGCTGCGTAATCCAAAGAGCCGCGCGCAGGGCCAAAGCACTAGGGTTTTTGTGGACATTAAGGCCGCGGTCAAACCCAATGAGAGCAAAGGCTGTTCAAATAAAAGACCGAGATTGAGCGACATGCCCATCGACATAAAAAAAAGCCCGAGCAACAGACCGCGAAAGGGTTGTATTTCCGCCGAAACCTGATGCCGATAGGAGGAATCGGCGATGAGTAAGCCTGCGACAAATGCACCCATGGCCATCGAGAGTCCGACCCGTTCTGTCAGGAGGGCCGTGCCCAACACCAGTAAAACGGCAGAGGCCGTGAAAACCTCCGGCGCACCGTAGCGGGCCACCCGGTGCAAAATAGGGTGCAGCAAGTAACGTCCGCCCAAAATCACGAGTACCAGAATACCCAGAGCGTGCGTCAAAGCGAGCGCGACTTCTTTTCCAATCGTCAATTCAGGCAGGGTCAATAGGGAAACCAAAGCCAAAAGCGGGACGACGGCCAGATCTTGCAACAAGAGCACGGCAAAGGCAGCGCGGCCGTATTCAGCGTTTAGTTTTTTTTGCTCCGACAGTAATTGCAGCACGAAGGCCGTTGAGGAAAGGGCCATAACCGGGCCGATTAAAAGA
>Ga0256830_1000611_pt1 | contig 27406 bp, 29 predicted proteins | sample 128326metaG_FD_190537 | JGI IMG/M metagenome (GOLD analysis project Ga0256830, IMG submission 190537) | Hydrothermal vent microbial communities from Lau Basin, Pacific Ocean - 128-326 | ecosystem: Environmental > Aquatic > Marine > Hydrothermal vents | place: Pacific Ocean: Lau Basin | collected... | reverse complement strand
GATTTAATTAGCCATACCCATGGGCAATTCTTGAAAAACTTTCCACGGGTTCAAAGACCAAAAAGGAGCTGAGAAAGCCTCATATTTTATTTTTTTTACACCCGCCTTCTCCGGCACATAATTGCAGCTTCACCGGGAGCGGACTTCTTATCTGTGGGATATCTCACCTCCAGTACAGCTCCACGGCGGAGATAGAGTTTGAGTCTGTCGTCATAAATCTCCACCTCTTTTACAGTGTCGCTGAATTCGCTCTTTGCTATCCTGGAAAACTCAAGAAAGGTTAGCAGAAGCAAATCTATATCTCCTCTATGACCTTTCTGGTGTGTGCCTTCAAATCCGAGATGTTCTTTTCGTAGGCAAGGGCTGAGAGGTAGTCCTCATAAGCAGGATGCTCAGGAATCTCCCCCTTTATAATTTTCTCTTCTATTTCTTCAGCTCTACTAACTCCATATTTCTCAAGGATATTCTTCAGCTTTCTTCTCTGCTCTATAAGCTCGCTCACTGAGATAAGAGCACTTATTCCAGATTCTTCAGTGGTTGCGACCATGTTAATAATAATTAAACATTTCCACATGGATAAAGGTTTTGATATTTGGGAGCGTCCAAATTCAAATAAGAAGGAATCAGATTAACTACATCTACACTTCCTCCCACCTGAGCTCCAGCTCCTCCCCCCACTCAAAGGCGGGCACGCGCCTTCTTAAGCTGCCGCGCACCTCGTTGAGCGCATGCGCAACTATCGGCAGGGCTATGGTGGCGTCCACGAAGCACTGCACCTTCCTCGCGTGCGACGAAACCTTGCCCCAGCTCACCGCCTCTTCGAAGGTGCATCCGCTGAGTCCGCCCCAGTGGGGCGCGTCTGTGGTGAACTGCACCGCGTAGTCGTGCCCTCCCCTGTCGACACCCAGAATAGAAGCCACCACCTCCGTCTGCTGGATGAAGTTCTTGGGAACGCCTCCGCCGACGTACACAACGCCCGTTTTCTCGGCCCGCTCCACAATCCGCGTTATCTCGTCCACATCCTTAATCTGGTTGACCACCACGCGGTGCCCCTCCCGCCTTGCGAGGGTGAGCCCTATCCCCACCGAGGAGTCGCCAAGCGCGGGTACAAACACCGGCACGCGCCTGCGGCAGGCGGTAACAACGAAAGAATCGGGTGCGGCTCCCCTCTCCATTAGCTTCTTCCCCAGGAAGGCGACAACCTCGCGCGAGGAGTACTCGCGCTCTTCGCTGAGCTCCCTGCTCAGCTCCGCGATTAGCCTGTCCACGCTGCGGAACTCCTCCTCCCTCGCGAAGACGTCGTAGATTCTGTCTATCCCGTGCCTGAAGAGCAGCGCATCGTCCGCACTGGGGGAGCCGAGATAGTGCCTCCCGCCGAGGGCCTCGTGGATGTCGTGGAACACATTTGCGCCAGTGGTCACGAGCACATCCACAAGGCGGTGCTCTATCAGGTGCGCAACCACGCGGCGCATCCCGGCGGGGATCATTGCGCCGCTCATCCCGAAGAACACCACGCAGCCCTCGTCCCGGAGCATGCTCTTCCAGGCGAGAAAGGCCTCCCCCAGCCTGCGCCCCTGGAAGCCTGTCTTTGCCATCGCCTCCAGAAGCTCGCTGATTCTGCGCTCCTTAACCTCCAGCGGCTCCGTGGGATGGGAGAGGATGTCCGTCATAACACACCACCGGGATTTTTCCACATGGGGCAGATTTTCTGAAAATGAGCGATTAGCCGGATAAATAAAATGAAAAAGGGCTAAAGGTCTTCCAGCTCCTCTGCAGAGAGCAGCCCTATGCCCTCGGAGGAGAGCACCTCCTCAGCACGCTTTATGTCGTCCACGCGGGCTATGAGCACCGCCTTTTCTCTTGCCCTCGCTATGAAGGCGTAGGCGTAGTCTATGTTAACCCCAGCGTCGCCGAGGACTGAGGCTATCTTCGCCAGGCTTCCGGGCTCGTCACCCATCTCTATGGCGAGCACGCGGTTAATACCAACGGTAAAGCCGCTGTTGCTGAGCACCGCCTTCGCCTCGTGGGGCCTGTCCACGACCAGACGAATAACTCCGAACTCGCCGAGTTCGGCGATGGAAAGGGCGCGGATGTTTATGCCCGCCTCGCCGAGTATCCTGGTTACCTTCGACAGCCTACCGGGCTTGTTCTCCACAAACACACTAACCTGCTCCACAACCATTGCATTGCCTCCTAAATCTTGCCCTTCCTCAGGTCAACGACGCGCTGGGCTTTGCCCGGAGTGCGCGGGATTGTGCCGGGCTCCACGAGCTCCACCCTGGCAGAGACGCTGAGCACTGCCGCAAGCTCCTCCTCCACTCGCCTGCGCAGCGCCTCGAGCTCCGCGAGCTTATCGGAGAACATCTCTGGTGTTACCTCCACCCTCACCCTGAGAACGTCGAGGATGTCGCGGTCCACTATTATCTGGTAGCTGTCGCCTATGCCGGGGATGCGCATGAGCACGTGCTCCACCTGCGACGGGAACACGTTGACCCCGCGTATGATGAGCATGTCGTCGCTCCTTCCCAGGACGCGGAGCATGCGCGGATGCGTTCTTCCGCAGGAGCATGGCTCCTCGTCCACCACGCTTATATCCCGGGAGCGGTACCTGAGGAGGGGCATGGCTTCTCGGGTTAGCGTGGTGAATACCAGCTCTCCCTTCTCACCCGGCTCAAGAACCTCCCCGCTCTCCGGGTCGATGACCTCCATTATGAAGTGATCGCTCCAGACGTGCAAGCCTTCGCGAGCCTCGCACTCCATCCCCACACCCGGACCCCAGATTTCGCTCAGACCATAGACATCGTGCGCCCTGAGGTCCAGCGCCCTCTCTATCTTTTTGCGCGTCGCCTCGCTCCAGGGCTCTGCCCCGAAGATGCCTATGCGCAGGCTGAAGTCTCTCTCCGGCTCAATCCCCTCCTTCCCTGCCTCCTCTGCCAGGTACAGCGCATAGCTCGGGGTGCAGCACAGCACAGTGCTGTGCATATCCTTCAGAATCTGAATCTGCCTCTTCGTGGGGGTTATACCCCCGCCTGCGGGTATCGTCGCGGCCCCAAGCTCCTCGCACCCGTAGTGGAACCCCAGCCCGCCGGTGAACAACCCGTAGCCGTAGGCAACCTGCACAATATCGTCGCCGGTAACGCCGGCTGTGGCTAAGCCCCGGGCCATTATCTTCGCCCAGGTGGAGATGTCCTTCTTTGTGTAGCCCACTACCGTGGGAATTCCTGTTGTGCCGGAGCTGGAGTGGAAGCGCACCACCTCTTTAAGCGGCTTCGCAAGGATGCCGTAGGGGTAGTGGTCGCGCAGGTCGTCCTTAACGGTAAAGGGGATTTTTGCCAGGTCATCCAGGCTCTTTATGTCCTCCGGCCTCAGCTGCGCCTCTTTGAACTTCTTCCTGTAGAAGGGCACATTCTCATAGCAGTACCTCACCGTCGCCTTCAAGCGCTCGAGCTGGAGCTCTTTGAGCTCCTTCGGCGGCATCGTCTCCATTCTGTGCTCGAACATTTTATCACCTTTTCTTTTCATCTTCACAGGAATGATATAACATTTTCTCACCAATTTCGCAGATCCACAACTCGCTGCGCCTTTCCCCGGGAGCGCGGAATTGTGCCCGGCTCCACGAAGGTGACCTCCGCTTTAACGCCCAGTACGCTTCTCAGCTTGGCCTCCAGGCGGTTTTTCAGCTTAAGAAGCTCTTCTGGCTCGCCCCTGAATATCTTTTCGGTGACCTCCACCTTAACCATGAGCACGTCCATGCTCCGCCTGCGGTCCACCACTATCTGGTAGTGCTCCGCCACCTCCGGGAACTGCAGCAGCACGTGCTCCACCTGCGAGGGGAACACGTTGACCCCGCGTATGATGAGCATGTCGTCGCTCCTTCCCATCAAGCGTGCGATGCGCGGATGCGTTCTTCCGCATTCGCAAGAGTCGTCGATGACCATGCTTATATCACGCGTACGGTACCTGAGGAGGGGCATGGCTTCTCGGGTTAGCGTGGTGAATACCAGCTCCCCCTTCTCACCCGGCCCAAGAACCTCCCCGCTCTCCGGGTCGATGACCTCGAGCAGGAAGTGATCGCTCCAGACGTGCAAGCCTTCTCGAGCCTCGCACTCCACAGCCACGCCCGGACCGCAGAGCTCACTCAGGCCATAGTTGTCGTACGCTTTAATCCCATAAGCCTCCTCTATGCGCCGGCGCATCTCCTCGCTCCAGGGTTCTGCACCGAAGATGCCTGTGCGCAGGCTGAACTCGCGCACGTCTATGCCCTGCTCGCGGGCGAACTCCGCCAGGTACAGCGCATAGCTCGGCGTGGAGGAGAAGGCGGTAACCTTTAGGTCGCGCATCGTGAGGAGCTGCTTCTCACTGTTCCCGACGCCAGCCGGTATTACCGCGGCGCCGATGCGCTCTGCGCCGTAGTGGAACCCGAGTCCACCCGTAAAGAAGGCGTAGTTGTATATGAGCTGAATCGTATCCCGTTTCGTCACGCCGGCGCAGGTCAGTACCCGAGCCATGAGCTCAGCCCAGTTGTCTATATCGCGACGCGTGTAGGCGACGATGGTGGGCTTGCCCGTTGTGCCGGAGGAGGCGTGTATTCTCACCACCTCCTCCCTGTCAACGGCGAGCATTCCAAAGGGATACCTGTTTCTGAGGTCTTCTTTTGTGGTGAAGGGTAGCTTTCTTACATCTGATAAACGGCACACATCCAGGGGATGAAGCCCGGCGTCTTTGAATCTTTTGCGGTAGAAGGGAGAATTTTTGTAGCAGTAGCTCAGCATCGCCTTTAGTCTGCGCAGCTGAAGCTTCTCAAGCTCCTCCTGCTTGATAGTTTCCACTTCTCTGTCCCAGTACATGCGTAAAAATCATACCGCCTGCTATTAAAAATTTGGGAGCTTCAACCCGGAGTTAAAAACATTTTTAAAGCAAAGTTTATAAACCACCCGCTATAATATCCACCTGTCACCTTTGGTAGCTTCCAGGCGGGGGTACAAGTTGGCACGGATACTCATTGTGGACGATGACTCTGACCTGTGCAACCTGGTTAAGGTGATACTGGAAAGAAGGGGGTACCAGGTGGAAGTGGCGGCGTCTGGGGAGGAGTGTCTCCTCAAGCTCTCAGAGGGTCAGATTCCTGACCTGATTCTGATGGATTTTCTTCTTCCTGGCAGGGATGGTCTGAAGCTGACCAGGGAGATAAAGAGCCACCCCAGGACGAGTCACATACCCGTGTACCTGTTTACAGTGGCGGCGGATGAGGGATGGCGGAGGGAAATTGAAAAGTCGAGGGTTGACGGCTTTATACCCAAGCCCTTCAGTGTCGACGAGTTCCTGGATACAATTAACAGAGTATTCAAAAAGTAGCATTTTGGTTGGAAACGTTACAGATGCAGGTGTTCTCGTGGATGAAGAGGACATCGCCATAGCTCTGGAGTTCAGAAACCTGATAGTGGAGCTGGAGAGAATCGCAGAGGAGGTCTTCAAAAGGGACCTGGCTGACTCCATGAAGGAGGACCTGCTTCAGCTCCATGAGAGGCTCTACAGCGACCTGAAGAGTCTGATAGCCCACGGACGCTCAGACATTGCCAGGGTGGAGAATGCAATATCCCGCCTTCCGCCATCCCATGAGGCAAGGAGACTGTTTTCAGAGCTCACGGAGAGTCTTGAAAGGGCTGAAAGAGAGCTGGAAAGGGAAAACTACAGCAGGTGCATGTCAGAGATTCTTGTGTTTCTTGACTCACTGAGGTCACTTGAAATAACTTTCAGATAGAACCCGGATATTCTGTGACACCACAGGAGAGGATTCCATGCTTGGCACCATTGTCAACAGCATTGTAATTGTAATTGCCTCCCTCGCGGGCATTCTGGTGGGCAGACGGCTTTCCGCGGATATGAGAAGAACCATCATGCAGGCGCTGGGACTGGCAGTTGTACTGATAGGCCTGCAGATGGCCTTGAAGACCCAGAACCCGCTGGTGGTAATTGCCAGCCTCGTACTCGGAAGCGTTTTTGGTGAGCTTCTGGACATCGAAGGGGTGCTGTCGCGGATGGGACAGAGGCTGGAGAGAAATGCCGAGGGTCCCATTGCAAGAGCTTTTGTAAGCTCCACACTCATCTTCTGCGTGGGGTCCATGGCAATAGTGGGCGCTATCCAGGATGGTCTCAGAGGGGACCCCACATTGCTCTACACAAAGGCGATGCTCGACGGAGTGGTTGCGCTGACCTTTGCATCTGTAATGGGCATAGGCGTTGCATTCTCGGCGCTATCTGTGCTTATTTACCAGGGAGCCATAACACTGCTTGCGGGCTATCTTGGCTACTTTCTGATGGAGGAGGCGGTGACGGAGCTCGAAGCAACAGGAGGACTGCTGATAGCCGGGATAGGGCTCACCCTCCTGGAGATAAAGGATATAAAGGTTGGAAACATGCTGCCAGCGCTGTTTGTGGCCCCTGTCCTTGTGCTGCTCACAGCCCTGCGTGGCTGAAAAAAGTTTTATTGCGGAGCTGCGACTAAATATGCAGGAGGCGAGGCAATGAAGCTGCTCAAGAAGCTCAGCGAGGCGCACGGTGTGCCCGGACATGAGGAAAAGGTGCGCGAGCTCCTGCGCGGGGAGCTGGAAAAGAGCTGCGACGAGGTTTTTGTTGACAGGCTTGGAAACCTCATAGCCAGGAAGGGCGATGGCAGGCGCAGGATTATGCTGGACGCACACATGGATGAGATAGGCCTGATGGTGAAGCACATAGACAGGAAGGGTTTCATACGCTTTACCACGCTTGGGGGTTTCTTTGACCAGACGCTGCTCAACCAGCGTGTGGTGGTGCACACCAGCAGGGGCGAAGTTGCGGGAGTAATAGGCTCAAAGCCTCCGCATCTCATGAAGGAGGAGGAGCGCAAGAAGGTGGTTAAGGCTGAGAACATGTTCATAGACGTCGGCGCAGGCGATGCGGAGGAGGTCAGAAAGCTCGGCGTAAGTGTTGGCGACTACATAACCTTCGACAGGAGCTTTGCCCGGCTCGCCGGCAGGCTCGTGACCGGCAAGGCCTTTGACGACCGCATAGGCTGCTACGCTCTCGTGGAGGTTATGCGCCGCCTGGAGGTGGAGGCAGAGGTTTACGCCGTGGCGACGGTACAGGAGGAGGTCGGACTCAAGGGCGCACGCACCGCTGCGTACAGGGTCTATCCCGACCTTGCGATAGTGCTGGAGGTCACAACCGCCGGCGATTATCCGGGAGTCAGGGAAGAGGAGAGCCCTATAAAGCTCAACTCTGGCCCTGCGATTACCATCGTTGATGCCAGGGGGCGGGGACTTATCACCCATCCCTCGGTAAAGGAGCTGCTCACCTCCACCGCGGAGGAGGCAGAGATACCCTACCAGCTCGAGGTCGGCGAGGGCGGCACCACCGATGCTACGACGATACACCTGACAAAGGAGGGCGTACCTGCCGGCGTTGTTAGCGTGCCCACGCGCTACATCCACTCTCCCGTGGAGGTGGCGAGCGGTAAAGATATAGAGCTCACCGTTGAGCTCGTGGCCAGAGCAATAGAGAGGTGGGCGGAGAGGGGCTAACTTCCCAGGTCCCTGACTATCCCCACGCTCACCAGAGCCTTAACGGGCTTTCCCCTTACACTGCTCAGCCCCTTTTTGTCTATCATAACCACCGCGGCAAGCGGGGTGGCGCCTTTCTCGGTTAGGAAGGCTATCGTATCGCTCAGCGTTGTACCAGTCGTTGCAATGTCGTCCACAATCACCACCCTCCTGCCCTCTACGCCGGCGAAGTTTGATAGGATGAAGCCCTGCTTCGCCTCCCGCTGGGGCTCCCACATGTGCTTCTTGGGGCGGATTACGCACAGCCTTGCGTTCAGCTCTTCTGCTATAATTGTAGCAAGAGGCACGCCGCTCACCGCTATGCCCGCGACAACCTCTGGCTCGGGCAGGGAGTTCTCCTCCAGTATCTCCCTTATTAGCTCTGCCATCGCAAGAGCTACGTTGCGCAGTATCCTGGGATTCGAACCCACGTTGCGCCAGTCTATGTAGATGTCGCGCGGCGCCGCTGCACGCTCCTCCTCTGTATGGGTAACCAGCCACAGCGCTGTCTCGCGAGAGACGTTGAGCTCGTCCGCAATCTCGCCAGTTGTAAGCCCGCGCTGCTTGAGCTCCCTTGCGCGCTTTATAAGCTCGGAGATATCGCGCATGCTCTAAATATTTGCCCCATGTATTTATAATCTTACCCCTTCCTTCGCCTGAGCCTGAGCGGCGAACCGCATACCTCACAGCTATCCCGGGGGTGGGCTGCACTGTACCTGCGTCCGCAGCCGGTGCAGCGCTTGTACCAGCGGAAGCTGCGCGCAATTCCCAGCTCAGCCACCGGCGAGAAGCGGAGCTTCAGCGCCGAGGCAACGTTCTGCACAGCATAATCGTCGGTAACTATTGCCACCTCCCGCCCCTCTGAGGCAAGTTCCAGTGCAAGGGCAAGCACCGCCATATCGGCGCGGGATAGCTTTGCGATGTCCCCGGTTTTGGCAGCCGCCCGCTGCACGTGCTTTAAGTACCTCTCAGCTGGGGAGCGCACCTCCAGCAGGTGCTGCTCCAGTGCAATTTTTACTTTCAAAGACTGGCTGCGGAGCTCCTCCAGCACCTCGGGCACAGTATAAGCACGCCTCTGGAGCGCAAGTGGGTCGAAGCCCGCGAAGAAGGCTCCTGCATCCAGCACCAGTATCATAGCCTCTCCCTTATCCTCTCGTAGTAGTCGTCTTTCAGCTTGAGCAGCTTTACCACACTGGAAGACTTCTTCAGGATAACCTCCTCCCCGGCTTTCAGCTCGAGCACCCTCTGCCCGTCTATGACGAGAAGCGCGCGCTCCTTTGCGTCCACCAGCTTAATCTTCACTGTGAGGTTCTCGGGTATCACCACACTTCTCGCGGAGGAGCTGAAGGGGCAGATGGGGGTTATCACCACCGCACGCGTGCGCGGATCGATTATGGGTCCGCCAGCTGACATGGAATAGGCCGTCGAACCTGTGGGCGTTGCCACGATAACGCCGTCGCTTCTCAGAACCTGAGCCAGCGCACCGTCCACATAAACCTCGAGGTGCAGCATCTTAACCGGCGATGCGCTGGCCACGACTGCCTCGTTGAGCGCCTCGCCCACCCTTCTGCCGCGCACCAGAACCGCAAGCTTGCTCCTCTCCTCAACATAACCCCCGCCTGCGAGCACCTTCTCAAGCGTGGAGCGCCATTCTTCAGGCTTTGCCTCAGTAAGGAAGCCCATCATGCCAAAGTTGAAGCCCAGAACAGGTGCTCTATCACCGGCACCCCGCGAGGCGGCCTTGAGCATCATTCCGTCGCCGCCAAGCACCAGGTATAGGTCAACCTGCATTGCCTCGATCTCACAGCCTTCGGCACCGAGGTCGCGGGCGCACTCGGCGTCGTACACCACGTCTATGTCCCTCTCTGCGAGGTACTTCACAATCTCCTGCGCCACGCGCCTTGCCTCGGGGGTGCGCTTTACTATAAGTCCCACCTTTTCTATTTTTTCCATGTTATCTCTATTTTATCGAATGGTATTTAATAGTGCGGGTGTAGTCTAGTGGCAGGACCCGAGCCCCCCAAGCTCGTGACCCGGGTTCGAATCCCGGCACCCGCATCTACAGGAAAGGGGGAGCTTTCTTCCCTCAAGTACTACCCAACCCTTTAAATGAGGGAAAACTTCTGAGGCCTATGCAATAGATTCTGTGCATGCTACCTGTGTATTTCAGGATATGGGCACTAAAACCATATCACTCTCCGATGAAGCCTGCAGATTGCTGAAAGAAGCGAAGCGTCCTGGAGAGGGTCTTTCTGATGTTGTAAAAAGGATGGTTAGAAAAAGGTCGCTTTCAAGTTTCGCTGGTCTGTGGTCTGAATAGGTGCAGCTTCTTGCGAGGGAGGATAAAGAATATAGGAGTTGCCGATACGATGATCGCAGGTATGGTGAAAAGGCATGGGGAAGGGCTGCTCACTACTCACTGGTCAGGGGTCTGGTGGTCGATGGTCGAGAAGTATTGATACGAGAAATAATTTAATACCCCATGCGAACAACCACTATCCATGCTTATAAAGAATGCGAAAATTGCTACGCCGGGCGGCATAGTCTCAGGAGAGATGCTTATAGAGGGAGAGAAAATCGCCGCAGTTGGAAAGAGCGTAAAGGCGAGGGGGGAGGAGAAGCTCAACCTCAGGGGAAAGCTGGTGCTCCCTGGCATGGTTGACATCCACGTGCACATGCGCGACTTTTCAGAGCGGAGCAAGGAAGATTTGACTACCGGCAGCAGGGCTGCAATTGCCGGCGGGGTTACCACCTTCTTTGAGATGCCCAACACAAGGCCGGCGATAACCAGTGCTTCGGTATATCGCCGGCGCCTGGCACTTGCCAGCAGGAGGTCTCTGGCGGACTTTGGGATATACTTCGGTGTTACGGCGGAGAATCTGCCAGAGCTGAAGAAATTCTCACCCCCGGCGTGCAAGCTCTACCTGGACGGCACCCTGGGAGAGGTGGGATACTCCACCCTGGAGGAGGCGCTAAGGCTGGCGAGCTTCCTGGCGGTGCACGCTGAGGATGCCGCCACCATACAGCGCAATCTAAAGAGACTCAGAGGCGGCGAAGACGACTGCACGCTGCACGCCAGGGTGCGCAGTCCGGAGGCGGAGGCTGTGGCTGTGGCAAAGGCAGCAGGCATAGCGGCGAGGGTAAAGCGGATGGTGCACATCTGCCACATCTCCACGGCTAAAGCGCTTCGCCACCTGAACGAGTACACCACCTGCGAGGCCACACCCCACCACCTCTTCCTGACGGAAAAGGCACTCCGGGAGCAGGGCAGCTATGCCAAGACCAACCCGCCGCTGCGCTCCGCCAGCGACGTTGCAGCGCTGTGGCAGGCGCTGGGGTCTGGGAAAATCACCTGCATAGCCAGCGACCATGCGCCCCACACGCTTGCAGACAAAGGCAGCAGTGCCCTTGAAGCTGCGGCGGGCATTCCAAACCTCGACCTGATGCTGCCGCTCCTCCTCACCGCCATGAGCAAGGGGAAGCTCAGCATCCAGCGGCTGATAAAGCTGTGCTGCTCTGCTCCCTCCAGACTCATGGGACTGGAGCACAAGGGAGCCATCGCTCCCGGAAAGGATGCCGACCTCGTGGTCGTGAACCTGCGCCGCGAGCAGGTGGTGAGCGCTGAGGAATTTCACTCAAAGGCAAAGTACACCCCCTTTGAGGGCTGGAAGCTCAGAGGTGCCGTGGAGCGGGTATTCCTGCGCGGCGAGCTGGTGTACCAGGAGGAGGACTTCCTTATTAAGCCCGGATTTGGCAAACCCGCACTACCTCTCCCGCCTTGATTCCCTGGAAACCACATCTCTCAGCGAGGTCCTGGGCGGTTGCTTTCTCCTCCGCCTTGTTTTTTTCTTCTTGGGCTCCCTGAATATCTCCCTTATGTCCTCCTCATCCAGCCTGCACTCCCTGGCGCGCTCGTATATCTCCCGCACCCTCTTCTCGACCTTGAGCACCTCGTACACCAGAATAACCGCCGCAAGAATGACCAGCAGGTCGGCGGCTATACCCACGCTGGTGAAGATCATCACCGCACCTATTACGGTTATCTCAAAGAGAAGCACGACGATGCAGGCTATGACAATCTTCTGGAAGTTCCTGACCGGGTCCTTTCTTATAAGCAGGTATGCTGCCAGGAAGAAGAAGGTAAATATCAAAAGAACCTGGGTGAGTGACACTCCCCTCAGGAACATTCCCACAAAAAAGGATACCACAAGCACGCCCACGAGTATGAACACTGCGGCGAGCACATAGCCAGCGACCTGCATACCTCTCGACGACATCTGCCACCTCTCCAAAAACCAGATTTATATTGTCCCCCTGCCTTTATAATTCAGGTGGTTCAATATGGATACTTTCGAGTACGAGGTAGTTAATGCGGCACCCGCCAGACGGAAGGGGATGCTCAGCCTGCAGAACCTCCTAAATAAAATGGGTAAAAGAGGCTGGGAACTCACTGCCATAGATGGAGACCACTACATATTCAAGCGCAGACTTTGAGCTACCTGCTCGCCAGCTTTATGTCACTGGCCTTGACGGTTTTCCTCTTCGCGTGCTTTGCCAGTCTGCCTGCTTCAGTGGCTATCTCCGTTCCTATCTCCTCAAGAAGCTCTGCAAGCATCACCGCGGCATCCCTGCCCACGCGCATGTTTGTGGCTTTCCTGATAATCCTACCACAGGCAGCAACGGGTAATTCTCCCATAAATCCACCACCTCATGAATATTTTCCCATCTTCATGCACATAAAGCTTTCGCTTGTTGAAATCACTTTACCTGTGCACGACTTGGGTTTAACCTGCGCCACCCGAACACTGATATTCCCAACAGACCCTATGCCTTTGCCTTCGCAGCTTTGGCGGAGTACTTCCGGATTATATCCTCCGGCGGAACCATATTTTTGTCCATGCCGAGCTCGGCGTACGGGTCAAGTCCCAGCGCCAGACCCACCAGCTGGGTTATGTAGAGCACTGGAATACCCAGCCTCTCACCCATGTGCGCCTCAATCTCAGGTTGCTTTGCATCCAGGCTGAAGTGGCACATGGGACAGGCGACCACTATGGCCTGAGCACCCGCCTCCCTGGCTTCTCTGAGTATTTCATAGCTCAGCCTGTGCATCTCCTCCTCCTGGCTCATCATAACAGGCGCGCCGCAGCAGCGCGTTTTGCGGGTGAAGGGGAGCACCGTAGCACCGAGTGCCTGGATTATCCTGTCCATACTTGTTGGATTTTCCACATCGTCAAAGGTCTCCTTCCCGGGAGGTCGGACGATATAGCAGCCGTAGTATGGCACCACCCTGAGCCCTTCCAGCGGTCTGGACACCTTTTCACCTATGGCGTCCACACCCACGTCATTGAGCAGCACGTCCAGCACGTGCTTCACCTTTACCCTGCCCTCCACCTGTATTCCGGTGCCCTCCAGCGCCTTTTTCAGGACCTCCCTGTTGTGCTCACTTTCAAGAACAAACTCCCGGGTGTGCTTGAGGTTCTGATAGCATGCAGGACAGGGCGCCACCACATCTCTGCCAGTGGCTTCAGCCTTTGCCAGATCACGGGCAGGCAGAGCAACTGAAAGCAGTTTGCTGGTAGCATGCGCTGCGGAGGCACCACAGCAGCTCCAGTCCTCAAGCTCCTGAAAATCCACACCAAGAGCGTTGAACACACTCCTGAAGCTCATGTCGTACTCTTTTGCTGTAGCCTCCAGGGAGCATCCGGGGTAGTAGGTGTAGCTCATTCTCCTGCCTCCATTCTGGCGACATTCTCAAATATCCTCTTCACCTCGTCTCTGCCTGCTATCTTCTCGGGTTTGAGGGGGAGCTTTCCCTTTTTCATCAGGGCGATGCCGAAGGGAGCATTCCTGAGCAGATATCTGAGCTTTGTGAATATCCCCTCTCTGCTTCCCAGTGCTGTCTTCATGAGGAGCAGCGGTTCGAACTGCCTCCCGATGTTTGATACAATTTCATTAAAGCTCCTGTAGAAGGAGGCGGCCCTGGGTCTGGCAATCCCGGAGTTGTGTCCCTCCTTCATGGCGATGCTCTTCAGGGCAGCCATAACCTCGGTTATCTTTACCTCCCTCGGGCATCGCACCTGGCACTGGTAGCACGAGGCACAGAGCCAGATGGTTCTGCTACTCAGCACACGGTCGCGCATCCCCAGGTTTACCATCCGGATTATCTGCCTGGGTGTGTAGTCCATGGCAGATACCGTAGGACATCCCCCGCTGCAGGTGCCACACTGGTAGCATGCGGCAATTCCCTCACCGCCAGCAGCAATAACCTCACTTCTGAAGTCCCTCATTCAGGTGGAGCCTCCTGAGCCTTTGAAATTTGTCATTATTGTTCATTATATTATGGCTAACATTTAAAAGCTTTTCCTATATTGGCCGGCCGGACGGCAGCCGGTTTTATGGCTACATCTTTTCGAGCACCGGCATGCCCAGAAGGCGCATCCCACTGCCCAGCACTGTGCGCGCAGCATTGACAAGATTGAGCCTGAAGTCCTTAAACTCGCTTTTAAGCACGGGGTCGAACATGTAGAAGCGGTGGAAGGCGGTGGCTAACTCTATAAGGTAGGAGGCGAGCATGCTGGGCCTGCGCTGCTCCGCCGCCTGGGAAACCACCTCGGGAAAGCTTGCAAGCAGCTTCACCAGCGCGCGCTCATTCTCGGTGAGCTCGCCAACCTCAAAGCTCGGGGGCGGTGCCGCCTTCTCAAGGATCCGCGTTGCCCTGGCGTAGGCGTACTGGATGAAGGGCGCACCCTGGCGCTCAAAGTCGAGGGCTTCCTCCCAGCGGAAGACCATCGCCTTCTCGGGTGAGATTCTCGCTATGCTGAACCTGACCGCAGCTATGCCCACGCCCTCCGCAACGCTGCGCTTGAACTCCTCGCTCTCCTGCGGGCGGCGCTTCGCAACTTCGGCGTAGGCCCTGCTCACGGCTTCGTTTATAAGCTCGTCCAGGGAGATGAAGACCCCCCTGCGAGTGGACATCTTTCCACCCGGCAGGGAGATGAACTCGTAGATTATAAACTCGGGCTCCTCTTCTCCGAGAATGCGCAGCACGGCGCTGAGCTGCTTCGCCAGAAGCTTGTGGTCCGCGCCCCACACGTTTATAAGCCTGCCCAGCTTCGCCTTCCACAGGTGGTGCGCAATATCTCGAGTGGCGTAGAGGTAGGTGCCGTCGCTCCTGCGCAGCACCAGCTCTTTGCCTATGCCGAACTCCTGCAGGTCCAAAAGCAGCGCGCCTCCCTCCTCCCTCGCATACTTGGTGGAGCGCAGCCTCTCCACCACCCTCTCAACCTCGCCGCTGCGCACAAACTCGCTCTCCCAGGTGAAGAGGTCGTGGGCAATGCCCAGCCTCGAGAGCGTCTGCTTTATTCCCCTGAGGCAGTACCCGGCGGCGCTCTTGAACTCCTGAACCACGCGCTCTTCGCCAGCCTCGTAGGCGCGCATTAACAGAGAAAGCTCCTCCTGAAGCTCCGGCTGAGCCTCGAGCATGCGGTTTGCCTCGACGTAGACCTGAGCTATCGCGTGGTCTGGCTTCTTGCTCTCGTCCAGCTTTAACCTGCGCAGCCCCAGCACAACCACGGCAAGCTGCTTCCCCATGTCGTTGAGGTAGTACTGCGTTGTCACCTCGTAGCCCGAGAAGCGCAGTATCCTCGCGAGAGCGTCGCCGATTATCGCATTCCTCCCGTGCCCTATGTGGAGGGGGCCGTCCGGATTGGCGGAGGTGTGCTCCAGAATAATCTTCTCCCCCTTCGGCCTGCCTTTTCCATAGTCCTCCCCCCTCGCAAGAATCTCACCCACCACAGCCTCCGCGAGGGCTTCGTAATTCAGGTAGAAGTTTATGAAGCCGTTTATAGCCTCGACGCGCTCTATGAACCTCGCCCCGCTCAAATCCATGCGCGAGGCAAGCTCTTCTGCAATTTCCACGGGAGGCTTCTTGAGCTTTTTCGCCAGCGAGAAGCACACCGCCGTTGCAAGGTCGCCGTAGCCCTGCCTGGGCTCCTCGAGAGGTACTTCAACCTCAAAGCCTAAAGCCTTAATAATAAGCTCCCTCGCCTCACGCTTGACCTCGAGAAGCATACTCCTACCTCGGGCGATACCTCAGAATCGCGGCCACGCCGCCAAAGCTGCGCAGCTGCTGCCCCTCCTCTGTTTCAGTGGATATTACCTCAACCTTGGCGTTGGTCGCATCTGCCAGTTCCTTGAGCTCGTCCAGGGTGCTCTTGAAGCTCTCTATGGCAAGGGAGCGCTCCCCGCACTCGGGGCACTGCTCCCTGCTCAGCTTCTGCTCCAGGGTTTTTAAGTCCTTGACGGTCTTCTCAGTTCTGTAATCGCAGCTGGAGCAGGCTATGGTAACGCGGTAGCTCTCAACATCTTCGGAAAAAAGAAGCGTGTCCACGGCGCCCATCTGCAGGTACTGCCTTACCTCCTCAAGACCGTAGGCAGCCAGCCCGTGGTCCTTGACCACCTCCCTCAGAAACTTCTGCACCAGCCGCTTCTCCTTGACTATCTCCAGCTCCTCAAGCACAGCTCCAGCTTTGTCCACCAGCTCGGTTAAGCCGAACTCGTCGGTGTAGGAGGTGTCTATCACATCGATAACCTTCTTCTTCACCTCGTGGTGCAGGTAGTCTGCATTCACAAAAAACTCCTTCGTGGGTCCGGGACCGCCAACAAGCACGCCCTTCAGGTCGGGGACGCTCATGAAAACCTCGCTCGCCTTCTCGCCCACGCGCTTGAAGTACTCGTGCGCCGCTATCTCTATCAGCCTCTCAAACCTGCGCTGGCTCTGACCGCCGCGGCCGTGCTTCCTGGGCACGTTGGAGATTATTCTGCGCACCGTCTCTATGCGCTTGCCCTTCAGCAGGCCTATTGTGGCCTCGTTCCTGTCCACGAGCAGCAGGCCATAGGTGCCCTTCTCCTCCAGCATCTCCTTTATGGGGTCGAGCAGAAACTGAGAATCGCAGCGGTAGATGTAGGTGGTTATTGGTTCAGGGGGCTCGAGGATGTAGACCTCCATCTTGTCCTTTGTGCCGTGGGGGATAGTGCCCACCAGCAGCACCATGCCCTTCTCCGGCGGGCGCTTGAAGAGCTTGAGGCGCTGCATTATCACCTCCAGCGCCGACTGCACGTTCTTTCGCGTCCTGGCGCTCTTTATATTCATCGCCTGGGAGTACTCCTCCCGCATCTGCGCCATCACGTCCGCGAGGTTCTTATCCGGCGGGATGTAGAGGCTTATGAGCTCCGTGCCCTTGCCCTTCTTGCTCTCCAGAAACTCTATCTCCTTCTTCAGCCTGTGCATCTCAACCGAGGACGCCTCTGCCATTATACCACCAAATACGCTGAAAAGAAAGGAAGTCCTTCCATTTGTTTTTTCCTGTTTATTTTTAAGCTTTGTGCCTGTGTACACTACAATAATTAGATAACATTTTTTGCAAACATTTTTGCTCTGGGTGATATCCTGGCTCTTCCCCCAAACAGGATATCTGAAAATCGCCCATATACTCGCTGTTTTCCGCTATTTCCACACGCATGCTGAAATAACATTTTATCGGAGATAAATACTTTTCGGGAATCGCCTACCTCCGGCGCGGCAGCCGCGCTCAAAGCCTGGCACTGGCCTGTCGCCCTCCCCGGGAATTGAAGCCTCACCCATGGTCACCCACATACAGCACGCCCTTCGCATTTCGCTCTGCATGGTCGCCAGTGTACTTTCTGAACCTGCCTGCAAACTTCTCATCACCGGCTGCGGGATTCTCCACCTCCCCCTTGAAGTCGAAGCTCGGGAGAAGCCTTTCCACCTTTCCGAGAACCACAATGGTACCTCCAACCATCTGAGCGCCCACGCGATCAATAGCAGAGCCGGCCACCAGCAATCCCTTCTTCATCCTCACGCCCGCAAAGGTCCCCACACAACCTCTGACAAATATAACACCCCCGTTGAGGTTCTGTCCCACCTCTGCGCCCGCGTTGCCGTCAACCACAATCCTTCCGCCACTCATTCCCCTCCACTCCCCCCTGTAGGAGCAGCCCAGATAATCACCTGCATTTCCCCTGATATGAAGCTCACCGCCTCTCATCTGCATGCCCGAAAAGGCACCCGCGTCACCCTCGACGATAATCCTGCCTCCGCTCATCCATGCACCCACATACATGTCGGCACTGCCCCTGACCACTATCTCACCAGCGCTCATCCCCCTGCCTATCCATCGCGTTTTTGTGACATTGCCGTCTATGATAATCCGCTGCTCTTCCGCCCTACCTGCGACTTCACCGCTTACATCAAAGAAGTCGGCGAGCTTCCCCCGCCTGTTGCCGTAGTAAACAGGAAGGTTCTCAACCTCCTCAAGGCTTCTTCCGGCGAATACGTCGCAGCTTATGCACTCCGCAATCAGGCCGTAGTCCGGCTGCTCCCTGGGAACGAGCACAATCTCCTTCATAACATCACCTTACACCTGTCTCCACCTTAATTGGCGTCGGATTTGTAAGATATACCTCCTGCACCGGATAGTTTGCCAGGTTAACGCTGTAGAAGCGCTTGAAGTAATAGTCCAGGTCACGCATAAGTTCCCGCTCCAGACTTTCATCCACCTGTGCGTCCACATACAGCGTTCTGCCGTTAACCACCCTGACTATCTCGCCATCCTTTACCAGCACCTCCCCGCTCTTTATAGTATAGCTCGTCCTGGCAAACTTCTCCTCGATGAGCCTGTAGTCTCTTCCCGGATCAACTTCCTCAGGGTTAATGTCGTACACCGCCACATCCGCATCCGCTCCTGGACCGAGATGCCCCTTCTCCGACAGACCCAGACTCTTTGCCTGCCCCGCTCTGGTCACAGTGGCTATCTCATAGAAGTCGTACTCCCTGTCGATGGTGGCAAGGGTTGTATTTCTCTGCGCGGCTCTGTGCACCTCCTTCATCGTCTCCTCCCTGTACTTTGCACTCATCAACCAGGCGATGATGGTGGGGTATTTGAAAAACGGTGCACCGTTGGGATGGTCAGTGGTGAGCAGCACGTTGAAGGGGTCCTTAATGTGGAGCGCCAGCTCGAGCCCCACAGCCCACTGCACCGAAGAGACTGGACTGTGCTTTGAATATATGAAGGGTGTCACACCCGGAGAGGTCTCCAGCTCTATGTTTCTGTTGCTCCACTTCAAACCTGTAAGAGACGAGAGGTAGTACTCCATGGGGCCGTCGGCGGTCATGGTGGTGGTATCTCCAAAGACAACCTGTCCTATATCCACTATCACGTTATCCTTCGAGTTAACTGCCTTCGCTATGCTCTCAGCCTCGGAGGCGAAGGTGCGCCAGGAGTCTCCGCCGTAGGAGTGGAACTGCACATGGGTGAGCTGAACTGTCTGCCTCTCACGCGCTGGCTTGGCACCGTCGGCGAGCTCCATGGTCTCAAGTGTAGTGACGTAGTTGCCCACTCTCCCCAGGTTGTTGGCGTGCAGATGAATGCTGTGGGGGAGAGAAAGCATCTCGTTAACCTTCACCAGACCCGAGATTATCTCCCTGGGGGTTATATCGAAGTGGGGAACAGGGTCATCCAGGCTGCGCACATCCCTGCCCCAGCCCCACGCTTCACCGCCACCCGGATTGACCACCTTAATGGCATAGCCCTTTGCAGCCCTTAGAAGCCACGCAGCAAACGCGGCAGCCAGCTCTACATCACCGCGCTTCAGGTATCGCATCACAAACCAGTTGTTTCCCATCAGAGTGAGTGCACCCTTGTCAAGCATGGGAATGTCGTGGAGCTCCTCATGGGTGTGCCTCGCCATCAGCGGAGGCATCGCCGCTGTGAAGGCACAGGTGTAGCCGAGCTTTGAATACAGGTAGCCGGTGAGGAAGGTGGACGGTGTGGAATACCCATTGGCCGCACGCGTAACACCTGTCTTTGGAAACACGTTCTTTATATGGTCCTCCGGGCGCATTATCCTCCCGGTGTTCACCTTGCCACCCGCAATGTGACTGTGAATTTCAACACCGCCGGGCATGATCAGCTTTCCGGAGCAGTCTATAATCCTGCCATTCTCCACATCCTCCACGATCTTCCCATCCTGGATGCATATGTCCATTCGTTCGCCGTTGATGCCATTGATGGGGTCATAAACGAATCCGTTTTTAAGGATAAGCTTCATCTGGCTCTCACCTCCAGCTCCTGAACCCCGGATTCCGCACCCCTGACCCTCGCCAGCAGTCTGCGCATTATTTCCTCATCGCTCAGCACGCCCTCAGGAGGCTCCTTAATCTTCCTGAGCCTCAGGGGCACTGAGTCCATGCGGTAGGCAGTGCCCTCAACCTCTATACCCGCTATGGCGCTGGGGATAACCACGTCTGCAATCTGCGTCGTAGGTGTGGGGTGGATATCTATTGCCACCAGCGGTATCTTTGCCAGGTGCTCCACACTTTTCCTGGGAAAGTGGGAGACCGGGTCGCTGGCAATTACCAGAGCGGCATCACACTCACCCCGCTGAAGCACATCGTTGGCTGTGGTTTCTCCGGGGTTGTACCAGGCAAAGCCTCTTCCGAAATCCACCGCATACGGGAAGCCCGCCTGCCAGCCCAGCACCTCGCTGAAGCCCACCACATTGTAATGGCCACGCATGGGCTGCATAACAAACTTTGTGTGGACATTCAGGTCCCTTACCAGACAGATGGCGTTGTCTATGTTGCGGTGTCTTCCGTAGCTCTGCGTAAGCCCCATGCCAAAGAATAGCACCCCGAACTGACAGTTCATCATCTTCTCGGCAAGTTCGATTATCTCCTTTCGTGGGACGCCGGCAACGCTCTCCTCCCTGAGCTCACCCCCGTTTACCACCTTCCGCAGTGCCGAAATAAGCTCGTAGTCCTCGCCGTAGTTCACCTTAATAAACCTGTTGGCAATCTTTGCCGTATCAGTCTTGCGCACATCCACTACCACAAGCTCCCGGTCGCTCTGACCCCGCTCCCTGAAGTAACCCCTCGGGAATATAGAGTAGCGCGAGAGGTGACGTGGATGGCCGTGCATGGGGTTGGAGCCCCAGTAGATCACCAGGTCCGCGCGGTTCTTTACCTCGCCCAGGGTGCAGCCGGGATAGCCCGCATCGTGAACCGCAAGTACACTGGGGCCGTGGCACACGGTTACGGTGGCATCAATAACTCCGCCCAGCTCCTCCGCGAGCTCTATACCGGCTGACTGGGCCTCACAGCTCGTGGAGCTCCAGCCGTACAGCAGGGGCTTAATGGCACTCTTGAGAATCCCGGCGGCCCTGTCGAGCGCCTCATCCAGGCTCGTCTCAACCAGCTTTCCATTCTTCCTGACCATGGGTTTGAGAAGCCTGTGCTCAAGCTCATTGCTGGAAAGGAACTTGGCCGTACCTATCCGGCAGGCATGCTTTACATCAACAATCCGGTTGTCTTCCACCACCACCTCTATGTCGTCGCACAAGGTGCCACAGAAACTGCATATAACGTCAGTATATCTCATCTCAATCACTCCCTACCATAAACCCGGGCAACCAGCTCCTCAGCGCTGAGCACCCGCTCTCCTTTGGCAGGGCTCAGCTTCGCCTTTATACCCTTGAAGGGGGGCATACCGGTGGAGGCGGTGCCCTCACCAACCACCGCATTGGCCCAGGGTCCCATGGGCATAAAGGCGACTCCTGGATGGGGCGCATCTCTGGACCTCTTCGCAACAACCACCACCTCGCCCACCCCGGTCTCCACTCTGACCTCATCGCCCTCATGTACACCGAGTTTGCTCATATCCTCGGGATCGAGCTCTACAACAGCACACGCACGCTTGAATCCCTCTCCGATTTTCCCCTTCTCCATCTCTTCCCCCTGGGCAACTGTTCTGCCGGTTATAAGTGTGACCTCCATCTTCACTCCTCCTTCACCCTGCTCACCAGCTCTTCGATTGCCTTATCCAGCTTGCCGGTCTCTATAAGGAACCTTATCTTCACCACATCCATGGAATCAAGGGTTGCGGAAAGGCTTTGCCTTACCTGTCTGGCCTTCTCCGGGTCCACCCTCACCACAGCCGCCTTTTCCTCGGCCCTCTCCTCCTTCTTGGGCGCTGGTCTGGTGGAATAGGTGTACCACTCCCTTATGCCATCTGTGTGCTTCTCGTACTCAAAAAGCCTGTTCTCATTCTTAAGCGCCAGCACTATACTCGCCGCCTTGGCCGGTGATATCTCAAGCCTGCGTGCGATTTCCTCTATGCTCAGCGCACCCTCGCGCTCCACAAGCTTAAGCACTTCTGCCCTGTCTCCGCTCGGGGGAAGCGCATCTATCTTTACCCTCTCCTCTCTGGACTCTTCGGGAACCTCTGCCCTGAGTTCAATCGCACCGTAGCCGCAGGCACGCACGCAGGTGCCGCAGCCTGTGCAGAAGTCCGGATCATAGATTTCCACTCCCCCTGCCTTAACGCCGAAGTTCTTCTCCTCGCCGTCGCCGCATCCACCTGCCACGGCGTCGCTAAGCGCATTGACAGGGCACACAACTATACAGTTCCCGCATCCCTGACAGGCATCCCGGTCTATTTCAAGTTTGAATTCCATAATATCACAGCTCACGGAATATCTTCTCCCAGGTCTTGGTCCAGGAGCGCTCCTCTCCTCGCGAGTAGTTCACCTTATTCCTGCGCACCTCTATCGCATTTACGGGGCACACATGCTCACAGGCGCCGCAGTAGATGCACACCTCCGGGTCAGACTGCACCTTTGCCGGCTTCTCCCATGCCTGAGAGCGGGGCATCTGCATCGCTCTGGTGGGGCATATATCCACACAGCTTCCGCAGCCGGTACAGGTGTCGTGGTCCACCACAACCTCTCCCTCAAAGACCTTCTCCACAACTATCGCCTGTGCCGGGCACACACGGGCGCAGGTGGAGCAGAAAACACACCTGCTCTCGTCACGCATTATGGTGTTTACCTTCTTCCCACCCCTCTCCACAATTCCCGCAAAGGTTATCGCCTCTCTGGGACAGGCTCGCCTGCAATCGTCGCATGGGATTTGATGCTCCTCATCCTTCATTCTGCACCGGTCCTGATTGAATATGAAAGCGCGGAGAAAGTTTGGAAACTCCGGGTTGCCCCTCACGGAGACACCATCAACCCGCACATCTATGGCATTGAACATGCACACAGCGCTGCACACACCGCACAGCACGCAGCGCTCCGGGTCAATCTCAATGTAGGGTGCATCAATAAAACCCCTGACAATTCCACCGGTGGGGCCGAGCTTTATGGCTTTTACGGGACATGCCTCATAGCACAGGCCACAGCCGGTACAGGAACTGGCGGTGTAGCTCAGTTCCCTCGTCTCACGGGCGGATTCCCGCCTGAAAAAGGTTTCATCGCCCTTCACCCTGAGTATATAACCAAGCTCATCGTCCTGCATTCACACCACCGGTAGTAACCAGGACACATATTTAACATTTGTCATGATTTTTCATGTTGGATAATATAAAGTTATCGGTTTTGTGCAGAATGTGCGGGTGGCTAAAGAATGTTTGAGCTTCTTTTACGAGAGCACCATGTTAAAGAATATGCAAATTTAATTTAAAATAAATTTTACCTGCTGTTGACCAGAATCAACTCTGCATCACCGCGTTTTACCAGAATCCTGGCATTCGGTTCAGGGAGGGTTACCACATCCTCGGCTCGGAACTCACCATAAACCCTTCCGTCCACACCCACCAGAGATGGAATGTCGCGGAGTATCCTAACAGTGACAAAGTTCACCTCGCCGCTCCTGCCGCACTCTTCCTGTGGGGCTTCGGCATGCGTGCCGCTCTCGTCCATCTGCCCCTCAAAGCCAGAAAGCACACGCTCCCTCCCGGTCTTAAGCGTCGTTATTATCTCTCTGAGCAGCGCCTCCTCCTCGGCGGTGAGATTTTCAGCCTCCACATCCTCTCCCGATTTCACATAGTACAGCGCGCTGGAAACAATTTTACGCTCTCTGGTTTCGTAGATATCATTTATCATCTTCTTTATATTATCCAGCTCTGCAAGTCTGGTTGAAAGCTGTGAGAGGTCACCCGTACGCCTGCAGTCGGAGAGCATTTGCTGGAACAACCTTCTCGCCTCGGTGTAAAAATCTCTGCCAATCTCCTGCAGATAGGGCGAAGCCTTCTCCCTGCGCAGCGCCTCGCTCAGGGTCTTCACATCCATGGAAGTAATCTCTGTTACTATTAAAATAAAAAGGTGGCGCCGTGCCGGGAGTAACCCGCCTTCTGTTACAGGAGCGCAGGGCTCCTGCGGCAGCATTCGTCTGAGCGCCCTACCCGAGGCTCGCCGCGGGTCGAGTACGCCTCTTCTCGGGCTTGCATCCCCGGAGATGGCCGTTTCACCGCCATCGCAGGGCATGCTCGGTCTTTCGACCTCATGGCGCACCTGCGCGGCGTATCGTTTCTGCTCCAGAGCTGCGCCTCTCGGCGCGGGGCTTACGCCCCCCGGGTCCCGCGGAGATGGGCGGAGTTTCCTCACTCCTCTCAGGGAGGAGCGTAAGCTGCCCTCCGGCTCGGCGCTATAAGAGGGGGCAGGACTAACAAGGGTTATATTTACCGCAGTCAAACTATTTCCATGCGGCAGCTTCGTCTGGATGAGTTCGCTGCTACAGGGGCTGAGAAGACAGAAACAGAGGAAACGGGAGGCTTTGTGGAGCACCCCCTGCTTAAAGAGCGCTGTGTTGAGGCGAGAAAGTATCAGCTGGCAATAGCAGATGCTGCAAGGGGTGAGAACACTCTGGTGGTGCTTCCCACCGGGCTCGGAAAAACCGTCATCGCCCTCCTGGTTGCCCTTGACGCCCTGCAAAGGGGTAAGGTTCTATTTCTCGCCCCCACAAAGCCGCTTGCAAGGCAGCACTGCGAGAGCTTCAGGCGATTTACCAAGCTGCGCGACGAAGAGCTGGCGCTTTTTACCGGCGAGATGCGTGCAGAGAAGCGCGCTGAAGCCTGGAAGCGCAGCCGCGTTGTCTTTGCCACGCCCCAGACGGTGGTGAACGACCTTGAGGCAGGGCTTTACGACCTCGGGGAGGTTGCGCTTGTAATTTTCGACGAGGCGCACCGCGCTGTGGGAGACTATGCCTACGTAAAAATCGCCAGGCACTGCACATGTCCAATCCTGGGGCTAACCGCCTCCCCGGGTGGTGACAGGGAGAAGATAAGGGAGGTGCTCAGGAACCTCAGAATCTCCCGTGTGGAGGCACGCCTGCCGGACGACAGCGATGTGCGCCGTTACGTGAGGGGTCTGCGCATACGCTGGTACAGGGTTTCCCTCTCGGGCGGGCTTGAAAAGGCTGCGGAGCTCATCATGCAGGTGCTCATGGAGAAGCTGAAAAAGCTTCAGCAGCAGGGGTTTCTGGGCTATAAAAAGGCTGAACATGTCTCAAAGAAGGACATAATAGAGCTGGGCAGCCAGATAAGGGCAAAGCTGGGTGGTGGGGGGAGCAGGGGTTACCTCTTCTCGGCGCTGATGCTCCAGAGCGCAGCACTGCACGCCTTCAACCTGCTGGAGCTTATAGAGACCCAGGGGGCCAAACCCGCGCTTGCCTATGTGGAGAGGCTCAGGGGCAGGGAAAGGCTCTCCCGCGGAGAGAGGCTTTTCCTCCAGGACGAAAGGGTACAAAAAGCCCTGGAGCTGCTGCGCAGCTCTGGGGAGCATCCCAAGCTGGAGGCCCTGGTGAAGCTGCTCAGGCGCAGGCTCGAGCAGAAGCCGGAGTCGCTTATAATCGTGTTTGTGCAGTACCGCGACACCATAGCTCAGGTGGTGGAGAGGCTGAAAAGGGAGGGGATACCCGCGCTGCGCTTCGTCGGCCAGGCCTCCCGCAGCGGAGAGAGGGGTATGAACCAGCGCACCCAGGGCGAGGTGCTGCGAAGATTTGCGCAGGGCGAGGCTCGCGTGCTTGTTGCGAGCAGCGTTGCCGAGGAGGGGCTGGACATACCCAGGGTCGACCTCGTCGTATTCTACGAGCCTGTGCCCAGCGAGATCCGTGCAATACAGCGCAGGGGGAGAACCGGCAGGGGCGCCTTTGGCGAGGTGGTGGTGCTCATCACCGAGGGCACAAAGGACGAGGCCTACCTGTACGCGGAGCTCACCAGAGAGCGGAAGATGCGCCGCTTTGTGAGGTGGCTCAGCAGGGCGGCGGGGCAGAAAGGTTTATAGTCCCCTCGCTCTCAGGCACACACATGCACAGGATTCCTGCCATCCTCCTTGTGCTGCTTCTCACCGCCTCGTGCATGAGTGTGGATTTTAAAAACGGGCCCCCGCCCGGAGATGGGGAACCGGTTCTTTACCTTGTTTTAACCCTGGACGCCGAGGAGAAGGAGGACCTGCTCGGGATTCACGGCGGAATCCTCGACGCCATGCTTGACATCTTCGAGGAGGAGGGCCTGGGAGGCAGAATTGAGCTTCTGCTGCCCGTGGACGACTGGCAGGAGGCGGTAAAGAACAACCTGAGCGTGGTGGAGAGGGTGAACAGCTACCCCATATCGCTGCACTGCGACAGGCATGCGAAGTTCACCTTTCAGGACAGGGAGAGGCAGAGGGATAGGATTTTATCCTCAGTAGCCTGGATTAAGGAGCACTTCAATTATTCGGGGGAGGTGTTCAGGGCCCCCACGCTCATGCTGGGAGAGACCACCCGCGACGTTCTGGATGAGCTGGGTGTAAAGTACGACCTCACGCCCCAGATATACAGCTCTCCCAAGGCGGAGCCCTTCTTCCCGGTGCTGGTGAGGCGTAACCTGAGGCTGCTGCCCACCTCAATAATAATCACCGGGGGCTTTCCAGAGTATCCCCAGTGGCGCTCAACGCTGGTAAACAGGCGCTACATGCAGAGCTTCGACCAGCTCTACAGCAGGGCGAGGGAGGAGGGCCCCCTGGTGGGGGTGGTGCTGCTCCACCCCACCAACTGGAACAACCAATCCCTCCGCCTGCTCCGGGAGAATTTGAGGTATATAAAGTCGAAGCCTGGGGTGAGGTTCATCACCGCCGCCGAGATAGAGCGCCATGTCCCGGTGCTGGGCAGGAATCCCTTTGATTTCTCACCCTCCATAGGGGTGAGGGTGTCACCCCGGGAGGACTACTCCGCGGACAAAGAGAGCTTCAACGATGAGAGCTTCCTCCTGTATGTGCTCAGAAGCTATGGGTTAAAAGCGGAGAGGGCGGACCCTGCGAAGGACTACGACCTTCTTGTGTACTACTCCCCAACAGGAGCACCCCCAGAATCAGGAGAAGAGGTGGTGCTGAACCGGGGGAGCCTTGAGGGGATAACACCCGAGGCTCTGATGAAGCCGGTGAATGGCAGGGTGGGCGAGCTGCGCTGCAAACTGCTCTCGGAGCTGATTGACCTGCAGGAGTTCTCCAGGCTTGCCCTGGAAGAGGCGAAGAGGCTGGGAAACACCCCCTACCTGGAGAAGGCGCTTAATGCGGAGCAGGCCTGCGAACGTGTGAAGTTTGCTTACCTCTCCAGGGAGTATGCGCTGCAGATTGGCGCACAGGGGCAGCTGCGGGGGAAGCCTGAGAAGTACAGCCTGGTCGAGGCAGGGATTCCGCTCATCTACTACGGCACTGTTGACGGGGTGTATCTGGGATACCAGCCTGCTCCCCACGGCGTTGCGCAGGCTGCAAGGCAGGAGTTCTATGCGTACGAAAGGACGCGCAGCGGGGAGAACCTCTCCAGGGCGCTTTTTCTGGTGGACTACCTTCTCAACACCTCGGTGGATAGGGGCGAGTACCTGGTATGGGAGTACCCCTTCCCCTGGCCGCCCTACGGGCTTGAGGCGGGCTGGCGGGGCAGCCTGTGCCAGGCTGGCGTGCTCAAGGCGCTGATGCTGGCATATAAGCACACCGGC
>Ga0256830_1000610_pt1 | contig 27436 bp, 26 predicted proteins | sample 128326metaG_FD_190537 | JGI IMG/M metagenome (GOLD analysis project Ga0256830, IMG submission 190537) | Hydrothermal vent microbial communities from Lau Basin, Pacific Ocean - 128-326 | ecosystem: Environmental > Aquatic > Marine > Hydrothermal vents | place: Pacific Ocean: Lau Basin | collected... | reverse complement strand
TTTCCTGTCCCCTAATTTTCCTGTCCCCTAATTTTCCTGTCCCCTAATTTTCCTGTCCCCTAATTTTCCCTGTCCCCTATTTTCCTAATCAAACGAGATGAATTGCCGTCGCTATTGAACGAGTTTGATCGGGGAAATATACGCAATCAGGTTTGTTCGCAGTAGATCAGTCTGTTCTCGGACAGCCTCCTAGTATATAGTTTAAAATCACAACTCAACACATGCAGAGAACAGCTCATGCCCCCACATTTTGAACTATTAGTCCCTGGCGCTCAACGAACGCGCAACCCACTTAAAGTAACCGCCCCATTCGATCAGAAAGTGCTCGCCACTTTTGAAACCGGTGATAGTGAAACCGTAGAAAGAGCCTTAAAAACCGCCGACAAATTATTTCAAAATCGAACGAACTGGCTGCCAAAATATCGCCGAATTGAGATATTAGAAAAAACAGCACAAATAATATCCGGGCGCATTGACGAACTGGCTGCTCAGGCCGCGCATGAAGGTGGAAAACCTTTCTCCGACTCCAGAGTCGAAATTATCCGTGCCATCGACGGCGTAAAAAACTGTGCCGAGTGTCTGCGTTCAGAATCCGGAACCGAAATTCCGATGGGCATTAACCCCGCCTCTGAGAATAGAATCGCATTTACCACCTTAGAACCTATTGGAGTTGTGGTTGCAGTAAGCGCATTTAATCACCCGTTTAATTTAATCGTTCACCAAGTAGGTCCTGCGATCGCGTCAGGCTGCCCAGTGATTGTGAAACCTTCACAGGATACACCCATCTCATGTTACACATTTGTATCTATCTTGCGTGAAGCCGGGCTTCCCGACGAATGGTGCCAGGCCCTTGTAACCAACGATAGAGCAGTATCCAGTAAGCTGGTAACCGATGCACGTGTTGGTTTTTTTAGCTTTATTGGTAGCGCTACAGTCGGTTGGAAACTACGCTCCCAGCTCGCGCCTGGCACACGCTGCGGCTTAGAACATGGTGGTGTTGCACCGGTTATTTTGGAACCAGATGCAGATCTTGATGATGCACTTCCCTTACTCGCCAAAGGAGGGTTTTATCACGCAGGACAAGTATGCGTATCGGTGCAAAGGATTTTCTGCCATCAAAGCATTATTGAAAAAGTCGGGCATAAAATTGCCACGCTCGGCAAAAGCATGTCAGTAGGCGACCCAACATTGCCATCTACCGATATAGGCCCGTTGATCCGCACCAGTGAAGTCGATCGTATTCATGACTGGGTTAGTGAAGCAATAGAGCAAGGTGCTACACTACTAAGCGGCGGTGAAAAAATTGCAGTGAGTTGCTATTCCCCTACCGTATTACTAAACCCAAGCCAACAATCAAAGGTATCGCAGCTTGAAGTGTTTGGTCCGCTGGTTTGTATTTACAGTTATACGGATATAGACCACGCAATCGAACTCGCTAACGACCTGCCTTTTGCCTTTCAAGCATCTGTTTTCACAAATAATTTAAACACAGCATTACATGTTACAAAAAACCTAAAAGCATCGGCAGTTATGGTCAATGACTTCACCGCATTTCGAGTCGACTGGATGCCCTTTGCTGGGCTGAAACAATCGGGACTGGGAGTGGGCGGTATTCCGTATACATTTCGAGAGATGCAAATAGAGAAACTCAGCGTAATACGCTCAAAAAACCTGTAACCCCTATCACCGAATCAATCGGCGGTCGATGGTTTAGGAAACTGTCCGAGAAAACTAACACAAAAATACTGAACAAATATTGGTATATCAATTGCTAGACTAAATTGTTACTTTGCAATTCGCTGTTAAAGATATATTTTCGTTTTTTGTAACTTGCCAGACTAGTTACATGAGGCTGGAGTGCTCCACAACACTGTAATCTCTCCAAGTATTGCCAGCCTCATTTTTTTTGCCTTCCGTTGAGTATGATTTTTTACATCTCACTCAAACCGCTTTCCCCTGACAGACAATAACGTATACTGTCCTTGATCAGTTGACGCTTTTCAACCACTGAAAAAAACTTTGAAGTAAAAATGAAATCAACCAGCCGCCTCAAACAGCACAATCACTCTGAATTATCTGACCACTACAAAACCAAGCCGTACTGTCTGCATTTTAAAAACGTAGCACTAGAAACACAGTTCCGCGAGACTCATGCTGAAAACACACGCACTCAAATTCGGTTTGCACTGATTGTTGCGCTCGTCGCATATATCAGCTTTTCATATCTCGACTATCTACTGCAAACAAACCATAACTTTAATGTGTTTTTTGTTCGCTTCTCAATAGGCTTACCCCTTTTTCTAATACCTCTTTATTTAAGCTATAAATCCTATTGCTATAAACACATGCAAATACTGATTAGCCTAGTCATCTATATTGCAGGCATTAGTATTTTTTTTATGTCAACAACACATGAGGAATCAGCGGGAAATTTGCGTCTCGCAGGCACCCTATTCCCCATATTTTGGGCTTATTTGTTTTCCAGTCTGCGTTTTTCATACGCTATTGTTACTACTTTTTCACTCATCATAAGCTATGAACTACTCCTCGTATTAACCACCCACTATTCAACACTCACTATTATCAGTTACAATTTTTTATTAGTAACTTGCACGCTGATAGGAATGCTCGGTGGATATACTATCGAAAAACATTACCGCAAAGACTTTGTAAAAAATCGCCTACTTGATGAAAAGGCCAATGAAAATGAAAAGCTGCTGCTCAACATTTTACCGCGACACATCGCCGAGCAACTTAAATCAACGAACAACACCACTATCGCCGAGCAAATTAACGAAGCCAACATCGTCTTTGCAGACCTTGTTGGGTTTACTAGCATTGCGAGCAAACAAACGGCCGATAAAACGGTAGCCATGTTAAACGATATATTCACCCGGTTTGATGCTCTCACCGAAAAATTTGGTCTCGAAAAAATAAAAACCATTGGCGATGCCTATATGGCAGCTGGCATACATCAGAAACCTTTTAACACCGCAGAAAACAGCATACTGTTCGCACAAGCAATGCTCGAAACACTCACCGAATACAATCGTCTAAATGCGACTTCCCTACAGCTGCGAGTCGGCATCCATAGCGGGGCAATCATTGCGGGCGTAATTGGCAAAAAGAAATTTATCTACGACCTTTGGGGAGACAACGTCAATATAGCCAGCCGCATGGAGTCAACGGGGATTGATGGCTGTATACAGGTTTCAGAAAATATTCATTCGAAAACTGATTCAATATTCGAATATGAAGATCGAGGTCTCATCGAAATCAAAGGACGCGGAAAAATGCGTGCATACATCCTAAGAAGCAGCTCTTTAGCTTAAGAAGCATAAAATAAGAAAGTAACTTACCGATGTGGTTTTGCTTCATCAGAACAAACGAAGACGAACTAAATCTGAGCGCTAAACCGAAAAATTATGGCGCGCCCATCCCTTATAAGTTTTTGATATTACCCTTCACACACTTCACGTATTTTTTTTCATTGAATGGAATGCCATTTTTTTGCGATACCCAAACCATCTCCGCTAAGCAATTCATAATGAGATGCTCGACTTCATGCGGATCTTGCAGTTTAAGCAAGGCCTTTTGGTATAAGCCTTTTAATTCAGGTGGTCGATGCGTAGTTAACTGCTCGTGTATGCCAATATGCAAACCCATGTGAGCAAATGGATTGCCTTCACCAAGATCGGGGGAAAACTCCTTGCTTTTAGCCGTCTCAGAATTGTCTAAAAGGGAATGGTACTCAGAATGCATCTCTATAATCTTAGAAACGATAGCTTCCAAGGGTTCCAAATTTTCACTATTTTTTGTTTTACGCCACACATCTACATAAAACTGCCGTAAGTCATCCCTATTCTCAGAAAAAATCATGAAACTTCCTTTTCAGAACACTATTCATCAGAGGTTTTCTTATTAAACTCGCACAAATCTTCGATCACACAGGCTCCACATCGCGGTTTTCGTGCTACACAAGTATAGCGCCCATGAAGTATTAGCCAATGGTGAGCATCCATCATAAACTCTTCAGGGATAAATTTTAGCAAGCGCTTCTCTACTTCCAAAACCGTTTTACCCGGTGCAATACCAGTACGGTTGGAGACCCGAAAAATATGTGTATCAACGGCCATCGTGGGCTGTCCGAAGGCAGTATTCAAGACTACATTCGCCGTTTTCCGACCAACACCCGGTAATGCTTCTAAATCCTCACGTGTTTGTGGAACATTTCCATCATGTTTATCAAGTAATATTCTACAGCTTTTTATGATATTAGCTGCTTTTGTATTATATAAACCGATAGTCTTTACATAAGTCTTTAGTTTATTTAAACCTAAATCATAAATTTCATGCGGGGTATTGGCAACAGTATATAACTTATCGGTTGCTTTATTAACTCCCTTATCTGTCGCTTGGGCCGATAAAATAACGGCGATTAACAACTCAAATGGCGTTGAATAATTCAGTTCAGTGGTAGGATTGGGGTCTTGCTCTCTTAGCTTGGAAAATATTTCGTAACGTTTTTTTTTGTTCATCGATCGCTTTACGATGCGTTAGCGTTATTATCTAAAGCCGGTATTGGCTGAGTTTTCGCCATTTTTTGTTGCCTTATATCAATCATATTTTTCAACGCAATCAAAAAACCCAAAATAATAAAAGCACCCGGCGGCAATATTGCCAACAAAAAACCACGATAGTTCTCTAGCAACACAATTTGCATTCCTTCGAATGCCGGACCAAACATAAGATGGGCTTGGGCAAACAACGTCCCTTGCCCAAGTATCTCTCTAATCCCGCCTACTGCAACTAATACTAAACTAAAACCCAAGCCCATCATCAATCCATCAAGAAAAGACAATGATATTGTATTTTTGGATGCAAATGATTCGGCACGCGCAATAATAATGCAATTAGTCACTATCAGCGGAATAAAAATGCCGAGTATCATATACAGTTCGTGCATAAAGGCATTCATACTAAGTTCAACCACGGTCACAAACGATGCGATGACCATGACAAAAACCGGAATTCTTAATTCTGGTTTCACGATATTCCGTATCAATGAAATAGTGACATTTGAACCCACCATCACCAAGGTAGTCGCGACCGCAAGCCCTAGTGCATTAATAAAGGTAGACGACACCGCTAATAATGGACAAAGACCCAATAGCTGAACTAAACCTGGGTTATTCTTCCACAGGCCCTCAACGATAACGTTTTTTGTTCTGTCTTCCATAGCAATCTGCCTAATAACTCTATTGATCAAACAACATGTGACGCTTGCTTGCATATAACTCAAGCGTTTTCCGTACCGCCTTAATGATTGCACGTGGCGTTATAGTCGCCCCGGTCAATTGGTCAAAATCACCGCCATCTTTTTTAACCGCCCATTTTTTTCGAATAGGATCAAATAGGGACTTTTGATCAAAACCAAGAATCCAGTTTGATTTCTTAATCTCTATGCCATCCCCTAGGCCAGGTGTTTCTCGGTGCTTAATAACACGCACTCCAATCAACTTCCCATCATTAGCATTTATTGCAACCAATAAATGAATAGCCCCCGTATAACCATCCGGTGCAATAACAGCCATGATAACCGCCGCCGGCATCTGACCCGAGCGCGCGCGATATACCGTTATTTTTTCCTTTTTCCCCGCAAGTTCGGGCGCAATAAGCTGAATTTTATCGCTATACATATCATTCGTATGCATGTCTTTTGTGACTAACTCGTGCAAATTGCGTAATAAAAATTGTTTTTCATTTTCAGCAATGCGCTCTTTTGTACCACTAAAAGTAACCGCTACCAGCGCTGTGGCAACCAAGGCAAATAAGGCTAACGCACCACCAGCGACAACAGAAACACGTAACGATTTATTCATTTCTTTGCCCATAAACTTTAGGCTTGGTGTAATAATCAATCGCCGGCGCACACATATTCATAAATAATACGGCAAATGCAACCGCATCAGGATAACCGCCCCATACCCTAATAATATATATCAACAAACCGATTCCCGCGCCATATATAATTTTGCCAAGCGGCGTCACAGATGCCGTCACCGGATCCGTCGCAATAAAAAAAGCACCCAGCAGAGTGGCCCCTGCCACCAAATGAAACAAAGGTGATGCAAATTGCTCGGGATTAAGTAGATGAAAAATACCCGCGATTAAAAATAATGAAGCAAGCACCGACAGCGGAATATGCCATTGAATAATTTTCTGATAAATAAGCCACACGCCACCTAAAAGAAAGGCCAAAGCAACCCATTCATAACCTGCCCCAGCTATACCACCAAAGATTGAATTACTTTGAATAATTTCCGCTACAGCATGATCCAAGCCTAATTGAGACTTAAGATAATCTAAAGGAGTCGCACTTGAGATAGCATCAAGATGCTTCAAGGCTTCTGGATTTTGAAAAATCACCCCGGCTGATTCGGCAAAACCAAGTTCCGTTTCAGTGAGACTTTTAGGTGCCATCCAACTAGTCATTTCACGGGGAAACGAAATAATCAACATGGCATAACCCACCATCGCCGGATTGAACGGGTTATACCCCAAACCACCATAAAGATGTTTTGCGACAATAATAGCAAACACCACTCCGAAAACCGGAACCCACCAAGGCGCAATAGGGGGTATCGATAACGCTAATAATACGGCGGTAAGCACCGCACTACCGTCGGTTAAAAAAGGAAATAATGGGCGCTTGCGCACTTTTAACATGATGGTTTCAGCAATCAAACCCGCGCTTAAGGCTAATAATATATTAATCAACACGCCCCAGCCAAACAGCAGAATATAAATAGCAATACCCGGCAGTAAAGCATACAAAACCTTTAACATCACCTTGGTGACACTAATGGGCGCATGCGTATGCGGCGAACTGGGGGTATATAACTTCACATTTTTTCCTTACACCGAAATTCCGCAGTTAACCGCTACGGAGGTTTTTATATCGTTGATTATAATAAACATAATGGCTCTTATTCTATTCACTCAGAGAGTGAACGCACTACTTTAAAAGCGCACTCTTCACGCCGTCCAACTGCGGATTCTAGGTTAAAATGAGGTCTTCTTAATCCACACCACTCTGTTGCTCATCTTGACGCTGACGCTTGCGCCGCTCATCAATTTCATCAATCAGCTGATGCTGTTTTTTGCTTAAATTATCCGTATTTTTAGGATTAATTTTTTGACTAGATTTTTTCTCTCTAACCCGTTCCATGGCTGCCAGGATTGCCGCTTTTTTGGGGTCATTTTTTTCGTCAGCGGGGTCTTTATTTTCTGCGTTAGTTGCTTTTTTATGTAACGCCTCTTTTTTTAATCGACGACGTTCTTCCGCTTCTTGTTTATCCCGTTCAATCCTCCGCTCGCGAAACTCATGTCTTAATCGCGCCTTGTCGGATTTCAACCTTTCTTCTTCTCTTTGCCATATTTCGCCTTTGGCAAAACGATAATATTGAACCAAGGGAATGTGGCTTGGGCAAACATAGTCACAACAGCCACACTCGATACAATCAAACAAATTATAATTTTGTACTTGATCAAGATCTTCTGCTTTGGCATACCAATAAAGCTGTTGCGGTAATAACTTAATCGGACAAACCTGGGCACATGCACCACAACGTATACACGGCATAATATGCTCGCGCCCGGAAAACTGCGAATGACGACCCCGATCAACGAGCACACAATTGCTGGTTTTAATCAGCGGAATATTTAACGAGTGCATCGCAAAACCCATCATCGGCCCGCCAATGATGAGGCGTTTAATATCCTGCACATTATCCGAACATTGCGCCACTAATTCTTCGACAATGGTGCCAAATAAAACTTCCAGGTTTTGCGGCGAGTCTACATCTCCGGTGATTGTGACATAACGAGAAATCAACGGCTCACCATGGTGTACTGCTCGATACACGGCAGCAACCGTACCAATATTTTGGCAGACAACCCCAACTTGTACCGGTAAACCTTCACTCGGCACTTCCTCACCCGTAATGGCATACACTAATTGTTTTTCACTACCTGCCGGATAAATAGTGGGAATAACCGCCACGTCAATTAAATCTTCGGCGAGCTGTTTGATCGCACTCTTTACCGATTCAATCGCTTCAGGTTTATTGTCTTCAATAGCGATAACCGTTCTTTTCGCTTGCAATGCATGCTGAATAACTAACACACCGGCGACAATCTCATCTGCGCGTTCACGCATTAACATATCATCACAAGTGATATACGGCTCACACTCAATGCCGTTAATGATTAAGGTTTCGATTTCTCTGCCAGGGCCAGGATTAAGTTTTATATAACTCGGAAAACCCGCCCCACCTAAACCTACAATACCCGCTTCTCTAATCACATTACGCAAACTACTAGGATCAAGCGCCGTATAATCTCGCGCATGCGAAGTAAGTTCCACCCAGGTTTCTTTTCCATCCGGTATTATTTCTATACACGGCGCTCGCATACCTGAAGGATGAGGAGCCTCTCTATCTCCTATATAAGACACCGTTCCGGAGGTGGGCGCATGAATTGGGGCAGACACATAATCAGTGGCATGCGCTATTTTCTGACCTTTTAAAACAATCTCGCCTTCTGCCACAATGGGCTCGGCTGGCGCACCAATATGCTGATGCAATGGCAAAACTAATCGCGCAGGTAGCTTGGCTTTTTTAGTCGCCTGAGTGATCGATATTTCTTTATATTGTGGAACCTCGATACCGCCCGGAAAACGAAATAGTTTTTTCATTAAGAACTCGCTTTCCCGGCACTACTTTTTGTAGTCTCTAAAAACACCAAAGGTGCCTCAAGTGCTTTAATCGGCGAAGGCCAATTCCATTGCTCAATATTGTTTTCCACAGCAACCATATCAATACAATCTACCGGACAAGGCGGAACACAGAGTTCGCAACCTGTGCATTCAATTTCTATAACCGTATGCATCTGCTTCGCTGCACCCAGAATGGCATCCACCGGACACGCCTGAATACATAAGGTACAACCGATGCAATCGCTTTCATTAATAATCGCGATAGTCTTTGGCGCTTCTTCACCGTTTTCAGGATTTAACGGTATAGGTTCCCGATCCAGTAAATCCGCCAACGCATGAATCGTTGCTTCACCTCCGGGTGGACATTGATTAATATCCGCTTCTTCATTTGCAATGGCTGTGGCATAAGGCTTACAACCTGGAAAACCACACTGCCCACACTGTGTCTGAGGTAACAAGCTATCAATCTGCTCTACCAGTGGCTCACCTTCAACCTTAAAACGAATAGAGGCATATCCCAATAGCAGACCAAACACCAAGGCCAACAAAACAAGAACAAGAATGGCTGATAACATAAACTACGCTTTTATCAATCCAGAAAACCCCATAAAAGCCATCGACATCAATCCCGCTGTAACCAAGGCAATAGCTGGCCCCCGAAAAGCCACAGGCACATCTGCAACCGTAATGCGTTCACGCATTGCAGCAAAAAGAATTAAGACCAAAGAAAATCCCACCGATGCACCAAAGCCATAAACAGCCGATTCAAAAAAACTAAGTTCCGCTTGCACATTTAATAACGCAACGCCTAATACCGCACAGTTTGTAGTAATCAGCGGCAAATAAATACCCAGCACTTGATACAACAACGGACTCGTTTTATGCACCACCATTTCTGTTAACTGCACGACTACGGCAATAACCAAAATAAACGTAATCGTACGCAAATACTCCAACTCAAAGGGTGCGAGCAAATAGGTATTGACCAAATAGCTGCAAATAGAAGAAAGCGTCAATACAAACGTCGTCGCGAGTGCCATACCCGTTGCCGTTTCTAGTTTTCTCGATACGCCCATAAACGGACATAAACCGAGAAACTTCACCAGCACAAAATTATTCACCAGCACGGTGCTGACTAATATCAGTAAGAACTCAGTCATAAAAAATTCCTTGCAAACACTTCGCTAAGAAAACGTGCTATTGAGATAAGAGAAGCCTTGCCACTATTTAACCCTCATACCGGGCATCGCACCTTCATGTGGTTCTAATATCCACAAATCTTTACCCCCTGGGCCAGCCGCTAACACCATACCTTCGGATACGCCGAAACGCATTTTTCGGGGCGCTAGGTTTGCCACCACAACGGTATGCTTTCCAATTAAATCCTGCGGAGAATATGCCGCTTTAATGCCTGCCAATACCTGGCGCGTTTCACCCCCAATATCGAGCTGTAAACATAATAATTTATCTGCGCCTACAACATCTTCAGCCGCCACAATTCGCGCAATGCGTAAATCAACCTTAGAAAACGCCGCATAATCAATCATCGGAGCTATCGGATCATCAACCGCAGTTGCAGCCGTCGCGATTTTTGCGGCAGGCGCTGCTTCTTGCTTGGATTCATGAATCATTTTTTCTATTTGCTCGGCATCTACTCGGGACATTAATGGCTTAAATTTCTTGATTTCATGTGCCAGCAATGGTTTTTGTACACTGGACCAGGTCAGCTCACCCGCATTCAAAAACATTTCTGATTGTACAGCCATTTCAGGCAACACAGGTTTCAAATAAGTTATCAATGCCCTAAAAAAATTGATACCCATGCTGCAAATAGCTTGTAGCTCGGCATCCCGGTTTTTTTGTTTCGCCAGCACCCAGGGTTCTTTTTCATCGATATATTGGTTGGCTTTATCTGCCAGCGCCATTATTTCCCGAATCGCACGGCTGTATTCTCGTTGCTCATAAAACCGCGCTATCTCATCGCCCTTAGCCTCAAACTCCTGATACAAGGCCGGTTCCGAACACTGCGCAGATAATTGCCCACCAAAGCGTTTCTTAATAAATCCCGCGCAGCGGCTCGCAATATTCACCACCTTACCCACTAAATCGGAATTCACCCGTGCAGCAAAATCATCAAAATTCAAATCGAGATCATCAATCCGATCATTTAATCGCGCAGCAAAGTAATATCTTAAATATTCAGGGTTTAAGTACTTCAGATAAGTCTCGGCCTTGATAAAGGTGCCACGCGATTTCGACATTTTTTGACCATTAACCATCAAAAAACCATGCGCAAAAATCGCCGTAGGTTTGCGAAACCCCGCCCCCTCAAGCACCGCTGGCCAAAACAACGCATGAAAACGTAAAATATCTTTGCCAATAAAATGATAAACCTCCGCCGCACTGTCTTTCGCCCAAAAACGCTCAAAATCTACCGCGTGTTTATCACAATAGTTTTTAAAGCTTGCGATATATCCAATCGGGGCATCCATCCACACATAGAAAAACTTGCCAGGAGAACCGGGTATTTCAAAACCAAAATAAGGGGCATCTCTGGAGATATCCCAATCTTGCAAACCCGCGGTAAACCACTCCTTCAGCTTATGCGTAACCTCGGTTTGCAGTGTAGAAACCGCAACACCCTCATTACCTGTCCATGCACGCAGCATCGCTGCAAAATGATCCAGCTTAAAAAATAAATGCTCGGCTTCTTTCTCAATGGGGGTTGCACCCGATATAACCGACACCGGGTTTTTTAAATCTATGGGGGCATAAGTGGCACCACATGCTTCACAGTTGTCACCGTATTGATCGACCGTACAACACTTTGGGCACTCTCCTTTGACAAAACGATCCGGTAAAAACATCTCTTTTTCGGGATCAAAAGCCTGTTTTATAACACGTGATTCAATATGCCCAGCCGCTTTCAAGCGCAAATAAATTAACTCTGCAAGCTCGCGGTTTTCGTCGGAATGCGTCGAATAAAAGTTATCGAAACCGATGCCAAATCCTGCAAAATCCCGCTGATGCTCGGCACTGATTTTAGCAATCAATGCTTCCGGTGAAATACCAAGCTTCTGTGCATGCAACATAATGGGAGTGCCATGTGCATCATCCGCACACACGTAATAACACTCGTGTTCACGCATTTTTTGAAAACGTACCCAGATATCGGTTTGTATATACTCGACTAAATGTCCCAAGTGAATGGGGCCGTTCGCGTAAGGTAAGGCACTCGTTACCAAGATACTGCGTTTATTTGCTTGCTTTTTTTGCTTCATTATTTCCCACTAACACCTGTAAAAGTCTCGATATTTCGCCCGCTTACACAAATAGCCCAGCAAAACGTGAGATTATACCCCAGTACGCTGTCGTTGCGTTATCTCAATTAACACGCCAACTTCATGCGCATATATTGGCCAGCAAATTTTTATGAACACCTGATCAAACCTATAAAATAACACACTATTTTAGTCTACTTCTCCCGATTTACCATTTCATGTACAATGCCATCCCAATGCAAACCCGAACTTGCTCAATGTATGTTCATATTATAGAAAAATAATCTGAGAGAGAAAAAAGAATGTCAGCCATATCAAAATCACACATTGAAACCGAATTAAAAACCTATATTGACCCCTATCTCGAAAAAGACCTGGTTAGCGCGAATGCCGTAAAAAAAATCGAGATAAAGCACAATAATGTCGCCATAGAACTCCAGCTCGGCTTCCCGGCAAAAAATTACCATGCGGACTTACGCAAGAACATCAGCGCCTGCTTGAAAAAAATCGATGGTATTGGCAGCATCAATATCAACATCACCACTAATATTATCAGCCATGCCGCACTGCAAGGCGTTAAGCCGATCAAAAATGTGAAAAATATTATCGCCATTGCCTCGGGCAAAGGCGGCGTTGGCAAGTCAACAACTGCGGTTAATCTCGCACTCGCACTGGCAAAAGATGGCGCTAATGTAGGCATATTAGATGCCGATATTTACGGGCCAAGCCAACCCAGAATGCTCGGCATCGACAATAAACCCGAGTCCAAAGATGGCAAAACCATGGAACCGCTGATCGGGCACGGCATTCAAGCCATGTCGATAGGTTTTCTAGTCGATCAAGAAACCCCTATGATTTGGCGCGGCCCCATGGTCACCCAAGCTTTAGAGCAACTGCTTAACGACACCCAGTGGAAAAACCTCGACTATTTAATCGTAGACATGCCGCCCGGCACCGGAGACATCCAGCTTTCCTTGTCCCAAAAAGTACCCGTTAGCGGAGCCGTCATTGTCACCACACCGCAAGATATTGCCTTGCTTGATGCGCGGAAAGGCTTAAAAATGTTCGAAAAGGTTAACGTCCCTATACTCGGTATCGTGGAAAATATGAGCTTACATATTTGCGCTAACTGTGGCCATGAAGAACCTATATTTGGCCAAGGCGGCGGACAAAAAATGTCGACAGATTATGCCGTAGATCTGTTGGGTTCACTACCACTCGACCTGCAAATTCGTCAGCAGGTAGACGGTGGAAACCCAAGCGTTGTTGCTGACCCCGAGAGCAGAATCACCGCGTTATATTTAGAGATCGGGCGTCGGATTAGTGCTAAACTATCGCTACAAGCGAAAGATTATTCGAACAAATTTCCCAATATTGTCATTCAAAATAATTAACCAATAGCGCAAACACATGAGCATAAAATCAGACACCTGGATTAAAAAAATGGCGGCAACAGAAGGCATGATCGAACCTTTCGAAGCCACTCAAATTAAATATAAAAATGACACACGTTTAATCTCCTATGGTACTTCCAGCTATGGTTACGACGTAAGATGCGCCGACGAATTTAAAATATTCACCAACATCAATTCAGCCATCGTTGATCCTAAAAATTTCGACGATGACAGCTTTGTGGAAGTCAAATCAGAGGTATGCATCATACCGCCAAATTCATTTGCACTGGCGCGCACCGTTGAGTTTTTCCGAATTCCTCGCAGCATATTAACCGTATGCCTCGGCAAATCAACCTATGCCCGTTGTGGCATCATTGTCAATGTCACCCCACTCGAACCGGAATGGGAAGGCCATGTCACCCTGGAGTTTTCAAATACCAGCCCCTTACCCGCCAAAATTTATGCAAACGAAGGCGTTGCGCAAATGTTGTTTTTTGAATCCGACCAAATTTGCGAAACCTCTTATAAAGACCGCGATGGCAAATACCAAGGGCAACGCGGCGTTACGTTACCGAGAACATAAGACACCTCTTCGTCTTTACTTTAGGCATTCTGCTAAATAACATCTGAAACTACAGCGCAAACTTATTAGTAGAAACACTTAGACAAAAGAAGGTATGATAGCAAAAACCTGGAGCGATTATTGCTGTTTAATATTTGCGCATAGCTTTCATTGATACTAAAATTTTCTTTTCAGGATCAATGAGTTAACAATTAAACGCGGATTATTTACTGTAAATTCAGACGCTTAGAACAGTATAACATTGGCCTTTAAAACATGGACCGTAGAACCGATATATAAAGTAGGCAATAACGGTTTTGTTAGGCTAGGAGGAAAATATGATTATCACGATCGATATGGTGAGTGGGGAAATCATCGAAGACTCCACCGAGAAAGAAGCAACAACATCGCAAGACGCCACACAGCGTCCATTAAATAATATGATCGAAATTCCTGAGCTAGCTCAGATTGAAATAACCGACGCAACACCCAATACACCCTCAGCGGTGCTATTCGATATCGCAAACACCGACATTGAAGAGTTTATAGATAGAATGCAGTAATCAATTTATCTATTCTCCAGCTCCAAGAAGCACCCGAGGAGCTGGAGAACATTAGCGCACCATCCCTAAGCATAACGGCCCAGCCCTAGATCATCCCTGCTTAATTCTCAATCATAAATAACGGATTCGAATTTAAAAAAACCTCGGCATCAAACTCGCTAAGCCACGCAAGATTAAATGCAATCTCTTCATATAACCAAAAAAAAGAATCATCCTTCGTCACCGAATACCGCCACGTGTATTTAATTTGTCCCCAGGAATTGAGAACCAGCGCATGGGTTTGTATTTTATCGCGGATATCAGACTTCGCTAAGGCTTCATCAGATGCAACATTTAAGTCCATGTAATCAAGTAACAGCCGAGTGTTTTTTTTTCGTACCCTAAACCTATCCCAAACAAATACCTCCGGTGATTGCGCTAAAAAATTTACCCGCGACTTATCCGTAGCATCACCATGCACATCAACGATACAACGTTGATTAAACACATAGCTTGCTGGTGGAAACTCTACCGTATAACGATCAGGCAAAGCAGCACGTTTTTTAATCTCTAAATCACCGCGTTGGCTTTTATCCCACTGCTTAATGACGACCTGAAAAATAGCCAAAGCATACTTAACATCTGACATTACAAAACCTTGTTAAATGATAACTTACGTTAAATTATTTATGACTCAAGCAATCAATGCAAATAGTTTCGGTTAATACCCAGAAAGCCATTTTCTTTTACATATACCCGTAGCGCAATTTTAAAATTTTCGATAAGACCACACCCAAAACAGAGTAAAAAAAACCGACAACTTTCTCGACACGAATATAATTATTTTTGCTTAACCACATCAAACACGGTATGGTTCATTCCGTAATTCCTTAGCAGCAATAGTAGCTCTCTAGTTAATAACAAAAACAAAAGAGATAATTATGAACCGCTTTGATCGCATTTATCAATTAAACACCCTCATAAAAAACGCTTGCCTACCGGCATCTAAAGCAATATTAAAAAACCAACTAGAATGCTCTGACTCAAGCATAGAACACTCCATCGAAAATTTACGTGATCATCTTAGCGCACCGCTCGTTTATAATAAAAAACTAAACGGATACCATTATGCTGAAACCGGCGACAGAAAATACGAACTACCGGGATTGTGGTTTAACGCAGCCGAGTTATTTGCATTACTCGCCAGTCAACAACTGCTCAAAGACATTCAGCCCGGCTTACTCGAAGACCCAATAAAACCACTCACCCAGAAAATACAAAACCTACTCAGAAACACGCAACTCGGTCATAAAAATATCGAGCAGCGCGTAAAGCTCATCCAACAATCATCCCGTAACGTAGACAAAACACTCTTCCAAAAAATTATTTCCGCAATCGCCACTCGCAAGAAAATACAATGCACTTACCACGCACGCGGCACGGATGAAATAAGTAACCGAACCCTCTCACTACAACGTATCGTACATTATCGCGATAACTGGTACTTAGACGCGTGGTGTCATAAACGCGAAGCCCTACGTACATTTTCAGTCGAAAAAATAATTAGTGGTGGCGTGTTAACAAATGACGCGATTGATATAGAGCAATCCATATTAGATGCGCACTTTACGTCTTCTCTTTGGCATTTTTTCAGGTCAAGCAGACAAAACCGCCATCTTAGAATTCACTAAAAAATATTTCCAATGGGTAGCTGATGAAACATGGCACCCTGAGCAAAAAGGAGAGTGGCTGGAAAATGAAAGCTATCGTTTACAAGCACCCTATCGACATTCTCAAGAATTGTTAATGGATATTCTTAAATACGGCGCTGAAGCTGAGGTTGTCGAACCTGTTGAATTAAGACAAAGTCTTATTGAGATTGTTAGCAATATGCAAAAAGCTTATAAAAAAGAAGTTGCTTCGTCACGAAATGAGGAAGTAGGTGTGGGATGATTAAATGTGAAGTGGAAATAGAGAATGCTATTGTATTCGTTTTTCCGAGAGTTTTTCTGACGAGAAAATTGTGCACACACTGTGTGCACAATTGAGTTGGTCTCATTTGCGCCAGATTATTGGGATGGACAATGCTGTGAAGCGAGATTTCTATCTAGAAATGAGCAAGCTGGAGAACTGGTCTGTACGACAACTTCAAGGGCGTATCTCCTCTACAGTTGTTTGAGCGTACAGCCATCTCTCGCAAGCCAGAGCAGATAGAGCTGCTGGAACTGGATAAGAGCGGTATTCACGTTGCCGAGTATCTGACTGTTTTACCGCTACGTGAAGTACTGCAAGCAAAGTTGAAGCAATCAATAGAACAAGCACGGCAGCGCCTGGCAAAAGAAAAGAGTGATGAATAATTAAAAGTGATAATAATTTTCGAGAGCGAATAACGATAGAAATGAAATAGTAGAAACAAATACTTAGGCGGCATGCATGGATTGTAAGTTGAATTGACAATCCGTGCATGCTTGAAAAGTGAACGAAATGATTCAAACAAAAATGTCAGTTCAAAGGATATAGTCGAATAACAGCGAAATGATTGCGAATAGAAGACGAGCTTCATTAAGGCGATACGAGTAAATATTATTATAAATATACATATAAACAGTCAGTTAGAGTAATGCACTGCTTCGTAGAAGAAACAGTATTTTTTTGAAGCCGTTATTGTGAGGTGTATAAATGCACTCGGCACGTACACCCAACCTTACATTGTTAAAATATAGAGGAGGTAACGATGAGCAAATATAAAATATCAATGGAAATAGCTGGCCCTTTTGCGATGTGGTCTCGCCCTGATACCGGAGCGACACCCACAAGCTATCCGGTACCAACCTGGTCTGCGGTAAAAGGAATATTTGAATCTGTTGCATTCTTCAATGACGGAAAAGCCTGGATTCGACCTACCAAAGTAGAAATATGTAAGAAGTTAGGCGCTAGTGGTGGAGAGCTTGGTTTTCAAAAATATACCAATAACTATCGTGGGCCACTAAAAGATAAGAGCAAAGTCAACTTTCAATTTTCAAGTCTCATCCTTGCTGATGTTTGTTATCGAATTTATGGCGTTATCGAAAATGGAAGTGGCAGCCATTTAAAGAACGGAAGCAACCCCTGCCATGCATTACAGGCTATGTTTCAGCGGCGTTTAAAAAAAGGACAATGTTATAAAACACCTGCACTGGGTTGGAATGAATTTGTGCCGAGTTATTGGGGACCAATGCGTGATGATGAATCTCTGCCTGATGCAACTGAGATTGATACTGAAATTAATTTGGATTTAGTATCAGTGCTTAATCAGGTCTTTGATAAAGCAGTGAGTGGTCGATACAAACCCAGGTTTCAGCAAGGTGAAGACGCTTGGATTAAAGAAGGAGAGTTTAATTATGCTGAATGAACTCTATTCAATTTATATGGGATTGGAGGCAGTTGGAGAATCGCCAATAATCAAGCACAAAGATATTCATACACCCGGTAAGAACATGACTTTTCGGGTAATGTTAGATGAGCATGGTCGAGTTAGTTCGGTTAAATTGATGACCGTTGAACAAACTCAGGACTGTTGGTCATTAGGGAATAAGCAGACCCAATTTCCAGCGGTTAAGGTCAAGTATCCTTTACTCGCAAATGGGCATATGGATTACCTTAGTTGGAAGGAAGAAATCGGCAAACCAAGTGAAGTGAATTTTAGAGAATTGATTGAGCGCTTATCAATGAAGAATTCAATCAGTTTATCGAACTTGAGTTGTTGGCCGAGTTACCGCAAACAAGTGCTGGCACGTAAAGATCAATTGGCTGGCGATGATGACTGCAAAGAAGTTTATGAACTTTTTCATCGATACAGTAAAACTAAAACCGGGGTGGAGATACTTGAGCAAGTTGCCACAATATTAATTAAATCAGCTCAGCAAGGAGCGGATATCTTAAGCCTTAAGGCTATTTGTTCATTGCTATTTGGGGAGAAATTGAAATCTAAAGGTGAAGTCGAGGACAACAAACGTGTCACACTTATGATAGATTGCTTTCCTCACGCGGATATCGATATCTACGCGTCATCCAAAAACAGGATTACTAATTTATCACAAGCTTTGTTCATAGCTGAATTGAAAACAATTACAAAGGCTCGAAATGGAGTATGTTCACTTTCAGGCAATAAAGGTGAACTTGTAGGAAAAACATTTCCCGAAGAAAAATTAGCAGTCGTGGGGCCAACTATACTATTTTCCAAAAACGAACAAACAAGTGGCATCACAGTTGAGCGGTATGGGAAATCACGAGGAGATGCATTTTCTTTGTCCAATAATCTCTGTCAAAAACTAGCAGCGAGTATTCTCTTTATTAATTCGGGTAAGTTTAAAGAAAAAACCTGGTCAAGACTACCTTCATCTAGCTTATTACTTGCTTATTGCAAGAAAGATTGGAATTTACCAATTACACCTTTGATTACTGGCGTGTCAGAGATTGAGGATTTTGATGATTATCTCGATGCAACAGAATCAGTGTTGGCTTCATTTAAAGGCAAAAACTTAAGTCTTGATGTGGTAGTCGATTTCACAGAAATCATTAAGGTAGATAAGGCCAACCGTAAAATCAATTTCAGTACCACAGCCAAACTGAGTAAATTGATTCGTGCAGCTGATGAATGGAAGCAAGCTTGTATTAATTCACCTAGCTTTAAATTGTATGCCCTAACACATAAAAAAGAAAAACAGATGTGTTCACCTTGGGCGATTAGTCCACAACAAGTAATGTATTTATCTCGTCAAAAATACATACGAAATGGTAGTGATTCAACAAGTCTGCCCAGCATCAGCTTTGCAGATGTAATGAAATTATTTCTTGGGCAAAATAATCAGGCCTTGGCAATACGTTGCTTACAACGTATTGCTGAGCAATATCAACCTTTATTGAACTACTGTGCTTTGAGTCGGTTACAGCGAGTATTGCAGGCCAAAGCACATGTAAAGGCTGATCCAAAAAAACATAATGCACCAGTCTTAAGTGCAGTTACATTGATGGCATTGCTTCTATTTAAAATAGGACGAACAAAGGAGATCTATATGAACGATTTTGCGTTTCAGTTGGGGCAGTTATGTTCCGCGATGGATGAATTACATATTGGTTATTGTAAAAATGTACGAAGTGGGAAAATACCAAATACTCTGATTGGAAATCTTACTTATAGCATGGCATTACAGAACCCTATAAAAGCCCTGTCTATATCGGCTCCGCGTATCAGGCCATATGAGGTGTGGGCTAAAAAAGCATTTGAAAATAAATCTTGGCTTGTTAAAAAAGACGGCAAAGTAATAGATGATAAAGATGGAAAGCCAATTGAAGACAAAGCAATAAAAGATGGGGTTTTTTCTAATAGATGGATGTCAGGTCAATCAGACCGTTTACATAAGAGCTTTTCTGGGAATACTCAAATTATAACAGATAGTTACAAAGCCGAACTCATGCTTGGCTATTTAGCTGGACGTCCTTTCGAAAAACAAAAAACATCAACCAAGCAAAATGATAATCAAGGAGAGAACTCATGAATACGCCTTTTAATCGCCATGTCGGCTTGCTGGTTTTAGATGTCACAATGTCCAACCCGAATGGTGACCCAGATATGGAGTCCGAACCAAGAACTCGTGAGCTAGATGGTCTCGGAATGATTTCCCCGGTTTCTCTAAAACGCAAGTTACGGGATTTGGTAAGTGAAGAATCCGAAGTTTTTACGGTAGCCAAGCAACAACTCGAACTCGGCACTATGACACATAATCAATTTAAAATTCTGGAAGAACGAGGACGTGATCGGAATGCCATCAAGGCCATGGATAAAGCCGAGTTTATGCAAACCTATTGGGATGCTCGTATGTTTGGCAACACTTTTCTTGAATCATTGAAAGACTCGGAACTGACTAAAGAGCAAAAGAAGAAAAAAGCAGATGGGGGTTATGATCATTTGATCAATACGGGTACCACTCAAATAGGTGTGGGTATGTCAATTGCGCCGATAGATGTTGTGCGCATGACCAACACCAACAAAGCAGGTGTCGAGAGCGATAAGGATCGTGGCATGGCACCTTTGGCATTTCGAGTGGTGCAGCATGGTATTTATTGCATTCCTATTTTTGTTAATCCGAGCATTGCTAAAAAAACGGGGGCTACTATTGAAGATTTAAAGTTGCTCAAATTCATGCTGCCTTATGTTTATCAACATACCGCTTCTGCGATTCGTCCACAAATTTCAGTTTTACATGCATGGTTTGCTGAGCATAAAAACACCTTGGGTTCTTGTCCTGAGTATTTATTTATCAATGCTTTAACGCCTAAGTTAAAAGCTGGAGTGACACGCTCGACATCAGCAAAAGATTACGATATTCCTGGACGAAACGATTTGGATGATTTATTAGATCGGTTTAAAGAAGTGCGTGATTTAGTAAACGAATAATGTCTTACCTTGCTCATACACCTCCCAAGGAAAAACCTGAGTTGGAAGCTCATCGATATAAGGATCATATTGATGAGATGATGAGTTATGGGTTAGCTTTATTTGATTACTTGATATTATTTTCCAATTTAGCTGATGCAGACAAAGATGACCTCCGTCAAACCTTTAAAACTGCACTCATGTTGCACGATATGGGTAAGCTGGATGAGTCAATTCAGCGAATATTTCGTGGTGAAGACTCTGGTCGCTTGCCAATAGATCATATTGAAGCAGGTGTTGCCATCGCTGATGAGATGGAAAATGAATTGTTGGGCTGGCTGATTCGCGGTCATCATTCACCAGGATTACCAAGTAAAAAAACTGAGAAGTATTTTATCAAGGAGTTAAGGAGAAAATCACAACTAACTCTATCGCCTTACTGCCTACGAGGTTCGCGTCATCACCGTGCTAAACTCACGGCAGATTTTGATAAACACAAAGCAGCAATAATCTCCACAAACGAAAGAATCGAGATATACAAACAACGACAGATTGAATCTTGTGGCCAATGGCCCCAGCTTAGCTTGAAGTTGCCCACTATTGGTTTGACTCCTCGTTTGATGTTGTCTTGCTTAGTCGATGCCGACCATAGTAGCGCAGCTTGTTACAGCCAAGACAAGCCTATGTCACCTTTTAAACCGGCACAAACGCATTGGCAAAAGCGTTTGCTGGCTTTAGATAACTATATTACAAGCTTGGTTGATTCGAGCAATGACCCTCATAGCAATCGTAATCAAATGCGAGGTGAATTTTATCGGCGTTGTTTTGATGGGAAATTATTCGACTCTCGCTTAGTCGCTTGTTCAGCACCAGTAGGCTTGGGTAAAACAACGTCTGTCATGGCTTATTTACTTCGCTGTGCAATTAAAGATGATTCCAGCCGAATTTTTGTTATCGCCCCTTTTTCTAACATCATTGATCAAACGGTCAAGGTTTTACGCAAAGCGGTTGTGTTAGATGGTGAAGATGCCACATCGATTGTGGTCGCACATCATCACAAGGCTGAGTTTAGCAATAAGGATATGCGTCAATATGCAGCCAGTTGGCAAGCACCTATCGTGGTCACTACAGCGGTACAGTTTTTTGAAACGCTCGCTGCCTCCAATCCCTCAAAACTTCGGAAGCTGCACAATGTGATCGGTGCTGCGGTTTTTATTGATGAGTCTCATGCCTGTTTACCTACCGAGTTATTAGCCGTTAGTTGGTATTGGATGAAGCAGTTGGCCGATAATTGGCAATGCAATCTAGTTTTTTCATCAGGATCGATGGTCAAATTTTGGCAAGACAGTTATTTGGTCAATGAAGGTGTTCGTACTTTACCAGATCTATTACCTGACTCGTTAAAATCAAAAACACAACATGCAGAGGTACGGCGGGTTATTTTTGACCGGATTGAAAAACCACTAAAACGTGATGAGTTAGTTGAACGATTACAATCAGATGAAACTTGGGGAGAGTTTATCAATCAAGACAAATCCTCATGTTTAGTGATTTTAAATACGGTGCAGTCGGCAGCGGTCATTGCAGATACGCTAGCAAGAAGCTTAGATGATAAAAAAAATGAATTATTGAATAAAACTGTTTTGCATCTATCGACCGCTTTAGCGCCCAAGGATCGAGATAGAATACTGAAAGAGGTCATCATTAGACAAGGCGATAGTGACTGGAATCATCGCCCTTGGTACTTGATTGCCACCAGTTGTGTTGAAGCCGGTGTCGATTTGGACTTCGCCATTGGATTTAGAGAACGCTGTTCGGTAACTAGTTTTTTACAAGTATCTGGCCGCATCAATCGACATGGGAAACGAACTTTTGGTCGATTATTCGACTTTTCCATTTATGCTGAAGATGGTTTAAGCCATCACCCTGGATTTAACGAGTCATCCGATATCTTGAATCACTTGTGGTTAGAAATAGTGAATGAAAGAATGGATAGCAGCGACCTTTGTAGTAAAGCGATTCGTAAAGAACTTTCTCGATTTCCAGAAAAAAAATCCAAATCAGAACTGTTGATATTGGAAGAACAAAAACAGGGTTTTCAGGAGGTATCGACTGGCTATCGAATTATTGATTCTGAAACGGCTACCGTGATTATTGATAAAGGGTTAGTGAAAAAACTTGAACAGGGAGTTCCTATAAATTGGCAGGACTTACAAAATAACTCTGTACAACTGTGGGCGAATAAAATTAGAAATTTTAACTTGAAGCCCATTGTGGGATGCGCGCAAGATGATATTTATTCTTGGACAGACACTTACGACTATGACCCTCATTTTTTGGGTATCATGGCAGGAATTATAGATCCAGTGGTGTTTTTTCAAGAAACTGGTGGCGTTATTTGAATATAATCAGTCTCGCTTCCTATGTTATTACAGCCTATATCCCTTCTTTGGAACTTTGGCAGGCAGATTTTAAAACGAGGAAATAATGATGAAATGCGTAATCTGTAAATCAGGTGATACCAATAAAGGCCATGCAACCATTACACTGCAACGCGGCCAGTCTACCATTATCATCAAGGATGTACCGGCGCAGGTATGTGAAAACTGCGGTGAATATTACTTGAGTGAGGAGATCAACGGGAAGGTGATGGCTTTGGCAGAGAATGCCATCAAGCACAATGCTGAGGTGGAAATCCTGCGGTTTGCTGCATAAGCAAATGGTTGGAAAACCGAATTTATGACAATCCCACCCTCCTCTCAACTCATCATTTACCAAACCGAAGACGGGCAAACCCGTCTTGAGGTTCGGCTGGCGGATGAAACTGTCTGGCTAACGCAGAAGTTAATGGCTGAGTTATTCCAGACTAGCAAACAGAACATTAGTTTACATTTGAAAAATATCTTTGAGGAACAAGAGCTTGAAGAGAATGCAGTTGTCAAGGATTTCTTGACAACTGCATCTGATGAAAAAAAATACTCAACAAAGTATTACAACCTAGATTGCATTATCTCAGTAGGCTATCGCGTTAAGTCCCACACCGCCACCCGCTTCCGCCAATGGGCAACCCTGCATATCAAAGAATACATCGTCAAAGGTTTTCTCCTAGATGATGAACGTCTTAAAAACCCAGATGTGCCATTCGACTATTTTGATGAACTGCTGCGGCGTATTCAGGATATCCGCACATCGGAGAAACGCTTCTACCAGAAAATCACGGATATCTATGCCACCAGTGTGGATTATGATCCGACGTTACAGGTAAGTATTAGCTTCTTTAAAACCGTTCAGAACAAACTCCATTGGGCCATAACGGGTAAAACAGCAGCAGAGATTATCCAGCATCGGGCAGACAGTGATAAACCCAATATGGGATTGACTAACTGGCGGGGAGACAAACCCCGCAAACAGGATGTCACTATCGCTAAAAACTATCTTAGTGAAACTGAGTTAATGGCACTCAATAATCTAGTTGAGCAATATCTTGTGTTTGCTGAGGGACAGGCTATGCAGCGTATTCCCATGCACATGCAGGAATGGGTGAAAAAACTAGATGGTTTTTTAACATTGAACGACCGTAATATTCTCGATCATGCCGGTAAAGTGTCTCATGAGATGGCCATGCAAGTGGCGAGTGATGTATACGAAAAATTTCATAAGCAGCGTTTAGAAGTAGAGGCCGAGCAAGCGGATAAAAAGGATTTTGAAATCCTGGAAAAGCAGATGACTCATCGAGATAAAGGTAAAAGTTAGTGAGTAAAATATTTTAAATGAAAAAACTCATCCGTAACTCTACTACAGAGTTTCTAATTTTCACCATGCAGGCTGGCGAAGATGAGTCATATTGAGAGCTGGAGCGTGCGCAGGATCTAGTTGCAATCAATTCAGTCAAAACACCATGAAAAAACATAACTGTCATGACGGATATTCATGGTAATATTCCTATATGATAAAACGCTCTCAATGGCATAACCGAATACTATCTGCGCTAAAACGCAGTCGAATCATCACCTTAGTGGGGCCACGTCAATGTGGCAAAACCACTTTGGCACGTGAATTTGTGGCAGAAGACTCGGTCAACTATTTTGATCTTGAAGATCCCGTCAGTCTGGCACGATTGGATGAGCCTATGACGGCACTGGGATCACTTGAGGGGCTGATTGTGATTGACGAGATACAGCGTCGGCCAGAGTTGTTTCCTGTGTTGCGCGTATTGGTGGATCGTAAGTCTTTTGTCGGCCAGTTTCTCATACTGGGAAGTGCCTCCGGGGACTTGTTGCGGCAATCCTCCGAAACGCTGGCGGGGCGTATGGAGATGTTGCACTTGCGTGGTTTTAGTCTGTTGGAGTTGGGGCAAGGTGCACAACCTCAGCATTGGTTGCGCGGCGGGTTTCCACTGTCTTATCTGGCATCGAGTGAGGCCGATAGCTTGGCCTGGCGTAAAGGATTTATTCATACCCTGCTGGAACGGGATTTTCCGCAATGGGGCATACGCACGGCGGCAACGACACTGTGGCGATTTTGGAACATGTTGGCGCATTATCATGGCCAAACCTGGAATGCGGCTGAATTTGCGCGGGCTATGGGAGTGAGTGAATCCACCACCCGACGCTATCTGGATTTGCTCAGTGATGCCTTCATGGTTAGGCAACTTCAACCCTGGCATGCCAATATTCGTAAACGTCAGGTCAAGTCGCCTAAAATCTATATCCATGATTCTGGCTTGTTACACCAGTTACTGGGTATCAACAACGAACGTGATTTATTAACTCACCCAAAAATTGGAGCATCTTGGGAAGGTTATGTGATTGAAGAAGTCCTGTCGGTAGTGCAACCCGATGATGCCTGGTTTTGGGCAACGCATCAGGGGGCTGAGATTGATTTGCTATTGCGTAAAAATGGCCGCATGGTGGGCGTAGAATGTAAACGCACAGACGCACCCCGGATGACACCTTCCATTCGCACGGCGCTGTCTGATTTAGATCTGGATGAGGTGGTTATTGTGTATCCGGGGGATAAATCGTTTTCCCTGTCCGAACAAGTTAAGGCGGTGCCTTTTAAAAATTTCACAAGTTCAGAACTATTTCCGGTAGTTGAGATAGATGAAAAACAATGAAAAAACGCATCCGCAATTCCACCACTGAGTTTCTGATTTTCACCTCCCAGGCCGGTGAAGAAAGTATTGAAGTCCGCGTTGAAGATGAAACGGTTTGGTTAACGCAGAAGTTGATTGCTGAGTTGATTGGTGTGGGTGTGCGCACGGTCAGTGAGCATTTACGAAATATATTCAAAGACGGTGAATTGCAGGAAGATTCAGTTATCCGGAAATTTCGGAATACTGCTTCAGATGGAAAAAAACACCAGACACAATTCTACAATCTTGATGCCATTATCTCTGTCGGTTACCGAGTCAATTCCAAACGTGCTACCCAATTTCGTCAGTGGGCAACCCAGGTATTGAGTGAATTTGCCATTAAGGGGTTTGTACTGGATAACAAACGCCTCGAAATGGTTTTATTCTAATCCCAATGGAAAAACAAAACTACATCGCTCTCTCCGCCCTACAGCACTTCGCCTACTGCCCTCGTCAGTTTGCGTTGATTCATCTCGAACAAGTCTGGGCAGATAATTTTTTCACGGCGCATGGTAATTTATTACATGAACGCGTTGATAGCTGCGAACCAGAGCAACGTGGAAATGTGCGCTTTGAACGGGGCGTCGCGGCGATCTCTCATGAGCTGCGCATTAACGGCAAACTCGATTTATTGGAAGTTGAAGGCAAGCCGCCCACGAATTACTTTCCGGTGGAATATAAACGCGGCAAACCAAAGCTGGAATACTGGGATAAAATTCAACTCTGCGCACAAGCCTTATGTTTAGAAGAAATGCGCAATGTCAAAATTGAAGAAGCTGCCTTGTGGTATTGGCAGGTGAGAAAGCGCGAGTTGGTATTGATTGATGATGTTTTACGTAACGCAACCCTTGCTGCGATTGATGGAGCGCATGCCCTATTGGCATCCGGTAAAACGCCATCACCCATTGATGATAAAAAACGCTGTAAGGCGTGTTCGTTAGTCGATTTATGTGAGCCAAAAACTTTTCGGCACGATCATTCGAGTGCTTACATCGATGCACTTTTTTCAGAATCGACTAATTCAGACTCACCTTTTTCACAATCACAAGGAAATCCTTCAGATGAAGACTGACATGACCTTGTTCGAGGATTATCAGATACGACGGGTATACGACGAAGAGTCTGAAACCTGGTGGTTTTCGGTGATTGATATTGTGCAGGTGTTAACCCAGCAGGCCGATTATCAAGCCGCCAGGAATTATTGGAAAGTATTGAAAAACCGATTGAATAAGGAAGGAAGTGAACTGGTTACAAATTGTAACCAGTTGAAAATGACTGCAACAGATGGCAAACAGCGTATCACAGATGTCGCTACCGCCGAAACCTTAC
>Ga0256830_1000609_pt1 | contig 27442 bp, 29 predicted proteins | sample 128326metaG_FD_190537 | JGI IMG/M metagenome (GOLD analysis project Ga0256830, IMG submission 190537) | Hydrothermal vent microbial communities from Lau Basin, Pacific Ocean - 128-326 | ecosystem: Environmental > Aquatic > Marine > Hydrothermal vents | place: Pacific Ocean: Lau Basin | collected... | reverse complement strand
TATAGCCCGCATAGGCAATATCGAAAGCACCATAGCCAGGACGAAGCCGGACCTTTTCCACTTCTTTACTGACTGGGACAGGGCTCCGGTCTACAGCATATAGGCGCATCGGGCCGCGGTGTGGCCGCGGGGTTCGGGTCGGACAGACCACATCCCTTTGATATTCCTTGATAAATTCCTTGACAGAACGGGCCACTGTGGTAAAATTGTCCATGCTTCTTGTACCTCTGTAGATTGATCATCCAGACCCAGATACCTGGACGCTCTGATCCCGGAGGTTTTGAGGCATTTTTTTATCCGCAGCCCGGTAGGGCCGGAGTAAAGGAACTTGTTGCAACAGGCGCGTAGCTCAGTGGGAGAGCGCTACCTTGACACGGTAGAGGTCGGCGGTTCGAAACCGCCCGTGCCTACCATTTTATATGTATCGCGCGCCGATTCCCCGCGGCGAAACACCCATGACGCTTGCCGCGGGGCGGCGAGCGAAGCGTAGCAGGACAATTCCCCGGCAAGATAGGACTCCCCGAACCTGTTGCGGGGTGCTTCGGGATAGAGAAGGTGTCATCCTTCTTCGGCTGAATGTCCGCCCCTTTCCGTGGTTGAAGATGGAGGGCGGACAGACCATACAGGAGGCTGGCGCCTTTTTGTTGTTTTTGGGAAGGCCTGTAAGAGGCGGACGATAAATGGTGACAGTGAGATTTCCAGACGGGTCCGAGTCGGAGTGCAAGGCGGGCACACCGGTTGCGGATGTGCTGAAGGAACACCTCGACAAGAAGACCTTCAAGAAGACCGTCGCCGCGCGGGTCGACGGCACGGTCGTGGACCTGTCGACACCCCTGAAGGATTCGGGGGCGCCGGTTGAGGTCGAGCCGATCACGCTCGATTCAAAGGAGGGGCTCGCGATCTACAGGCACTCGACGGCCCACGTGCTGGCCCAGGCCGTAAGGTCGCTTTACAAGGGCGTGAAGTTGGGAATAGGGCCTGTCATCGAGGACGGCTTCTACTATGACTTCGATGTCTCCAGGCCGTTCACCCCGGAGGACCTCATCAAGATAGAAAGGAAGATGAAGGAGATAGTAAAGGGGAACGCCCCCATTGCAAGGGAGGAGCTCGGGAAGGACGAGGCGCTGAGGCTCTTCAGGGACCTCGATGAGCCGTACAAGGTGGAGCTCATCGATGAGATCGAGGGGGATACCGTCAGCGTATACAGGCAGGCCGACTTCGTGGACCTTTGCAGGGGGCCTCACCTGCCGAGCACCGGACGTATAAGGGCCTTCAAGCTTTTGAGCATCGCCGGTGCGTACTGGAGGGGTGATGAAAACCGCAAGATGCTCCAGAGGATATACGGGACCGCCTTCCCGGAAAAGGCCGAGCTCGATGATTACGTAAAAAGGATCGAGGAGGCGAAAAGGCGCGACCACAGAAGGCTCGGCCGCGAGCTGGACCTCTTTTCTATGAATGATGATGTGGGTGCCGGGCTCGTGCTGTGGCATCCGGACGGCGCGGCCGTAAGAAGCGTGATCGAGGAGTTCTGGAAAAGGGAGCACGCAAGGCATGACTACTCGCTCATATATACGCCCCACATAGCCAAGCTCGACATGTGGAAGACGAGCGGCCACTGGGAGTTCTACAGGGAGAACCTCTACAGCCCCATGGATGTCGAAGGGCAGGACTACATAGTGAAGCCCATGAACTGCCCCTTTCACATTCAGATATACAAGAGCCGCATAAGGAGCTACCGCGACCTGCCCATTCGCTACGCCGAGCTGGGCACGGTCTACAGGTACGAGAGGTCCGGCGTGCTGCACGGGCTCTTGAGGGTAAGGGGGTTTACGCAGGACGATGCGCACATATACCTCACACCGTCCCAACTCGAGGACGAAATAAAGGAAATACTGAAATTTACCCTTTACATCCTGAGATCTTTCGGGTTTAATGAGTACGATATATATCTCAGCACAAGGCAGGAGAAGTACGTCGGAACGATCGAGAACTGGGAGAAGGCCGAGGGTGCTCTGAAGTCGGCCCTTGTGGCAGAAGGACTCGAATTCTACATAGACCCAGGCGAGGGGGTCTTTTACGGTCCGAAGATCGATATAAAGATAAAGGACGTCCTCGGCAGGGCGTGGCAGTGCTCGACCATCCAGGTCGACTTCAACCTTCCGGAGAGATTTGACGTAACCTATCGTGACGAGCGCGGGCAGGCGGTCCAGGCGATAATGATCCACCGCGCGCTGATGGGTTCGCTCGAGAGGTTCTTCGGTTGCCTGATAGAGCATTATGCCGGGGCCTTCCCCGTGTGGCTCGCACCGGTGCAGGCCGCAGTCCTCAGCGTGACGGAAAAGAACGAGGGGTATGCGGCCTCGGTATACCGCAGGATAAGAGAAGCGGGGTTCAGGGTGGAGCTCGATACCAGGAACGAAACGCTCGGCTACAAGATAAGGGAGGCGAGGCTCAGAAGGATACCCTACATGGTCGTCGTGGGTGACAAGGAAGAGGAGAGGGGACAGGTGGCCCCTCGCTCGAGGGACGAGGGGGTCCTGGACACCATGACCGTCATGGAGTTCATCGAACGCCTCGAAAGAGAAAACAGGCCCCAAGGAGGTGAGTCTTTATAGCGAGATTTGCGACAAAACAACGTAAGAAGGAAGAGACGAGGGTCAACAGGAGGATAAAGGCCCCTGAGGTCCGCGTCGTTGACGACAAGGGCGAGCAGCTCGGTATAATGCCGATCCATGAAGCGCTCAAGTTGGCAGAAGACGCCGGGCTTGACCTTGTGGAGGTGTCACCCAACGCCAAGCCTCCTGTCTGCAGGTTGATGGACTACGGCAAGTACAAGTACCAGATGAGCAAGAAGGCCCACGAGGCCAAGAAAAAGCAGGCCGTTATCCACGTAAAGGAGGTTAAATACCGCGTCAGGACCGAAGAACACGACTTTCAGTTCAAGCTTCGCAATGTGAAGCGTTTTCTCTCCCAGGGCAACAAGGTGAAGGTGACGGTCTTTTTCAGGGGGAGGGAGATAACGCATCCCGAGCTCGGCAAAGGCATGCTCGAACGCATCGTCGCCGAGACGCAGGAGATTGCGGTCGTTGAACAGGCGCCGAAGATGGAAGGGCGGAACATGACCATGTTGCTCGGCCCTGCCGCCGAAAAGAAAAGCGCCGGTTCCGGTGATTGACGGAGCCATAATTAAAATACAGGAGCAAGTCAGTATGCCCAAGATAAAGACAAACAGGGGGGCTGCGAAGCGATTCCGCAGCACGGCAAAAGGCAAGATAGTAAGGAAGAAGTCAGGCCTGAGACACATCCTGACCAGCAAGGCTGCATCGAGAAAGCGCAGGCTCAGGAAGCCGGGTCTTGTCGCGAAGGCGGACGTGCCGGCCGTAAGAAGGCTTATGCCGTATCTGTGACGCGGGTGAGCCGGGCCTTTGGAGTGGTTTTCCGTCCGGAGGAGTTCCCACCCGTCGGTTGTTGAGCATGCATCGCAAGAGAAGTATGATTCGTATGATTTCTTACATGACCTGTCTGCGTGCCAAGTACAGGCAGGGAAGATTCGCTGCAGCTTGCTGTTCAAAACACCGTGACTATGTATAACTCAAGAATGAAAGGAGTGTAGTGGTATGCCCAGGGTAAAGAGGGGTGTTCACGCAAAGAAGAAAAGAAGGAAGGTCTTCAAGGCCGCCAAGGGTTACAGGGGGGCGAGGGGCACCCTCTACAGGACCGCGACCGAGGCGGTGGACAAGGCCCTCTGCTATGCGTACGCCCATAGAAGGACCAAGAAGAGGGAGATGAGGAGGCTCTGGATAGCCCGCATAAACGCCGCCGCCAGGCTGAACGGTATCACCTACAACCGTCTCGTCGAGGGCCTTACAAAGGCCGAGGTCATGCTCGACAGGAAGACACTCGCCGACATGGCCGTGAGAGACCCGGCTGGATTCGCCAAGGTCACTTCCATAGCAAAGCAAGCCCTTTCGGTATGAGAGAAGAACTCCACAGGCTCCGGGAAGACGCCTTTAACTCTCTCAAGGAGGCGCGTTCAGCCGAAGACGTCCTCGCCGTAAGAAAGAAGTATCTTGGCAGAAAGGGGCCGATCGCATCCCTGATAAAGGAGCTCGGCAAGTACCCTCCGGACGAGAGGCGCGAGGCCGGCGCAGAGATAAACAGGGTAAAACGCGAAATAGAGGACGAGATAGAGGCCCTCCTTGAAGGGTTCAGGCAGAGGGAACAGGAAGAACGCCTCAAAAAGGAGAAGATAGACGTAACACTTCCGGGCCGGAGCATTCCCTTCGGCCGCCTCCATCCGGTGACCCGGGTGTTGGAGGAGGTGGAAGGCATATTCACCTCCATGGGGTTCGACATAGCCGAAGGACCCGAGATCGAGACGGACTACTACAACTTCGAGGCCCTGAACATCCCCAAAAACCATCCGGCGCGGGACATGCAGGACACCTTTTACGTAAGCAGCGACGTGGTCCTGCGCACCCACACTTCCCCGGTACAGATAAGGGTCATGGAAACCCAGAGCCCGCCCCTGAGGGTCATAGCACCCGGGGCGGTGTACAGGCGTGACTCCGACCTTACGCATACCCCCATGTTCCACCAGGTCGAGGGGTTCATGGTCGACGAGAGGGTTACCTTCGGCGACCTCAAGGGGGTTCTTTCCGCTTTTCTTCAACGCCTCTTCGGAGAGGGAACCCCCTTGCGCTTCAGGCCGAGTTTCTTTCCGTTCACAGAGCCCAGCGCGGAGGTGGACATCCGGTGCGTCATGTGCAAGGGGACGGGGTGCAGGGTATGCAAGGAGACGGGGTGGCTTGAGATACTCGGCTGCGGCATGATACACCCCGAGGTCTTCCGCTCCGTCGGCTATGACTGCGAGAAGTACACGGGCTTCGCCTTCGGACTGGGCATCGAGCGTATAGCGATGCTCAAGTACGGCATAGACGATATAAGGCTCTTTTTCGAGAACGATATAAGGTTCTTGCGTCAGTTCTGATCCCGCGAAAGGCTTCTGGTATGCTATTCAGTTACAACTGGCTAAAGGAATTCGTTCAGACGGACCTCGATGCCGATGAGGTTGCGTGCAGGCTGACGCTTGCCGGCATAGAGGTGGACGGTGTCGAGGACGTGACCCCGGAGATAACCGGTGTCGTTACGGCGGAGATACTCACCATAGAAAAGCACCCCAATGCGGACAGGCTCGCGCTGTGCAAGGTGCGCACAGCCGAAGGCACGTACTCCATCGTCTGCGGCGCGACCAATATGAGTGAAGGGGACAAGGTCGCGCTGGCCCTGCCTGGGGCAAGGCTACCTGCCGGAATAAAGCTCAAGAAGACGAAGATAAGGGGGGTTGCGTCGGAAGGTATGATGTGTTCCGAGGCCGAACTGGGGCTTGCAGCGGAGTCCGATGGCATCATGATCCTGCCGCGGAACACGCCCGTGGGAGAGGATATAAGGACCGTGCTCGGCCTCGAGGACTTCTTGATAGAGGCCGATATCCTGCCCAACCGCCCCGACTGCATGAGCATAAGGGGGCTTGCCAGGGAGATAGGCGCCGTGACGGGGGCCCCGTTCAGGGACAAGGAGGTAGACTTCGAAGAGGGCGCAGTCGCCGTGGACGACAAGGTAAAGGTCAGCGTCGAGGATACGGAACTCTGCCGCAGGTACACCGCAAGGGTCATAGAGGGGATCAAGGTCGAGCCGTCGCCGCCGTGGCTCATAAGGAGGTTGGAACTCCACGGCATAAGACCGGTGAACAACGTGGTAGATGCGACGAACTACGTTCTCCTGGAGTACGGCCAGCCTCTCCATGCATTCGACCTCGACAGGATAGCCGGTGGCAGGCTGGTTGTAAGAAAGGCCGTAAAGGGAGAGTCGATCACAACGATAGACGGAAGGGAACGACCGCTCCAGGAAGGGATGCTGGTCGTGTCCGATGAAAAAGGACCCCAGGCAGTCGCGGGCATCATGGGCGGCAAGGACTCCGAGGTGTCCGACTCAACACGGTCCATACTCCTTGAGAGCGCCTGGTTCGAGCCGTCTTCGGTGAGGAGGACCTCCAGGTCCCTGGGGCTCTCCTCCGATTCTTCATACCGGTTTGAAAGGGGAGTGGATATAGAGAGCGTGTCCGCGGCCCTGGACAGGGTGACCGCCATCATCCTCGAACTTGCGGGCGGGACGGTGGCCAGGGGGATGGTGGATATCTATCCGACGAGCTACAGGCCCGAACCCATCGGGTTCCGGGTAGAGAGGGCCGAGGCCCTGCTCGGTGTGGAGCTTGCAGACGGTGAAGCTGAGAATATACTTGAACGTCTTGGCATAAGAATTCAAAAAACAAGCATAACCGGACACATCAAGGCTTCGCCTCCGTGCTACAGGCTCGATCTGAAAAGGGAGGTGGACCTCATCGAGGAGGTTGCGAGGCTGAAGGGGTATGACACCATTCCGGAGACGATGCCACGCGCGCCCATCGGTGCAAAGGAGCCCGGGAGGCTTTTTGAGCTTAAGAAGAAGGTGAGGGAGGGGCTTGTTGCGTGCTCATTGATGGAGGTCATAAACTACAGCTTTGTTGCGCGCGACACGGTGGCCATTTCTGGGACCGGCGAGGGACGGCCGGTCGGCATATTAAACCCGCTCACCGAGGAGCAGTCCGTTATGCGCACAAGCCTCGTCCCTTCGCTCCTTGAGAACCTGAAGTCGAACCTGTCGAGAAAAAATCAAGAGGTGCGCATATTTGAATGCCGTCCTGCCTTCTGCATGGGTGAAGGAGGAAAGACTGAGGAGAGGTGGAGTGCGGCCATGCTCTTATACGGTTACAGGTGGGGGGTAAGGTGGAACCAGCCGAGGGAATGGCTCGACTTCTATGACATGAAAGGCGTGGTCGAGAGGCTCTTTGAGTCGCTCGGCATCGAAGACGGGGTGGCCTACAGGCGTGTGCGGGGTGAAAACAGGCTCCTTCACCCCGGCAAGGGTGCTGTGGTGCTTGTGGATGGAAGGGAGGTGGGCGTACTCGGCGAGTTGAGGCCCGACATCCAGGAGAGGTTTCAGTTTCCGAGGCCGCCGTATGTATGCGAGATGGACCTTGAGGCGCTTGAGGAGGCCGTACCTGAGGTGCGCCGCTACGAGCCGGTCCCGAGGTTTCCCGAGTCGTCGAGGGATATCGCCTTCATAGTGGATGAGGAGATACCCTTTGCCGATATCATGGACTCGATATTAAAATTGGACACAAAACTTATTGAAAATGTTGAACTGTTTGATGTATACTATGGCGGTAACATACCGGCCGGCAAGCGGAGCCTGGCCCTGAGAATAATCTACAGGTCCGCTGAAAGGACCCTTACCTACCAGGAGGTCGAGGATATCCATTCAAGGGTCGCAGCGGAGCTCGTCGGCAGGTTTAACGTGAAGATCCGCATGTAAACCTAATCACTACTGAGGAGGGAGTCATGACCAAGGCTGATCTTGTAGAGGTTGCGTTTGAAAAGGTTGGCTGTTCGAAGAAGGACCTTGCAGAGGTCGTGGATCAGGTCTTCGAGACTATAAAGTCAGCGCTCGAACGCGGTGACAAGGTCAAAATTTCCGGTTTCGGCAATTTTACCGTAAGGTACAAGAAGGCCAGGAGGGGGCGTAACCCGCAGACAGGTGAAGAGATCATCATAGGCGAGAGGAGGGTTATGACCTTCAAGCCGAGCCAGATACTCAAGGACTTCGTGAATTCAGGCGTCCAGGAGTAGTTACCCGTAACCACTTGCAATAAGTGACTGGTTAGCCATGGCTGAGATACCGGATAAACTCTACTTCAAGATAGGTGAAGTGGCGAAGATAACCGACGTCAAGCCCTATGTGCTGAGGTACTGGGAGTCCGAGTTCAAGATAATAAACCCGCACAAGTCGCAAGGCAACCAGAGGGTTTACCGCAAGAAGGATATAGAGCTCATACTTTACATAAAGAAGCTGCTTTACCAAGAGAAGTTCACGCTCGAGGGGGCGAAAAAGAAGGTTAAAGAGTTCAAAAAGGAGAAGGCCAGACAGTTGGACTTTCCCTTCTCGGAGAAGAAGTTCCAGAGCACGTTGAGGGGGATCAGAAGGGACCTCGCTTCCATAAGGAACATCCTCGCCAGCAAGTCCTGACAGCAGGCATACCCTTCCATAGTTAGATGTAAAACGGGGCGTGGCGCAGCCTGGTAGCGCACCAGCATGGGGTGCTGGGGGTCGGAGGTTCAAATCCTCTCGCCCCGACCAATCAATTAAACGCCGCGATTCCTGAAAGAGTCAATGCTTTCGGGGGTTGCGGCGTTTTTTTCGCGGTCTGTTCCGCCTGATCAGGCAGCCCGGGTGTGTTCGGGAAGATTACGGGCGGCCGTAACGAAGTCTTGAGGGAAGAGAGGGAAGGCATGTAAATGCCCGATCAGCGCCTCCCGAAGGCACTCTGGCGGTTTTTTTACCATCCACGTCCGGGCCGAGCTTCAAAAAACCGGCACCGTCAGGTGTCGGAAAACTTTACACATTCCGATTTCCGACTGGCAAGGCAAAAGCAAGGCGCTGAATTTATCAATAAAATCAGCGCCTTGATAGGATGGTACGAATTTTGCATTCATAAGCCGCAAGCAGGAAATAAAAAAAGGAGGTTAGCTGTACCATGAAGTCTGTAAAATGCCTGATATTTGCGGTCGCTGTAACGGCCCTGCTTTCCTTGTGGCCGGGGCCGGCCGCCGCGACGCCTGTGGTGTTGCTGGATGACAACTTCGACACGGAAAACAGCGGGGCCTACTCGCTGAACTACGCCTCGTTTGCGAACTGGACCGTGAGCAACGGGACCGTTGACCTCATCGGCAACGGGGTTTACGATTTGTTACCGGGGAACGGCCTGTACGTTGATCTCGACGGTTCCTATGACGATGCCGGAAGGATGACGACGAAAAAAAGCTTCACATTCGAGCCTGGCTTTACCTATGAACTCCGGTTCGATCTGGCCGGCAACCAGAGAAACGGTGACTATGAAGAGGTCTTCGTAGAGGTAGGCGGCGGAGTTTTTTACGAGGTCTTCTCACTCGGTCGGTATGAGCCTTTTACCACGTTTACCCGGCTTTTTACGGTCGGAACGGCGACCTCGGCCGCGCTCAGCTTTGAAGGGGCAGGCGGTGACAACATAGGCATGCTGCTTGACAACGTCAAGCTGACCAGACTAGATCCCGCCGCACCTGTTCCGGAGCCTGGCACCCTTCTGCTGCTCGGCGCAGGCCTTGTCGGCCTGTTCGGATACAGCCGCTGCGGCAGGAAGCGGAAACTGTAGCGGGTAATGCGCAGGACCGCGCGGCGCTCCATCCTTATTCTGGAGCAAGTGCCGTATGAGGCATGGAAGATTGATCGAGAGGCGGCGTGCTGCTGTTGTTTTTAAGGAAGCAGTGTCTTCCGGGTCATGGAAACCACAGCCGCCCGTCGCCGCAACTCGGGTGTTCCCGGGTCTTGAGGTGTGAAGTCCTCCACGCAACACCGCCGTAATCCCCGATTCCCCTATTTTTCTCTTGACAAACACAGAACGGCTGTATTATAAAATCTGCTACAATTAAATACATTGCTTCTTATCCAGAGTGGTGGAGGGACCTGGCCCTGTGAAGCCACAGCAACCGGTTCCGCTTGCGCGGGACGTCCGGTGCTAAATCCAGCAAGGCCCGGCCAAGGATCCTGTCAGGAGTTCGACGGGGATCGGACGGACTGGTCAGGCCGGAAACCTTGGGAGATAAGAAGAGAGTTCGCAGACCTCTTCTTAACCTCAAAGAAGGGGTTTTTTTTTAGGCGGACCGTACGGAGGCGGGGGTATACACCTTCTTTGGTTCGTTCCTGCGGGACATGGCGTGATAAACAGGGAAAGACCAAACTCTCCGGTTTGATGCCGGGGCTTTATTAAGGGAGGAGTCTATGAGCTTTATAAGGGCGCTTAAGTGCAGGGAGTGCGGAAAGGAGTACCCAAAGGAGGCGCTGCACGTATGCGAGTACTGCTTCGGCCCCCTTGAGGTGGTTTACGAGTACGAGGATATCAAGAAGGTGTTGACAAGGGACGTCATAACCTCACGAGGGCCCAGCATGTGGCGCTACAGGGAGCTCCTGCCGCTTGACGGAGAGCCCACGGTGGGCTCACAGGTCGGTTTTACGCCGCTTGTAAGGGCCAGAAACCTTGCCGACGCGCTCGGTCTCAAGGAGCTTTACATAAAGAACGACGCGGTGAACTACCCGTCCCTTTCCTTCAAGGACAGGGTCGTATCGGTTGCGATATCCAGGGCCAGGGAGATGGGCTTCGAGGTGGTGGCCTGCGCCTCCACCGGAAACCTGGCAAACAGTGTTGCTGCCAACGCGGCTGCCTGCGGCATGGAGAATTATGTCTTCATACCCTACGACCTCGAGCAGACCAAGATCACGGGAACGCTCGTTTACGGCTCGAACGTCGTTGGCATAAAGGGGACCTACGATGAGGTGAACCGCCTGTGCAGCGAGATAGCCGGCAAGTACGGGTGGGCGTTCGTGAACATAAACATAAGGCCGTACTATGCCGAGGGGTCAAAGGCATTCGGTTTCGAGATAGCCGAGCAGCTCGGCTGGAGGCTGCCGAAGCATGTTGTTGTCCCAATGGCCGGCGGTTCGCTCATAACCAAGGTATGGAAGGCCTTCAAGGAGTTCCACGCACTCGGGCTCGTCCCGGAGCTCGACTCCAAGGTATACGGCGCGCAGGCGACGGGGTGTGCGCCCATCGTCACCGCGGTCAAGACCGGCAGTGAGCTGATAAAGCCGGTCAAGCCCAACACCATAGCCAAGTCGCTCGCCATCGGCAACCCGGCCGACGGTTATTACTCCGCAAAGACCATCCGTGAGAGCAACGGATGGGCCGAGGATGCGAGTGACGAGGAGATCGTATCCGCCATAAAGCTTCTTGCCGAGACCGAGGGAATCTTCGCCGAGACAGCCGGCGGGGTTACCCTTGCCGTCACGAAGAAGCTCATCGAGCAGGGCAGGATACCCCGCGACGAGTCGGTAGTCATATCCATTACCGGCAACGGCCTCAAGACACAGGAGGCCCTTCAGGGCAGGCTGGAGGAGCCCCCGGTCATAAAGGCGAGCCTCAGGGACTTCGACGAGCTCGTAAGATCCGTCGGCAAAAAATACGCGGTGAAGATGTGAGCCCGGCCGAGACTTTCCTTTACACGCGCGCATGTTTTCTGTTAGCATATAATGCTAAACATTCTGACATTTGTCATTCCGTTTTCCGCAGCGCCGGTGTACAAAAGTCGAAAGGAGCAGAGTGATAGATAATGGATCGATTCATAGAGGATAAGGTCACCAAGGTATCGGTAAACCTCGAGGGCGAAGAAAAGAAGCTCGACTTCAATGACCTCAAGACAGGCGGCTTCATTAAGCAGAGACAGAAGGACCTCTTCACGGTGAGGCTCCGCTGTCCCGGGGGCAGGATCACCACCGACAAGCTCATCGAGATTTCAAAGATAGCGCACAAGTACAGCAAGGAGAGTGTCGTACACCTGAGCTTCCGCCAGTCCCTGGAGATCCTTTACGTGGACTACAAGGACTTCAGCGCCATCGTTGAAGAACTCTCCAAGATAGGGGTCAAGGTCGCATCCTGCGGGCCGAGGGTGAGGGTGCCTACGGCGTGCGGCGGCTGCGAATACAACCCGAACGGCCTCGTGGACACGCAGAAGATGGCGAAGATGGTCGACGAAAAGTACTTCGGCACGCCCACTCACCACAAGTTCAAGACATCCTTTTCCGGATGCCCCATAGACTGCGCCAGGACGAATGAAATGGACCTGGGCTTCCAGGGGGTCGTCGACCCCGAGTGGGAAGAGCCCACGTGTACCGGGTGCACCATATGCGCCGAGGCCTGCAAGGAAGACGCCATAGAATCGCACCCTGATACGGGCAAGCCCATCTACTACAGGGACAAGTGCATATTCTGCGGTGACTGCATAAGGGCGTGTCCGACGGGGGCCTGGCGGGCCAAGCGCTACGGGCACCTGGTGAGGATTGGCGGCAAGCACGGCCGGCACCCGGTGAACGGAAAGGAGGTCGCGATCTTCCTTCCGGACGAGAAGGTCCCCGAGGTCATAGAAAAGACCATCGAGTGGTACCTCGCAAACGGCATAAGGGGCGAGAGGATCGCAACGACCATAAAGCGGGTAGGTATAGAGAGCTACTTCAGGTTCATGGAGCCTGTCTTCGGCGAATATTCACTGGCGGACAAGGAGAAGGTATGAGCGAGATAAAGGCCAAGGAGTCACTGGATCTCAGGGGGGTGCTTTGCCCCATGAACTTTGTAAAGACCAAGCTCAAGCTCGAGAGCATGGAGCCTGGAGAGGTGCTGGAGATACTCCTCGACAGCGGTGAGCCCATTCAGAACGTGCCCAAGAGCATAAAGGACGAAGGTCACAAGATAGTCGAGGTCAACAGGGAGGACGACTACTTCAGGTTGAAGATAGAGAAGTGTTGAAGATACGCGGCGGCCGCGCTGTCCGCGGCCCGCGGCGCAGGGTCGGTCTGCGGATACTGCAATGGAACCCGATTCGTATCCGCCCGTTACGCAAGTTCAAAATAGACAAACAACAGGAGGTAGACGGATAATGGCGGTTAAGGTCAGAATACCCACCCCGCTCAGGAAGCTCACCGGAGGTGCGGACGAGGTCTCGGTGGAGGGCTCCACGGTCGCCGAGGTGATCGAGGACCTTGAAAAGAACTATCCCGGCATAAGGGAGCGTATCTGCGAGGAGGACGGTAGGCTGCGCAGGTTCGTGAACCTGTATGTCAACGACGAGGACATCAGGTTCAAGGACAACATGGACACGGCGCTGAAGGACGGTGACGAGCTTTCCATAGTACCGGCGATCGCTGGAGGAAGGTCTTGAAAAAGAGGATATACCTCACATACCCCAAGGAGCTCATAAAAGAGCCGCTCATCTACCAGGCCGGACAGCTCTTCAAGGTGGCTACCAACATCCGCCAGGCCACCATATCCGATACCATAGGACTGGTGGCCCTGGAGCTCGACGGTGAGCCCGAGGAGATAGAGAAGGCGATCAACTTCTTTATTGAAAAGGGGGTCAAGGTAGAACCCATAGAGATGGATGTTATCGAATAGGCTCAACGGGTTACAGCCGCGGAAGCGTGCGTCAAGGTTCTTGACAAAATTACTAATGTATTATAAACTTGACAATACTACTAAGGTATTTTTCCTTTTGCGTCTGGACTGAAGATGCATCGCGAGCGCTAATCCCGGCGGGCTGCCGGCTTGGCGATCGGAATATAACCGGATAATTCCTTGGGAAGCTCTGATTAATTCGTCATTACCGGCAAGGTCGCTGCGGCCGCAATGACGAGGCAGGCGATAAACCAGAGTTTTCCTTACTTGCATGAAAAGATCCCCTGCCTGCTACAGGCGGGCCGGCAGCAAGCTGCTGGGAGTTTCGATTCTACCCTATCGGGTAGAATTTATGATTTCGGGTTCATCGGAGCGCTGAGATGGGAGCACACAAGGTCTTCGAAGATATAAGGACGAGGGTACAACCGGTGAGGCCGGCAAGCGGATCCATACTCGAGCTTGTCGGAAACACCCCGCTGGTGAGGATCAACAACATCACGCGTGACCTGCCCGAAGGTGTGGAGATCTACGCCAAGCTGGAGGGCTACAACCCGGGGGGATCGGTCAAGGACCGCCCCGCCCTGAGGATGATAGAGGACGCCGAGAAGGCAGGCAGGCTCACAAGGGACAAGGTTATACTGGACTCGAGCTCCGGAAATACCGGCATAGCCTACGCGTGGATAGGGGCCTACAAGGGCTACAAGGTCGACCTTGTGGTCCCGGCCAACGTAAGCGAGGAACGCAAGAAGATACTGAGGGCCTTCGGAGCCAACGTGATCTTTTCAAACCCTCTCGAAGGTTCCGACGGCGCGATAAGACTCGCCTGGAAGCTCTATGTCGACGATCCCGAGAAGTACTGCAAGCTCGACCAGTACAACAACCCGTCGAACAGCCAGGCTCACTACGATACCACTGGTCCAGAGATCATAGAGCAGACGGGCGGACGCATAACACACTTCGTCGCGAGCATCGGCACCGGCGGCACCATTATGGGTGCCGGCCGGAGGCTCAAGGAGTTCAGTAAGGATATCCAGGTCATAGCTGTAGAGCCCGACAACCCGCTCCACGGACTCGAGGGGCTCAAACACATGGCATCTTCCATAGTGCCGGGTATCTACCACGAAGAAGAGCTGGACGACAAGATACCCGCACCTACGGAGGAGTCCTACGACATGGTCAAGAGGCTCGCAAGGGAAGAGGGGCTTATGGTGGGGCAATCCTCGGGTGCGGCCATGTGGGGGGCCATGCAGCTTGCCGGGACGCTCAAAGAGGGGCTCATAGTCGTCATCTTCCCGGATGGCGGGGACAAATACCTCTCCACGAGGCTCTGGGATGAATAAGGTTCGATAAGGCGCGATCGCATGCCGTGCGGCAGTGGCGGTGAACGAATCCCCCATCACTCGGGAGGTACGGTTCTGCCGGCGATCCTGTACAGCCTGCCTCGGGAGGCTCCTGTTGCAAAATTCTCTTAGGCTTTTTGTGTTTGAATGATAAGGCTTTCCAGAGATATCTTTAACAAAATACTCGAGCATGCCAGGGGCTCGTATCCCCACGAGTGTTGCGGTGTGCTTGTCGGCTCCGTGGCCGGCGGCAAAAGGGTTCTCGATGCGTGTCCCACGGACAACCTGAACAGGGAACGCGCGAACGACAGGTACGAGATAGACCCGGCGCAGCTGCTCCGCATAGAAAAGGATACGAGGGCAAAGGGCCTCGATGTGCTGGGCTTTTATCACTCGCACCCGGACCACCCGCCGAGGCCTTCGGAGTTCGACCGCGAGAGGGGCTGGCCCGAGTACTCATACATAATCGTCTCGGTCAGAAACGGTGTCGACACGGTCCTCAAGAGCTGGACCTTCACCGAAGACGATGAGCCGTTCGGCGAAGAAGAGGTGGTTGTCGAAGATTGATCTTACGGCCTATTCCGGCCGCATTACCACACAGCAGCGACAGAGAGGAACTGAGAGATGGACTTCACAGAGGAACAGATAGAGCGATACTCAAGGCACATAATACTACCCGAGGTCGGGGGGAAGGGGCAGGCCAGGCTTCTCCAAAGCAAGGTCTTTGTCCTCGGCGCCGGAGGGCTTGGGTCCCCTGCGCTCATGTACCTCGCGGCCGCAGGGGTTGGGACCATAGGGGTCGCCGACGGCGACCACGTTGACCTGAGCAACCTGCAGCGCCAGATCATCCACAACAACAGCCGCATAGGTGTGCACAAGGCCGTCTCCGCCAAGAAGACCATCGAGGAGCTCAACCCCGACGTAAAGGTTGTCACCTACGAAGAGCGTCTTACCGCGGACAATATCCGGGAGGTCATAAGGGACTATGACGTCGTGCTGGACGGCTCCGACAATTTTCCGACGAGATTTTTGATGAACGATGCGGCCTTCTTCGAAAAGAAACCGCTCGTGTCGGGTAGCATGTTCAGGTTCGAAGGACAGCTCTCGGTCTTCAAGGGGCATGAAGATTATCCGTGTTACCGCTGCCTCTACCCGGAGCCGCCGCCGAAGGGGCTTGTGCCGAGCTGCCAGGAGGCGGGGGTCCTCGGGGCGCTCGCGGGTGTCATAGGAGTACTACAGGCCGTCGAGACCATAAAGGAGATACTCGGCATAGGCGAGGGCCTGGCCGGAAACCTCCTGATATTCGATTCGCTCAAGATGTCTTTCAGAAAGGTAAGGGTGAGGAAGGACCCCGAATGCGCGCTATGTGGTGAGAAGGCCACGATAAAGGAGCTCGTCGCCTATGAAGACGCTGTTTGCGATCTGAGGACGGCAAAATGATACGCCGCTTCAAGCGTCGATAATCGGTATCCTCCGAAAAAACGATGCAAAAAAGCTATCTCCATAACCCCGGCACGCTGAAGATAGACCTGATGCTGAGGGGGATACGCCTGGAGGAGGGCCCTCTGGGCGGTATGGAGCCCTTTGTCGGACGTGCCGGGGCCGGGATAGACATCGTTCTTTCAAAGGGGACCCTGGTAAACGTGCCATGCGGCGAGGAGTTCACAAATGACTCTCCCTACCTGCTGAAGAAGAGAAGGGAAGGGGGGTATGCGATAACCGACGGCGATGACGAAGTCCCCGTAAAGGTCGTACCGACGCCTGGCTTCTACAAGAGGTCGACCTCGACAGGTGTCAAGTTCTCCGACATAGTCACCGTGCACGGGAGTTACGCGGTCGTTACCCCGTCGCGAAGGTGTGATTTCTTCAACAGGGACGTAGAATGCCGTTACTGCGCCGGAGGCTTCGACGATCCGAATGCGGCGGAAAAGGTTTACAGCGTCGACGAGGTCCTCGAGACCGTGGAGGTGGTCTTAAAGGAAGGTGCTTCGGAGATAATATACCTCTCCATAGGCTTCAGGGAAGGGGACGACGGGGGCATAGAGCACCTCGCCCCTTACATAAGGGCCATAAAGAAACACTTCAACTGTCTCGTGGCCGTCGAGGCCCTGCCGCCGAAGAAGAACAGGTGGATCGACGAGACATACGCCGTGGGCGCCGATTCGGTGCTCTACAACATGGAGCTCTTCGACAAGGAGCTCTTTGAATCGATCTGCCCGGGCCTGGCGACGTTGATAGGCAGGGAGAGGTACATAGAGGCGCTCAGGTACGCGGCCTCGGTCTTCCCGAACGGCACGGTGGCCTCACACCTGATCGTGGGGCTCGAACCGCCCGGTTCCACCTGCATGGGAATAGACCTCCTTACGAGCATGGGGGTCGTGCCCATACTCCCGATTTACAGGCCGCAGCCCGGCAAGGCGTTGAGAATAGAACCCCTCAACGCCGAGATAATAATACCGGTGTACAGGCACCTTTACAACGCGGTCAAGAAGAACAACATCAACATGCTGTGGGTCAGAGACATAAGTGTTGTAACCACCCCCATAGAGGGGAGGTTGCTCGTGGGCGAGCACGAGCGGGGGGTTCGTTCCCTCTTCGAGCAGTTCTATAAGACAAGGCTCGGCTTGAAGACAGCCTGGGGGCTATCAACACTGAGGAGGAAACTCAGGGTCAAAGAGGTCAAGGACCCCCTGGACTCCTCCGAACATTGAGAGCGCCGGGGTCCAGCAGTGGGTGTGGAGATAGACAGAAGGTCGATATGGGTGCTCCTCGGGCTGAAGGGGCTGAGACCTCTGTTTTTTTTGTGCGTGCTGCTCCTCTTCTGGTATGTGGTCACCATGCCGGTTCCGGCGGGCCTCACACCTGAGGGAAAGAACGCCATAGCCATATTCCTGCTGTGCCTGGTCTTCTGGGTCACAAACGTAATCCCGCTGGCCATAACCAGCCTCTTTGCGATAGTGCTGGTGCCGCTCCTGGGTGTGCTGCCGCGCGACGAGGTGTACGGTCTTTTCGGCAACGAGGCCGTATTCTTCATCCTCGGTGCGTTCATCCTCGCCGGTGCGGTGATGCATTCGGGGCTTTCGAACCGCATAGCGCTGGCGATAATGGAGAAGTCCGGGGCGTCCCCGAAAAGGCTTCTCATAAGCATTTACCTGCTTGCGTCCGTTCTTTCGTTCTTCATGTCCGAACACGCGGTCGCTGCAATGCTCTTTCCCATAGTGCTTGATATCGCCAAGGGGATCGGCCTGAGGCCCGGCAGGTCGGGCTACGGCAAGCTGCTTTTTCTCTCCCTTGCCTGGGGATGCGTCATAGGTGGTGTGGCCACCTTTCTCGGCGGCGCCAGGGTCCCGCTTGCCGTGGGTATCCTCCACGAGACCACCGGGGCCACCATAGACTTTTTCACCTACATGGTGGCGGTCTTTCCTCTCGTGGCGGTCATGCTGTTGGTGGGCTACCTCGTGCTTACCAGGGCCTTCAGGATAGACGTCGAGAGCGTGGGCAAGGCCCATGAGCTCCTTGCAAGGCGCATACACGCCATGGGCAGGATGAGCTCCAACGAGTACGCCGTGGGCACGGTCCTTGTGCTTACGATAATATCATGGGCGATCTGGGGCAGTACCACCGGGCTTGCGACCATAGCGTTGACCTCGGTGGTGGTGCTCTTCGTCTTCAGGCTCGTCAGGTGGAAGGACATAGAGGAGTACGTCAACTGGGGCATAATACTCATGTACGGCGGCGCCATAATCCTGGGAAGCGCGCTTGAAAGGAGCGGGGCCGCATACTGGATGGCGGAGAAGGTCATAGGCGGATGGGTTACGAGCCCGCTGACCGCGATAGCGATCTTTTCGCTGTTCACGCTGGTGCTTACAGAAGGTATAAGCAACGCCGCGGTCATAGCCATACTTTTGCCCGTGGCCATAGGTATAAGCGGGAGGTTCGACATGGACCCTGCGATAGTGACGTACTCGATCGCGGTCCCGGCCGGATTGGCCTTCAGCCTTCCGCTCTCAACGCCGGCCAATGCGATCGCCGTATCCTCCAACTACCTGACCGTGCGCGATATGGCGAAGGTAGGGGTGCTTATGAGCCTGACCGCCTGGATAGTCTTCAATCTTGCGGTGAGGTTCTACTGGCCGCTTGTAGGGCTCGGGTCTTGAGGTGCAGCAGATAATGAAGAAGAACATACTGATCGTGCTTTCGACCTCCAGGACCACTTCCAGGGCCATCGACTTTGCCGTGGACAAGGCAAAGAAGGAGGGCTCAGGGCTGGTCGCGTTGTACGTAATAGATACCGGTTTAACGAACGAGGTCTTCGACAGGTTCACCGACATAGGCTTCATCGGCGACAAACCGTCTACGCGCCTGACCGAGGCCATAATGAAGGAGTACCGGCAGCGCGGCTACGAGGAGATCGGCAAGGTTCAGGTGAGGGCTATGGAGGAGAACATCGACTTCGATGCGGTTACTGCCCAGGGGGCCTTCGTTGAGAAGGTGATCGAGGTGATCGAGTCTCACAACGTCAGCACCGCCGTGGTGGTGAAAAGAAAGACTTCGGGGTTTCTGAAGTACTTTTCCAGGTCGGTGGTGGACGAACTCGTTGAGAAGGCACCCTGCGAGGTGGTCGTCTTCGAAGAAGAAGAATAGGAGGGCGGACGCGCAACCATCAATACCATCCGGAGGATAGATCATGGCAGAACAGAAGAGTACGAACATTACCTGGCACCACGGAAAGATCACCAAGGAGGACAGGATCAGGCTGATGCGCCAGAAGGGTGTTACCATCTGGCTCACCGGGCTTTCGGGTGCCGGAAAGTCGACCATAGCCGTGGAGCTCGAGCATGCGCTCGTTGAAAACGGCCACCAGGCATACATACTCGACGGCGACAACATCCGCCACGGCCTCAACAAGAACCTCGGCTTCTCACCGGAGGACCGTGCGGAAAACATACGCCGAATAGGAGAGGTCGCAAAGCTCTTTACGGATGCGAACATCATAACCATAACCGCGTTCATATCTCCTTACAGGAAGGACAGGGAGGAGGCGAGGGCGCTGCAGAGGAAAGGCGAGTTCATCGAGGTCTACGTGAAGTGCCCGGTCGAGGTCTGCGAGGAGCGCGACGTCAAGGGGCTCTACAAGAAGGCGCGCGCAGGCGAGATAAAGGAGTTTACCGGTATATCCGCGCCGTATGAGGAGCCACTGGACCCCGAGATAACCATAGATACATCCAGGCTCTCGGTCGAGGAGTCTACGAGGACCATAATCGGCTATCTCGAGGAGAAAGGATACGTGAAGTTTTGAAGATGCTCGACATCGAAGACAAGGCCCTGCTCGACGAGCTGAACGGGATGGACGCCGAGGAGCTTATCACGTGGGCGTTTGCAAACTTCGGAGACCGGGCGGCGATAGGCACCAGCTTCCAGCTAACGGGCTCGGTGATAATCGATATGGCCAGCAGGCACTTCAAGAGGTTCAGGGTCTTTACGGTCGACACTCTGAGGCTCCACCCGGAGACCTACGAGACCATACGCGCCTTTGAGGAGCGCTACGGGTTTCACGTGGAGAGGTTCGTGCCGGACGAGCGGCTCCTCAAGGACATGGTGGACAGGTTCGGCGAGTACCTCTTTTTCATGGACAAGGCCAAGCAGGAGTACTGCTGTTACGTCCGCAAGGTCGAGCCGAACAGGCGCGCCCTCGAGACAGTGGACGTCTGGATAACGGGTCTGAGGAGGGATCAGTCCGGCTACAGGAAGGACGTCAAGAAGGCGTCCGTGGTAGAGGAGGGTGGAAGGAAGATACTGAAGCTCGCCCCGCTCGCCGACTGGGACATGGAGAGTATACGGCGCTACATAAAGGAGCACGATGTTCCGTACAACGTCCTCTTCGACAAGGGCTACGACAGCGTGGGCTGCATCATATGCTCGACACCGCTCCTTAAGGGAGAGCCTCCCCGCTCCGGCAGGTGGAGGTGGTTCAACAGATCGGACGATAAGAAGGAGTGTGGAATCCATATATCAAACGAAGGAGGAAGTGAGTAAATGACAGGTGCAATCGAACCGCACGGCGGAAAACTCGTGAACAGGATACTCGAAGACAGGGAGCGCGAGGAGGTGGCCAGGAAGGCCCCGGAGCTCGAAAGGATCACCCTCAACGACAGGGAGATATCCGACCTGGAACTCATCGCCATAGGAGGCTTCAGCCCGCTCGAGGGCTTCATGTGCAGGGACGACTACCACTCGACCATCGATACCATGACGCTCAAAAACGGCCTGCCCTGGACCATTCCGGTGACCCTCTCGACCACCAGGGAGAACGCCGACCGGCTCAAGGAGGGAGAGGACGTGGCGCTCGTCGATGCAGACGGCGAAGTCCTGGCCGTGCTGCACCTCGAGGAGATCTTTCCCCATGACAAGGAAAAGGAGGCCCTGCAGGTCTACGGCACGACCGAAGACGCCCATCCGGGCGTGAAGAAGGTCTACGAGATGGGTGATGTGCTCCTCGGCGGAAAGGTATCGGTCCTGAAAAGGCCGGAGCACAAGGACTTCACCCAGTACAGGCTGGATCCCTGTGAGACGCGGGCGCTCTTCAAGGAACGGGGCTGGAAGAGGATAGTGGGTTTTCAGACGCGCAACCCCATTCACCGCGCGCACGAGTACCTTCAAAAGTGCGCGCTCGAGGCCGTCGACGGCCTCATGATCCATCCGCTCGTAGGAGAGACCAAGAAGGATGACATACCGGCAGACGTGAGGATGCGCTGCTACGAGGCCTTGATGGAGAACTACTATCCCAAGGACAGGGTGCTCCTGGCGGTCTTCCCAGCGGCGATGAGGTACGCGGGCCCGAGAGAAGCCGTTTTCCACGCCCTCATACGCAAGAACTACGGATGCACCCACTTCATCGTCGGCCGCGACCACGCAGGCGTGGGCAACTACTACGGCACCTTCGACGCCCATTACATATTCGACGAGTTCGACCCGCAGGCCATAGGCATAACCCCGCTCTTCTTCGACTACACCTTCTTCTGCAAGAAGTGCGGCTCGATGGCCTCCTACAAGACCTGTCCGCATGATTCGTCAGACCACATAACGCTGTCGGGCACGAAGGTGAGGGAGATGCTGAGGGAGGGCAAGACCCCGCCGCCTGAGTTCTCCCGGCCCGAGGTGGCGAAGATCCTCATCGAGGCGATGAGACAACGGTAGTCTGCAGACAGACCTCTTCCACCGGTACGCGAGGCACGGTATGTGTGCACCCGGACGCCCGACTTTAATGTTGCGTCGGGCGTCCGGCTCACACCGGTAGTTTGCAGGGGAAGGTGACATCTCTATAGAGAGGTGCCGGGACCGCCGGATGCTACGGCAGCCTAATGGTGATGAACCTCTTTTCCGCGTATCGCCTGATCAGCTTCTGCAGAAGCCTCCTGGTAGGGGGGAATACCATCAGGAAACCTGCTATATCGGTCAGCACGCCCGGGGTCACGAGCAGCGCCCCGGCTACAAGGATCATCGCGCCGTCGAAGATCTCCCTGGCCGGAAAAATCCCCTGGTGGAGCGCCCTCTGGAACCTCACCATGACATTCAACCCTTCCAGCTTTACCAGAAAGGCGCCGACGAGTGCCGTGATGATAACCAGAAGGACCGTATTGAGTGTGCCGATCACGGTTCCGATCTTTATCAGCAGCGCAAGCTCGACAACGGGTATGACCGTGAATATCAAAAACAGTTTGAACAGCATGCGATGTTGGTATACACTTTCAATAAGTAACCTGTGATACAGACCAAGCTACTTTAGAAAGCCCCGACTGTCAAGGAAAAACCCGGCAAAGTTTTCCCGAGGAGGATTGGATCATGAAAAGAGCGTTCATGGCCGTAGTCATCCTTGCATCCCTCGTTTTTATCAACTCGCGTGCGGATGCGCTTGTAGGCGTCGAGGGAAGGTACTGGTTCACCGACCTCGATGCCGATTTGAAGGTTACTGACAATAACATAACCGGTACTGATATAGATCTCACGGACGATCTTGGGATGGACGACGAGGACTTTTACGAAGCAAGGATCAGCATCGGACTCGGCAGGCACAGGATAAGGTACGCATACTTGCCGTTGAGCTGGGATGGGGCAAAGACAATCTCGAAGTCTATAACATTCAACGGCAGGGCCTACAGCGCCAATACCTTTGTGGATTCGAGCCTTGATGTGACCTACCACAGGCTGGGATACGAGTACGATATAATCGACGCCCTCGGAAACCGTCTCGGGGTGATCTTCGAGGTGAAGTACTTCGACATCGACGCAGAGCTTGAGTCGAGCACGATCAGCGAATCCGAGAGCATGGGGGTGCCGCTGCCGGCGGTGGGCGTTACGTTCCAGGTTGGGCTTCCCGTGTTCCTCAGCCTGGGTGGAGAGGTTACCGGCATAAGCGTGGGAGGAAACGGTTACCTCGTCGACGCGGAGTGTGTCCTCAACTACAAGCCAGCACCGCTTGTTACATTCTCCGGCGGCTACAGGTACCTGAAGTTGTATGCCGAGAAGGGCGACGATGAGGCCGATCTCACGCTCGACGGACCGTTCGTCACGGTGAAACTCCGCTTTTAAAGGTTGTGCAAAGCATCGGCCGCTCGCCGACTCGCATGACACAGGAGCGCAATAAGGCGAGCAGAAAAAACCGGCCAAGCGGGAGGAAGGGCTTTTCAGCTCTCTCCAATCCCGGGAAGCCGCGTAGATCGAAGACTGAGCTTCTCCAGGGTCGCCGAAGATCTGCCGAGAGCATATCTCCCGCAACTTGCAGCGGGGTCGGCGTCATATGTGCAGTAGAAACCGTTTAAGACCTCTGATTAATCATAGGAAAAACCGGGAGACATCCGGAGTCGTCATTCGTAACCAGTGCGATGAAACCCAGGATACTGATAGTAGACGATAACGAGAAGAACCGGATACTGCTTTCGAGCAAGATGGAGGCGGACGGCTACGAAGTAGATGTGGCGTCGAACGGGGTGGAGGCGCTCAAGAAGGTCGATGAGTTCCACCCGGACCTGATCCTCCTCGATATAATGATGCCCCAGATGGACGGATACGAGGCCTGCAGGAGGCTCAAGTCGAAGGAGGAGACGCGCTACATACCCATTGTGATGCTCACCGCCAGGGCCGAACTCGAGGACAAGCTCCTGGGGCTCGAAATCGGGGCCGAGGATTACATCGTGAAGCCTTACAGCCTGGTCGAGGTCTCGGCCAGGGTGAAGTCGCTTTTGCGGATGAGGGCGCTTCAGGCCAGGCTTCGCGAGAGCGAGAAGATGGCCGCGCTCGGCGAGATGGTTGACGGCATAGCCCACGAGATACGAAACCCTCTCACCTCGATCGGCGGAATGGCGCGCAGGCTCTACGAGCACGAGAACGACGAGGAGCACAAGCGCTATGCCGAGGCCATAATGAAGTCGGTCGAAAGAATGGAGAGGATGATGCAGAGGATAGACGAGTACAAGTGGATACTCGTCTCGAACCTGAAGCCCGGAAATATCAACGAGGTCATCAACAAGGCCGTGGAGGAGGCAAGGGAGATCATCGGAACGAAGAAGATCACAATCAAGACGGAGCTGATGGAAGAGCCCCCGGCCTTTCACATGGATCCCACCAACCTGAAGATAGCCATCTTCAACATCCTGCAGAACTCCATCGAGGCCATTGCCGACGAAGGCGAGATCCGGATACGCACCTTCGCCGAGGACGACAATACCATCGTTGTAAAGATATCCGATACAGGTGCCGGCATGGATGAGGAGTTCCTGAGGCACATCTTTCACCCATTCTACACCTCCAAGATGACCGGTGCCGGTCTGGGGCTCACCATTACGTACAGGATAGTACAGGATCACAAGGGGATGATAGAGGTGAAGAGCGAAAAGGGGAAGGGGACCACATTCACACTCAGGTTCTACATACTGACCGGCCAGCCCATGCCCGCCCTATGAAGCCGACTCAGAGCCGGCCGGTTTCCTGAGCACGGTATCCTTCCTGAACCTCTCGTCAGGTTCAGGGTAGTCTATGTTGTAGTGCAGCCCGCGGCTTTCCCTTCGCAACATCGCTGAGTCTATTATGAGCTCGGCCACTGTTGCTATGTTCCTCAGCTCGATCAGGTCAGGTGTCACGACGAAGTCCCAGTAATACTCGTTTATCTCTCCCTTCAGCAGCTCTATCCTTCTTTTAGCCCTCTCGAGCCTCTTGTTGGACCTGACGATACCCACATAGTTCCACATGAACCGCCTTATCTCGTCCCAGTTCTGGCTTATAACGACCATCTCGTCGCTGCGGACCGCTCCACCTGTCTGCCAGGGCGGGATGGGGGGGACTACGTCAGGGGGTTCGTTCTCGACCGACGCGGACGAGTGTATGGCCGCGCGCCTGGCCATGACCAGAGATTCAAGGAGCGAGTTGGAGGCAAGCCTGTTTGCCCCGTGCAGCCCTGTGCATGCGCACTCGCCGATGGCATAAAGCCTTTTCAGGTTCGTGCACCCGTTTATGTCCGTCCTTACACCCCCGCAGGTGTAGTGGGCAGCAGGCACCACCGGTATCGGTTCCTTGGTGAGATCGAAGCCGAACTCGAGGCACTTTCGGTATATGTTCGGGAACCGTTCCCTTATGAAGCCCGCGGGCCTGTGGCTTATGTCGAGGTAGACGCAGTCCTCTCCGCTTTTTTTCAGCTCATGGTCTATAGCCCTGGCGACTATGTCCCTTGGAGCGAGCTCTCCGGCCGGATGGTACCTTTCCATGAAGGTCGAGCCGTCCGAGAGCCTCAGAACGGCCCCTTCGCCCCTCAGGGCCTCGGAGATCAGAAAGCTTTTCGCCTTGGGATGGTAGAGACAGGTGGGATGGAACTGCATGAACTCCATGTTGGCGATCTCGGCGCCGGCCCGGTAAGCCATGGCAATGCCGTCGCCCGTGGCCACGTCGGGGTTGCTCGTGTAGAGGTAGACCTTGCCGGTGCCACCGGTTGCGAGGATGGTGGCCCTGGCAAGGAAGGTATGTATCTCTCCCGTCTTTTTGTCGAGGATATACGCGCCCCATACCGTATCCTCCTCTTCCTTTCCAACCTTTTCGACGAACTTTGAATGTGTTATGAGGTCCACTGCTATGTGGTCCTCGTACACGGTTATGTTGCGTTCGGCCTTCACCGCACTGACCAGGGCCTCTTCCACCTCTTTACCGGTCAGGTCACCGGCGTGTATTATGCGCCTCTTGGAGTGTCCGCCTTCCCTGCCCAGGTCAAGCTCTGCGTGTCCTTCCGTTATTCTCTCGGTAAAGTGAACGCCGAGTCGGATCAGTTCCTGTATCCTTTCAGGCCCGTCCCTCACGACCGTCTCGACAACGGTGGGGTTGGAGAGGCCGGCACCGGCCTTGATCGTGTCCTTAATATGTGATTCGAATGTGTCTTCCTCGCTCCACACAGAGGCTATACCGCCCTGGGCGTAATAGGTCGCCGACTCCTTCGTGTCCCTTTTTGTCACGACCGCAACCGTGCCGTGCCGTGCCGCTTCGAGGGCGAAGGTGAGCCCTGCAATGCCTGTACCTATTACTAGGAAGTCGGACCTGATCTCCATGACCTCTCCTGTGCTCCGGTAATCGTCTAAGACTATGATAATGCCCGGCATTTGTCAAGCCGTGGATTTCCGCCGGCCGGCACATTCGATGTTTGGCGGTCGAAAAGTAATTAAAAAAAACTTGCTCTTTTCCGATTATGGTTATAGACTTGTTTAGTCCGCCGGAGAGAGGAGCAGCGGATGCGTGTAAGAGATTGCAGGCTGTTTGTCCTGCTGACAGCGGTCTTCCTGGGGTCTTTCCTTCCAGGGATGGCGTGGGGCGACTTCTACTCCTTCACCGACAGGAACGGGGTGGTGCACTTCACCAACGTGCCTACGACGGCGAAGTTCAGGTGGCTCATGCCCGAGAGGGGGTCCACGGGCAGGCCGGAATATGTCTCATTCGACGAGCTGATCCGCGATGCGGCTTACAGGTACGGCGTGGACCCGGAGCTGGTAAAGGCCGTCATAAAGGTTGAATCGGACTTCAATCCGTACGTCGTGAGCAAGGACGGCGCCATGGGGCTGATGCAGCTCATGCCGGAGACCGCTAGAACCATGGGTGTGAGGGATCCGTACGATCCGGCCGAGAACATCATGGGCGGTGTGAAGTTTCTGAGCCATCTTTTGAAGAGGTTCAACGGCAGAACGCATCTAGCCATAGCGGCCTACAACGCCGGCGAGACGGCCGTTCTCAAATACCGCAGCATCCCTCCGTTCCAGGAGACCCGTCTCTTCGTAAAGAAGGTTCTAGATTACCACAGAATATACAAGAACACGGTGCGTTCAAGGTGACAGACTTCCGGACAGAAGAGGTGTTGACACTGCCCAATATCCTTTCCATCGTAAGGATAGCGGTCTCCCCTGTCCTCGTAGTTATACTTCTGAACCCGGGCAGGTCACTCAGTGTGCTCGCGACGGTACTCTTTCTCCTGGTCTGCCTTACCGACTGGCTCGACGGCTACCTTGCAAGGAGGATGGGTGTGGTGACGGTGCTCGGAAAGTTCCTGGACCCGCTGGCCGACAAGCTTCTCATAGTAACGGCCCTTATTATGCTGATCCCGCTCGGCAGGGTGCCGGCGTGGATGGTCGCGTTAATCGTCTCACGCGAGATAGCCGTAACCGGGCTCAGGGCCGTGGCCGCCGGATCCGGGGTGGTCATGCAGGCAAGCCGGCTCGGCAAGGCAAAGACCGTAAGCCAGATCTGTGCCGTGGCACCGCTTCTCCTGCATTACCCCTTCTACGGAATAGACTTCCACCTGGTAGGCACGCTGATACTCTGGATCGCCCTCGTCATAACCGTCTGGTCAGGGGCGGATTACTTCATCAACTTTTTCAGAGGCACGGTGCGTAGCACGGCCGATCATACCGTCCATAATCAGTAAACTCCATACACCCCCCCTTAA
>Ga0256830_1000608_pt1 | contig 27446 bp, 29 predicted proteins | sample 128326metaG_FD_190537 | JGI IMG/M metagenome (GOLD analysis project Ga0256830, IMG submission 190537) | Hydrothermal vent microbial communities from Lau Basin, Pacific Ocean - 128-326 | ecosystem: Environmental > Aquatic > Marine > Hydrothermal vents | place: Pacific Ocean: Lau Basin | collected... | reverse complement strand
TCAGCATGAGCAACACTTTTTTCTTGTTTGCGGCACTTTTCTTGGTCAATTTAGAGATGCGAAATTTATTCCGCATGATGTCGATATTGATATTGGTGTATTACGCAAGACCTTTGATGTTGATCTAAAAAATAAAATATTAAATACAAAAAAATTCACCCTGGTGCATGAGTTGGGAAGACTGGAAGATAGCTATGAAATATCTTTTCTCCATGTTGGTGGCGCAAGAGTCGATATTTTTTTGTATTATGAAATATCTACAGATTACTATTACCATGCGACATTCTTTGGTATATGTGAAGAGAAGGAAGGTGGTTTTTGTAAATTGGCATCCCATATTCGAGGATTTAGAGATGTTCTTTTTTATGGCGAAAATTATCAGGCGCCAGTGAATGCTGAAGAATATTTAGTAGAGCTGTATGGCGATGATTTTATGACGCCAAGGGAGTTTGATTATCATGATGGATTGGATTGGGGGTATAAGGACGTGATTAATTAGTTTGTGTTAAACACGGAAAAGGCAGGTGCATTCAGGCTTTGAGTGCCCCCCTGTGTCAGGCAAGTGGGCGTTGAAATTATCAATGATGGATTTACCACGCTGATACTTTAAATATAAGTAAGGAAATTAATTAGGTAAGTAAATATGAAACAAGTTTATGTTGGTATGAGTGCTGATTTGATCCATCCCGGGCATATGAATATTTTAAAAGAGGCAGCAAAACTGGGTAGTGTAACTGTCGGCTTATTGACTGATTCTGCAATTGCCAGTTATAAAAGATTGCCCTACTTAACTTTCGATCAGCGTAAAGCGGTAGTTGAAAATATTAAAGGGGTTGATTCTGTGATCCCACAGAATGCTCTAGACTATTCTGAAAATCTAAAACGTTTAAAACCAGACTATGTTGTACACGGTGATGACTGGAAAGACGGTGTTCAGAAAAAAACACGTCAAAATGTAATAGATTGCTTAAGCGGGTGGGGAGGGGAGTTGGTTGAAATTTCTTATACGGCAGGGATTTCTTCCACTCAGCTTATTGAAAGTGAAAAGGAAGTTGGTACTACGCCAAATATCAGGCTTTCTATGCTTAGAAGGCTTTTACAATCCAAACCTTTAATTCGTGTTAACGAAGTTCATCATGGCCTCAGTGGGCTAATCACTGAAAAGACAAAGGTGAAACGCAATGGAGTTCCTGTTGAGTTTGACGTGATGTGGTCTAGTAGCCTTACTGATTCAACCGCAAAAGGGAAGCCGGATATCGAAGCTGTTGATATGACATCTAGAATGACCTCGGTAAATGATATTTTTGAAGTAACTACTAAGCCAATGATATTTGACGCAGATACCGGAGGAAAACCTGAGCATTTCTCCTTTACTATCCGTTCATTGGAGAGACTTGGGGTTTCGGCTGTTGTTATTGAGGATAAAGTTGGCTTAAAAAAGAATTCATTATTAGGAAATGATGTCATTCAAAGTCAAGACTCTATTGAGGGTTTTCAGAATAAAATTCGGATCGGGAAGCGCTCCCAGGTAACAGATCAGTTTATGATTATATCTCGGATTGAAAGCCTGATTTTAGAAGCGGGAATGGACGATGCCCTTAAGCGTGCCGAAGCTTATATTGAGGCGGGTACAGATGCGGTTATGATACATAGTCGGCATAAATCACCTGATGAAATATTTGAATTTTGTGAAAAATACCATCAATTGAAACATACCGTTCCGTTAATGGTTGTGCCTTCTAGTTTTAATTCGGTTACTGAAGAAGAGTGGATTAATAGAGGTGTTAATATTGTTTGTTATGCAAATCACATGTTGAGAGCTTCTTATCCGGCAATGTTGAATGTTGCAAAGTCAATTTTGGAAAACGGAAGATCACTGGAGTGTGAGGAGCAGTGCTTATCAATTAAAGAAATTCTTGAGCTTATTCCAGGTACGGTTTAATGATAGACACTAAGTCTTTTTTTAGTCATTTAAACGCATCCGGAGTTGACTTTTATTCAGGGGTTCCTGATTCATTGTTAAAAAACTTTTGCGCTTATTTGGCGGATCATACTGATGCCAAACATCACATAATTGCAGCGAATGAGGGGAACGCACTATCTCTTGGTATTGGATACCACTTAGCCACAAATAAAATTCCTCTTATATATATGCAAAACTCAGGTCTGGGGAATATAGTCAATCCATTGATCTCTTTGGCTGATAAAGAAGTTTATTCAATACCAATGTTGCTTATGATCGGTTGGCGAGGTGAGCCGGGAGTTAAAGATGAGCCTCAGCATATTAAACAGGGTCGAATTACATTAAATATGTTGGATGTAATGGAAGTTCAATATGAAGTATTGACTCCAGATATGAGTGACGAAGTTGCAAATAAGATAATTAACAAAGCAATACGAGAGACTAAAAAAACGAATTCGCCTTATGCATTAGTCGTTAAGAAAAATAGTTTTTCGGAATACAAATTAAAGAAAGAGTTGGTTGATCAGTATTCGGTATCCCGAGAAGATGCCATTAAACTTTTAATAGATAAAATAGAAGATGAAGCAGTTGTTGTTTCAACAACAGGAGTAGCATCTCGTGAGTTGTTTGAGTATCGAGACGAACTGAGTGGCGGGCATAAAAAAGATTTCTTAACAGTTGGAGGTATGGGGCATGCTAATCAAGTAGCCTTGAGTATCGCAATTCAAGAGCCAAATAGACCAGTGTATTGTTTTGATGGTGATGGTGCATTACTTATGCATATGGGCTCTTTAGCTATCAATGCTAGCTTGAAATGCCGGAACTTTAAACATATTGTTTTTAATAATGGTGTACATGATTCAGTAGGCGGGCAGCCAACTGTTGCATTTGATATGGATGTGACAGGAATTGCTGCTTCAGCAGGATATGACTGGACTAGATCAGTTAGTTCGGTTGATGATATATCTTCTGCAATTGGCGAGCTGAAAGAAATCCATGGAACGGGCTTCTTAGAAATTAGAGTTAATAAAGGTTTTAGGAAAAACTTGGGAAGACCCACAACTTCACCAAAGGAAAACAAAAAATCGATGATGGATTTTATTTCCAAGTGTTGACGAGGGAGTATGTTGACGCAGCCCTGGGTGAGGCGTTAAGGGAGATTTTGACCTCTTATCATGCTAAGCGTGTCTTATTAGTAACAGGCTTGACGGCATACGCAGAATCTGGGGCTGAGGAAAAAATAGAACCTTTGCTCCATGATATTGGTGTGGAAAAATTTTGTGGTTTTAGTGCAAATCCAAAACTGAGCGAGGCATTGGAAGGTGTAGAGTTATGTCGAAAACTCAACCCTGATATTATCATCGCAGTGGGCGGAGGTAGTTCGATAGATATGGCTAAGTTGATAGCCATTCTTTCTACAAATGATGTATCACCTTATTTGCTTGTATCTGGGGAAGCCAAAATTTCGAAAGCGGCTATACCGCTCGTTGCAATACCCACTACAGCGGGTACAGGAAGCGAAGTTACACATTTTGCGGTAGTGTATAGCAACGGCACAAAATATTCACTTGCCCATGATTATATGTTGCCTTCTCATGCAATTATTGACTCTTCACTATCATGGAATATGTCACCGACATTAACAGCCGTTACAGGACTGGATGCTTTGTGCCAAGCTATTGAGTCCTATTGGTCGGTACATGCAACTGTAGAGAGTAAAAAGCTCGCAAGAGAGTCGATTAAATTAGCCAGTCAATCTCTGGAAAATGCAGTGAATGATCCTGACAAAAAGTCCAGAAGAAATATGACTAGGGCATCTTTTTTGGCAGGTAAAGCGATAAATTTGACTAAAACGACTGCACCTCATGCTCTTTCGTATTATTTGACTTCTCAGTTTGGTATAGCTCATGGACATGCTGTTGCATTGACAATAGGCAGTTTTTTTAAAATTAATACTGATAAATCATTGGGTGTAAATGATGTGAGAGGTCGAAGTTATGTTGAGAAAACCATGAAAGAGTTATGTGAAACTCTTAATTGTGATAGCGCAGAGGCATGTAATGATTTTTTTTCTGAGTTGTTATTGTCATTGTCTCTGGAAAAAAAACTTAGCTCACTCGGTGTGACTGGTAATCACTTAGGAGATATTGTCGCTAGCGTTAATGTGGAACGACTGAAAAACCACCCTGTTATTTTAACTGATATTGAGTTGCAACATGTGGTTAAAGGGATATTTTAACGCAATTTATCAACAATGTTTTTTGACGCTTCGGTAAAATAATCCCCCCCAAACGGCCCATAAATATTTGAGCTCCGAGTTATATGATGATCTAAAGAGTAAAGTGTTGATGGTGTCAAATAGCCAATATAATCACCATTAAATGAAATTACCCAAGCGAAAAGACCTTGCTTCAGGGCGTATTGTTCCAGGTCTGCTGCTAAGTCACCTGAGTAGTCAGCTGGGTATGAGAAAAAGATGAGCTTTCCGAGTTGTAGTACATGTATGTAACTTTGTGAGTCATGAAATATCGCATTGACCAATAGCGGGCTAAGACGCAAGGAATCGGTTATGCGGAAATTGGCCTGTGGTAACAGCACTGGAATCAAGAATGAATTTATTGCGACGGTGCTTGATCTTAAATTGGTAATTTCTCCAATACGAGCGTCATTTATTAGTATTGATTTAGTGAGCTCTAATAATTGTTCACTATAGTGATATCGTTGTTGATTTGAAATGTGAGGTGTGGTCGATGATTTTGTTCCATTAATTTTAGGTAGCGTGCCACCGACGCCACCGGGAATAAACAGGACTCCCCCACCCAGTTCAGACTCGAGTTTTTTCATAAGTGAGCTAGGATAGTCGCCGCTAATTTTTTTGCTCTGTCGACCGAAAAAAGTCGGGTGAGCACTAAAAGTAATAATTGAGGCTATGTTCTTATTATCATTATTGCGCAAAATTCGCAGAAGTTGAAATGTGTTATGTGCCGGCTTTTGTGGTTCTAATTGATTAAATGCCAGTTTGTTCATTAGCTCTGGACTTAGTTTTGCGTTGCTATAATCTAACTTAGCAGGTGTTAACTGCCGTCGACTTTCTGAAATAGCATCAGAAAACTGGTTTACCAAAAAACTAAAATATGCTGAAGAATAGTCACCCAGGCTTTGTTGTGCAATGAATCCACTGGCATAACCGCCAGGGCCTGAATGGGTGTGGGTGCTAGTGAAAAATAGTTCGTCACGCTTTAGCCCCGATTTCTGAGTGACGGCAGCAACTAATTCAGGTAGGGGTAGTAGTATTTCACTATTGACAATGGTCACGCTGGTTTCGGCATTTTCAATAGTTATCGCTTTCACAAACACGTTTTCGTAAGACCCTGTGTTGTCTTTTGGTGTTCGAGCAGAATACCCACCAATCGGGCTACCAATGCGTGGCGTGATGTCACGCTTGGCGTAGCCTGCATTGATTGAACTGATCTTTTTGCTGAATGATAATTGATTTATTTTATTGAACGTTTGTTGCGCGTATTGTGTTTTTTCAAAAGGCTCATCATCTATGGGCCACGGGCCAATAAAAATAAGTCCTAAAATAAAAATAATTGAGAATGAATAGCCTATTTTTTTCATTAGAAGATGAAGCTCAGTGAAGCTGGCTGATAGTGTGTTTTATCGCGTTCTATCATGGCTGTGATGAGCTTATATTGTTGTCAGGTTTATAAAACCGATTTACGATCAGCGCATTAAATATGGTTTGTTGCATGGCGGTAAGACGCTTGAATTTCTCCTCGTGATGCTGGTGTTGAGTGGTGAGTTCGTTAAGAGAAAGGCGTGGATTTACGCTGAATTTATCCTGCTCGTCAATATAATTGATAAGTGCCCCATTAACTGAAAATGAAAATCGATTTTCTTTAGGCTGCAATAGGGATGAACCAATGCTACTGTGTGTTGTTTCCCATTTGGCCAAATCAATAAGTGTCGGCAAAATATCCATGTGGTTGCCGGGCGCTGGTTCAATTTTTGGCTTTATACCTGGCGCAATGATAATCAGGGGAACACGAAAACGGCTGGTTAAATTCTGTGGGTCAACTTGAAAACCGCTGACGTGATCGCCGGTAATGACGAAAATCGTGTTGTCGTAATAGCCTTCATTTTTGACCTTTTCCATAAACTGCCCGATTGCCCAGTCAGCATAATAAAGTGAATTCAGAAATTTACTATTATTGTCCTCGCCCTTGTGCAATTTCCACTTGTCTTGCGGTATGCGCCATGGCGTGTGAGTGGATGAAGTAAAAACGAAACCAAGGAACGGTTCATTTAGCTTACTAATTTCTTTACGCGTGAAGTCAAAGGTAAAGTGATCCCATACCCCCCATTTTCCCTGGCCTTTAAGGCTGGGGTCGTTGGCTGGAATATCTTCTGAGCCATAATATTGGTCGAAACCGGCTTGAGATGAAACCGAGTCAACGTGAAATGAGCCGCGACTTGCTGAGCGCGTAAATAGGGTTGAATAACCTTGTTGTTTGGCGATATTGCCGATAAAGCTCAGTTTATTTTGTTCCAGTCCCCGCCCCAGGTATGGAAAGCCCGGTAGCGTCGGTACGGCCGCAATAATGGCGGCAATGCCGTCAATACTTTTTTGCCCTGTTGCGTAGAAGTTTGAAAACAAAATACCTTGTTTGCTTAACCTGTCTAAATTCGGTGTCGAGCCGTAAGGCTCCAGGCCGTCGAGTACACGTTGGCGGTCAAAGTGTACGCTGTCCAGGCTTTCGATAAGTAAAAAGATTATGTTTGGTGAAGTGGATTTTTCATTTTGTGTGACTTTGCGCATTAACGGATAGTCTTTATCAATAAAGGATTCGTTATCAGCTTTAAGATAATCCTGCGTGATTTTAATAGCCTCTTCATTCGGCATAAACTGTGTGCTGCTTGGCCTGGCGCTTCTTAAGGACTGGGTAATGGCAAATGTGCCGTTAATGGTCAGGTAAGCTGCGGCAGTACTGGCGTTGGTAAAGGCATCAGAGATGCGAACAGGTTTATGTTGCAAACCGCCTCGGCCAACAATAATCAGACCTAAAAAAATCACAAACACGGCAATACTGTGTTTAATCGTCTGGTGTTCGTCTGCAAGCGGTACTTTAAACGATTTATGCCAGAGTTCTGCTGCCAACAAGGCTGCAATCCCAAAAGTGATCAGCGCGATGGGGTGATCCGAGATGGCAATATCGAGCATCATTGGGATGTCACTTAATATAAAATGAATTTCCGGGCCGGCATGACGATGCACAAATTCGAAATAAATAATATCCCCGGTTAATGTGAAGGCGAAAATTAATAATATGAGGAAAATAACCCACGCCCATAGTTGCTGCCAAATTTGTGTTTTGGCCCAACGAAATGGCAGCATCATAAAGATAAGTGGGAAGCCGATGTACGTGATAGTAATGGCGGCATCGAAGCGGAGACCGTGTAAATAAGCCACAATTGTTTGTGATAGTGTCAGATCCTCAAAATCACCACTGTAAATTTGATGCAGTGCGATACGAGCAATGGTGAAGGGAATAATCGCTACTATGAAAATAAACAATGCGCGGTAATAGACGTGACTGGTAAACATATATTCAAGTGTTTTCTAGTTGCTTTAGTTGTATGAGTTTTTCGCGAATATCATCAACGGTAATGAGTTTAACCGCTTCGGGTTTTCTTACTCTTTGCCCCCAGGGGGCTTTCGATACAGTTGTGCTGTTATACTTTTCAAGTGCCACCGGGTATTTGTTCACAATCCAGTGTTTGCTGTAGTAAGGCCCGGTAAACTCAGGGTTAGAGGTGCTGAAAAGCGCGATCGAAGGTACACCAACCGTGGTTGCCATATGGGCAGGCCCGGAGTCGGGTGAAATTACGGCGGTGGATTTTTTTATTGCCGCTAATAATTGTTTTAGGTTTAATTTTCCAATCAGGTTGGTGGCTTGGGTTTGCATTTGTGCTCTGATTTTTTTGCCAAATAACGCTTCTTGCTCACTTGGCCCGCCGGTGAAAACAACATGCCAGCCAAATTCATTATAAGCAAGGTCTGCTACTTCCGCGTAGCCTTCAATTGTCCAGTTACGCCAGTTACGTTTTACCATGCTTGAGCATGGGCTGATAATGATAAATGGCTGATGAGCGCCTATAAGTGAATCAACATAGTTTTCATCTTCATCTGAAATGGGAATCTCCCATGACATTTGAGGCGGTGTTAGTTCGAGCTTTTCGGTAAATTGCAACAAGCGGTCCATATAATGTTGTCGAGGAATAAAGTCGATTTGTTTGTTGCAAAATAGCCATTGATAATCCTGGGCATCTTGTTTGTTAAAGCCAAGTTTGATTTTTGCTTTGATAAATAAAGTGGCAGCGCTTGATCTTAAGGATTCTTGTAGATGAAGCAGTAAGTCAAACTGTCGATCCTTGAGTTCGTTTTTCAGCTTTTTATAAGCGCCCATACCTTCGGTCTTGTCAAACACAATGAACTCGATACCCGCAATATCGCCAACCAAAGAGGCTTCTGTTTTGCCAATAATCCAGGTGATATTCGTTTCTGGCCAATAGTATTGCAGGGTGCGAACTACGGGTAGCGTATGGCAAACATCGCCAATCGCTGAAAGGCGCATGATGCAAATTGACGATGGTGGGTTGAATCGATCAAACATGAATAATCTTAATTATGTTTATGATGGTTAAATTTACGGCGCTCATGTGGCGATACATGCGTTAATTTTATTGAAGCAGGACATGGATGCGCCTGCTTTTGTGTGGATATATTTCTTTGCTGATTCTCCGGCCTGTTTTCGGATATTGCTGTTAATCAAAAGAGTCATTAATCGGGACTCAAATTCAGATTCGTCTTTGATGGAAAAGCAAATGCCAGTTTCAACCATGTGTATTGCTTCAGTGGCGTTTTGGAAGCGTGGTCCAAAAACAGTGGCAGCTCCCATTGCACAGGGTTCCATTGTGTTGTGAACCCCGGTACTAAATCCGCCGCCGACATAAGCGAGATCAGCATAAGTATAAAGGCCTGAAAGCAGGCCCATAACGTCGACAATAAGCACGCGATTGAGGGGGGTTAACTTATTGGCCGAAAAGAGCACAGGTTTGAAATCAGAAAATACACGCTGAATTTGATTAATGTGCGTTGGCTCTATTTCATGGGGGGCAGCTATAATAAGCAGATCAGGAAACTGCTTCAGGGCCTTGACAAGCGCGGGGAAAATACACTGTTCATCCGCTGGCCAAATGCTGCCAAGCACGATAACAGTATTTGATTTGATAAACTCGGGTAATGCAGGTGCTTGTAGAGATGATTTTCTGTCGAGGACGCTGTCAAAACGCGTATTGCCTACAACTGAAATACCCTTATGGCTTGGGCAACTATGAAGAAAGCGTTTTTTATCCGCCTCTGTTACGGTGAATATATAATTGATGCAGGCGTAAAGTGAGCCGTAAAATCGGCGCATCAGTGGAGAGGAAATGCGCCTGGAAGTTTCACTGAGTCTGGCTGATATGAGGAACTGTGGGATTTGTCGCTTTTGGGTTTCCCAAATCAGGTTTGGCCAAATATCCGCATCAACAAAGACGACTGCATCTGGTTTGAGAATATCTAGCAGACGATTGTTATTGGTTTTTGTGTCCAGTGGAAAATAGTCGACAACAACCAGTTTGGGGTATTGCGTTTGTTGTTTGCTGGCCCAACGGTATCCAGAGACAGATGTAATTGTCAGTGCGCATTGAATGTGATTGTGCATGAGTCTTTCCATCACTGGCAGGGCCTGGAGGTATTCGCCGGCGCTGGCAACATGAAACCAAACCAGCGGCGCGGTGTCGCGGTTTTTTATTTGCGCCTCCAGGCGGCTGAAAATGCCTTTGTGGCCTGCCAAAGTATCCCGCATTTTCGGGTTTTTTAACGCAATCAATCTGCTTGCGGCAATTATCGTTGGCAGAACCAGGTTGGAGTAGAGAAATTGCTTAGACACAATAGCCATGGTGATATCGTTGCTGAGGCGCAAAGCCTGATTATCCCTTCTAAAACGGGGAATTATGCCATATTTCCAGTGATCAGACCAATCCAGCGCCATGAGGCGTTATGAAATATGGAGGTGGGTGGATTGAATGTGAATAAAATCAGGACAAGCAGCGTAGTTTTTGTTTATAATTTCGCTTTTTCGTTAGCTAAGCGCGCCTGGTTTGGGTGGTTTACCGTGTATTTGTGCAGGTCATGTTTTTCGTTGTTTTACGTGCCCACTGTGGTCATGATGTGGTGGCAATTGATATGCGCCCCATAAAAAACAGCCTGTTACGTCAATATTAACAATAAGCTAACAGCGAAATCACGAATTTTATCAGTATGTGTCAAGGAGACTTATATGTCAGTTAAACACCCTACTATTGCGGTTACCGGTTCTTCGGGAGCCGGTACGACTACAGTAAAAAATGCGTTCGAGCATATTTTCCGCCGTGAAGGCATTAACCCGATTGTTGTAGAAGGTGATAGTTGTCACCGTTATAACCGAGTGGAAATGAAAGAAGCGATTGCCAAATTTAGTAAAGAAGGCAAGGTTTTGAGCCATTTTGGCCCGGAAGGAAATTTGTTCGAAAAGATCGAGGAAATTTTCAGGGTTTATGGTGAGACTGGCGGTGGTCAAACGCGTAAATACCTACACTCGCCCGAAGAGGCAGAGCCATATGGCCAGCAACCAGGTGAGTTTACACCATGGGAAGCGATTCCTGCCGGCAGTGATTTGATGTTTTATGAAGGCTTGCATGGTGGTGTTGTTGACGGGAATGTTAACGTTGCCAAATATGTTGATTTGTTGATTGGCGTTGTGCCGATTGTCAATCTTGAATGGATTCAGAAAATTCACCGGGATACAGCGCAGCGTGGTTATTCTGCCGAAGCCGTAACAGATACTATCTTGCGTCGCATGCATGACTATGTGCATTACGTAACACCGCAGTTTTCGCGTACGCATATTAATTTTCAGCGTGTGCCTACGGTTGATACTTCCAATCCTTTTATTGCCCGCGACATTCCGACACCCGATGAAAGTTTCATTGTTATCCGTTTTCGTGACAAGAACACAGTTGACTTCCCTTGGTTGTTGAACATGATCAAGGATTCATTTATGTCGCGTCCAAACACACTTGTTGTTCCCGGTAGCAAAATGGGTATGGCAATGGAGTTAATTCTGACGCCATTAGTTCACGACATGATTGAAAAACGTCGTAAAGTCCTTTAAATATGCGTTGACTTTCTGCTTGCATTCAAGGAACGCTTGAATTAGGCGAGGCAGATAAACAGTGGATAAAAAAGCCCCGACCAGTTTTGCTGACCGGGGTTTTTGTTTGTTATTTATCGTTTTTACATATTTCCGAGGGAAGCTGCAATATTGGTGACTTCCTTTTTTTCGTACAGCAAGGCACCACAAAATATCATGAGGCCTCGGGCAAGAATAAGTCCTTTGGCTTGCGCAAGATGGTTTGCCCGGTTACCTTTGCCTTTAAGTAGTTGCCGGCCTTCCTTGACTTGCATTACGTACAATATATAAACCGTAATAACCAGGCCAATATGCATCCACAGCAAAAAGTTAAGAATTTCGCCACCTTCGATTAGTCGCCCATACCAGTCGCGATTAAAGTACAAATAAAATGGCATGGAGACGTCAACAATAATTGCACTGACCATAACACTGATATGAAACTTGCGAATATGCGATAATTTATACGCAATGAGCATGAGAATAAAGGACAGCGTTGCGACAATGGTGGTTTCTGCATACAAAAAATCCATGATTTAATATTCTCCAAGATCAGCTGATTGGGTTGTTGAGTTTTTGTTTTCCATTTTCCTGGGCATAACTTAGAGTTACCTTGGTGCAGACTTAACATCTAGAGTCGCAAGTGAGTATCTAAGTTCAAAGTTTCTATCAGTTTAAATTCCGTTGAGTTTAATATTGCCAATATGGTGTCAACATAAGCCTGACCTTTTTGCGAATAGCGTTGCAAACCTGAGGCAAGTTTTTTGGCGTCCAGTGCTTGGTGTTTTTCTCTCATTTCGGCACGTAGTTGTCGTAGTTCTCGATAGGCTTTGTTGCGATTTATATTTTTTATATAAGATGCAATAGAGTCGCGTAACGAAGGAAAGGTCTTGATTCGGTGTGTTTTGCCAGCATCTCGCCCTTTAGGTATGATGCCTTCATTTGTTTTGTAGGTCCATTCTCCAAACAGGCTATTGCCCAGGCGGGTAAATCGTGATGTGCCCCAACCGCTTTCGATAGCGGCTTGTGCCAGAATTAAGGTTAGCGGCAACTCATCAAAACGGTGCAACAGGGATTTTCGCTTTTTGGGGAAATCCCAGTTTTCATTAATATTGTATTCACTAAAAAGGCCATTTAATTTATCGCCTAATGTCGTATTTCCGGGTTCTGATTGGAGTGCAAGTTTCAGGGTTTGCCGATTATTGCGTATGCGTTTTTGTTCGCTCAGAATGATGGGAAGCATGACTCGAATAAAAACGGATTTGCGGGTTTTTACGTCCTTGATTGTATGAATGTCATTTGGCATTGAGCGAATTAGCGTATCAGGTATGCTGGCAACCTTGTTGATTGGCCACACATACGCTGTTTCTTCAAAATGCCTCAAAAGCGCTGCGGTGGAATCAAAGTGCAAAACAGACTGCATTTGCTCAACAGGCGGCGGCCTAGAAATGCTTGCATTTGGTGATGGTACGGTAATTAAAATTGTAACAATCAGCACTAAACTGATTGCTGCAAAGATAATGGGTACGTGTTTTTTCATTCTCGCTTGTTATCGGTGTTGGAATTCTCTTTTAGCTTGGCTTCTTTTAAGTGGTCTTCGATTAGAGTCAGAGCATCGCGAATTTCGTTCAGTTTTGAATCGATGCGCTTTTCTTCTTCCGAGCGATTTTCACGAACAACAATTTCTCTTGCTTCTTCCATGCTGGTAAGAATGATGCCAATGAGCATGTTGAAAATAATAAAAGTCGCAAGCAGCACAAAGCTGACAAAATAGATCCAGGCCCAGGGGTACAGTTCCATGCCTTTGTACATCAAGTCTGTCCAGTCTTCCAACGTCAGCGTTCGGAAAAGGCTCAGGAGAGAAATGTGCAGTGTCTCCCAGTGTTGGGGATCGTGTTTGCTAAACAAGGTTTGACCGATAACAGCGTAAACGTAAAAAAGTAAACCCGCAAGCAAGCCCATTTGGCCAATACGCGGAAAACTGTGTGCCAGTGCCATAACCATAATTTGCAAGTTTGGCATGGAGCTAAGTAGTCTTAATACACGCAATAACCTGATGAGTCGCAGTATTGTGGTTTGCTCCGACAAGCCGGGCATATACGCTGCGGCTACAACAATGAAATCAAAGGTATTCCAGCCATTTTTGAAAAAATTGAGTGGATTTTTGCCTTGCGCAATAAATTTTAAAATGATTTCGACGGTAAAAATGCCCAGACAAATGGCATCGAGAAAATTTAGGATATTGCCGTATTTACTGTGCATTTCAGGATAGGTGTCGGTGCCTATAATGACGGCATTAAAGAGAATGACACCAATGATAAAGCGTTGAAACCAACTGGCCTCGACAATTTTATTTGCGATTTCTTTCATTTTTTAACAGGAAATATTGATAAATTGGCGGGATTTTACCACTAGCAATGAAATATTTCAGCCAAAAAAAATGGGGCCAAAACCCCATTTTTTTCTGACAATCCATGAATAATAACAATAACTATATGGGTTTTATTTTCAATTCTTCAGGGGTTGCTTTTACAAATCCGTATGAGGCATAAATTGCCTGTGCCGCATCAGTGGCAAGGTAGTCCAGGTATCGTTGGGCGTTTTTTGGGTTGTTTCCGGTGTTTAGCCGGGCAATTACATACCCTACTTTGTCGCCCTGGTTGTATTTGTCGTCAATCGGGACACCGTCAATTGCGCGATTGTTCGCTTTTGCTTCGATGATTTCCGTTGTCCAGACGATGCCGACATCAGCCAGACCGTCCTCAATTCGTTGTGGTGTTTCCCGATGATGGCGTTTTGTAAACCAGGTTTTATCTTTAACAGCCCAACAGCCTCGACACTTAACGCCACCGGTCACTTTTTCATACAGGCCAACTTGTTTGAGCATGTCCGAGCCATAAAATTTGAAGATACCTTCCGTTTTCGGGTTTGGATGTGATTGCACCAAATCGTCGCGAGCCAAATCTTTAACGCCTTTAATGTTTTTCGGGTTGCCTTTTGCTACCATGAGTTCCAGCTTGTTATGGGTGTAGGTCATGTATTCAGTCATCAGCCCCTTTTTCTTCAGTGTCTGGAGATGTTTGAAGTTAACACTGGCGAACAGATCTGGGTTTTGAGCGGTATTTTGTCCATTGATTTGCCCTTGCTTCAGGATTTGCCCTTTTAATATTTGTCCTGGAGGAATGGTCTCCACGTAAATCGTTTTTATGTCCGGGTTCTTGTTTTGAAAATCCTGAATTAACTCCTCCATCACCATAAATTGATTGCCAGCAAGATACATCACAAGCTCGGCATCGTAAGAATCGGAAATTTGTCCGTACCTAATATCGCCGCCGGAAATAAATGTGCGGTAATCGTGCCCATGTCCAGCATCTTTCTTTTTGCTGCCTGTCGAAGCACAGCCTGTCGCTATAGCAGAAACGACAACGGATACAGCAAGTGCCTTTACTAATTTATTCACGTCAATCTCCCTCCAGAGTAGGTGTTAAATTAATTTTCGCTTACTAGCCAATCTAAGACCCTTGTTGTGAAAAGTTATCTGCTTGATGTGTTTTTGATTGTTGTTTGTAGATGACCCGTGAGTCTTTGTACCACTGGCTTGTCTTTTGTATCACCGCTAAAATCCGAGAGCAACCATAAACGGGGATATATCTGCTAAAATGCGGAAATTGGTGTATTTGCTATCAACCGGGATTTATATATGCATAAAATTATTTTACAAGGGGCTGCAATTAACGCGGATCAAGTTACTAATTTGTCGTTGAACACTCGAATTACAGCCTTTTCACGGGGAGAAAGTCATGGGTTTTCCTCATTTCTGGTTGAGACAATGCCGGATAAGCCCACGCTGCACAACTGGCGAAAAGTGCTGGGATGCGATGTTAACGTGTTGCCGCCCGGGTTTGATCCTTCGGCAGTCAGATTGGTTGTTTCGGATATGGATTCCACCTTAATCAATATTGAGTGTGTGGATGAAATAGCTGATTTCGCTGGTGTAAAGCAGCAGGTTTCAGACGTCACTGAAGCAGCTATGCGGGGCGAACTGGATTTTGCCGAATCCTTGATTGCAAGGGTCGGTTTGTTAAAGGGGCTGCATGTAAATGCATTGCAACAAGTTTATGATGAGCGGTTGGAATTGAATTCGGGTGCAGAACAAATGTTGGCGAGACTTAAAGCGAACGATATCAGATTTGCACTTGTTTCGGGTGGTTTTACATATTTTACCGACAAATTGAAAAACCGTTTGGGATTGGATTACACGCTTGCCAATACGTTGGAATGCGAAGGCGATGTGTTAACGGGGAGGGTCACAGGGGCAATTGTTGGTGGTGAAGCCAAAGCGGCTTTTTTGTTGCAAAAGTGTGAGGATTTGTCGATAACACCTGCTCAAGTGGTTGCCATTGGTGATGGTGCCAACGACTTGTTAATGATGGCAGAGGCTGGGCTCGGTATTGCTTACCATGCAAAACCAAAAGTGCAGGCTGAGGCCGATTGCGCGTTAAATTATAGTGACCTGGAAGGCTTGACAGGCTTGCTGGGTTTGAATCATTAATATCTGCATTAGATTATTCTATAAATGAAAGCGGCTAATCCGGCTGCTTTTCGTGATAATATTCCTAGGTTTTTTACCAACACATATCGACCGTAGGAAGAATGATGTCTGCTTTAATCAAGCGTATTCCTGAATTAAGTTTGCTGGTTTTCGGCACCGTTGCAGTTTATATCGCAATGGGGATGCTGTCACAGCTCAACGATACAAATATCCTAACAGCCGACGGGGCCTGGGCCTTAATTATCGGTTCATTTCTGATGAGTTTTATTATTGCCATTGTTGCCGTGCTTGGCGGCGTAGGTGGTGGCGTTTTATTTACGCCAGTGATGCTGGGTTTTACTTCGATAGATTCCTTGCTTGTGCGCTCAACCGGATTGGTAGTGGCGATGTTTAGTGGCCTTGTATCTTCAGGCCCGTTTATGCGCAAAGGCCTGGCGAATATTCGTATTGTTTTTTACTGCGCGATACCCATCATTATTGGCGCAATGCTGGGGTCGCAAGCAGCTATTAGCATGGCCGATACGATGGGTGAAGAAGGTGACGCCATAGTGCGCTTGTTGCTTGGTCTTATTTTGGTTTTTATCGCCATGATGTTCATCATGGGTGGTGCAAAAAACGAGTACCCGAAAAGAAAATTTGTTGACAAGATCAGCGAAAAAATGAATTTGAAGTCGGCTTATTACGAAGAGTCTTTAAATAAAAATATTTATTATCAGGCTGTTCGAGTTCTGCCCGGTGGCTTGTTGTTTTTACTGGTTGGTTTTACAGGCGGTTTCTTTGGTTTGGGTGGTGGCTGGGCTGTTGTGCCGGTGCTAAACCTGGTGATGACAGTGCCGTTAAAAGTATCCGCAGCTTCCAGTGGTGTACTTTTGGCAATGGGTAATGCAGCTGCAATATGGCCCTATATTATGAAAGGTGCGTTAATAGCTTCATTTGCTGCGCCGTGGATGTTGGGGCAGGTTATTGGCGGCATAATTGGTGCGCATGTGTTGTCAAAAATCAATGCCGGATTTGTGCGAAATATTTTAATTGTGCTTTTGTTAATGACCAGTGTGAAATTGATTTCTCGAGGCATTGAAGGATACTTCGGAATTGATATTCCTATTATTTAGCTTTTTTGCAATGCGCTAAAAATAAATGCCGAGAGAATAGGTGAAGAGATCGTGAGTGATTTAAAAAATGAGGATGCTGCTGTGAATGACCACGATAGCAAATCAGAAGAGCGGCCAAGTGTTTCTTACGCTGGTATTGTTTATGGTGACATAATTTACTGGGGGACGTTGATTGGTGCCTTTATTGTTTTGTTGGGTTCGATGATAACTTTTGCCACAAACAGTAATTATATTGATCCGGCGTACATGCTTTCGGCTTTACTGGATGGGAAAAACGTCACAGAAATTTGGCAAAACGCAGAAGGTGTCGGTGAGGTTCCCAATGGCCACTGGTATTTATCGGCGTTGAATACCGGCAATGGCTTAACTATGTTGGGCATTGCAATGGGTGTGTTTAGTGTGACGCCTGCAATTTTTGCATCAGCTTATTATCTGTTTAAAGATGGTGACAAACTGTTTGCCAGTGTGGCAGCGGTGGCGGGAATAATTACAATTTATGCAATGCTCCCATAAAAAATAACGGGCCAAAAAAGACAAAAGCCGTGATAACTTTTTATCACGGCTTTTTTGTACCGTAATATTCAGGTGTTGGTGCAGTCAGCGTTTTTCAAAAATCAAATCCCAAACATTGTGCCCCAACCTGAGTCCGCGCCGTTCAAATTTGGTAATCGGGCGAAAGTCCATGCGCTTGCAGTAATCGTTGGCCGGGCTTAAATTTTTCAGATTTTTGTTGTTGCTCATAACATCCAGCATTTGTTTTGCGTAATGTTCCCAGTCGGTTGCCAGATAGATACGGCCGCCCTTGACTAATTTTGGTGCTAACAATTCGATAAACTTTGTTGAAATGAGTCTGCGTTTGTGGTGATTTGATTTGTGCCAAGGATCTGGAAAAAAAATACTGGTGCTGTTTAGGCTGTGGTCTTTGATTTGATGGGTGAGCACTTCTACAGCATCGTGATTGATGACTTTTAGGTTTTTAAGATTAAGGTCGTGAATTTTGTTGAGTATGCTGCCAATGGCAGGTTGATGAACCTCGATGCCGATAAAATTTTCATCTGCTTTATTTTGCGCAACGGATAAGATATTTTCTCCCATACCGAAACCGATTTCGATATTGACGGCTGCGTCGTTGCCGAACAAGGATTTAAAGTCCAACAAACAATTACTGAACTCGATGCCAAATGTGTCCCAGTAAGTGGCGAGTCCTTTTTTTTGGCTTGCGGTCATACGCCCGCTGCGTCTGGCAAAACTGCGGATTTTTCGTATTGGTCGATCTGCTGTGTCAGCCAGTACATGGGTGACTTGCTGTTTTTTCAGTGTCATCGAAAGCGGATTGCCAATTTGTTCGTTTAAAAAAACAGGCCATCAACAGGGCTTGATGCGCTTGCGTATCGTTTGCGTGGAATACGCCCGGCCAAAAAGGCTTCGCGACCGGCCTCGGTGGCCTTTTTCATGGCTGACGCCATTAGCACCGGATCTTTTGCGCCGGCAATAGCGGTGTTCATTAAAATGCCGTCACAGCCTAACTCCATTGCCAAAGCCGCGTCAGATGCGGTGCCGACACCGGCATCGACGAGTATTGGTACATTGGCATTTTCTATGATGGTCAGGATGTTATATGGGTTTTGAATGCCAAGCCCGGAACCGATTGGAGCTGCCAATGGCATAACAGCAACACAACCCATTTCTTCAAAGCGCTTGGCGGCAATGGGATCGTCGTTGGTGTAAACCATTACATCGAAGTCTTCCTTTATCAGGGTTTCGGCAGCAAGGTAAGTTTGTGCAACATTGGGCAGCAGTGTTTTTTCATCACCGAGTACTTCCAGCTTGACCAGGTTGTGTCCGTCCAGGAGTTCACGGGCCAATCGGCAGGTACGAACCGCATCATCAGCATTATAGCAGCCAGCGGTATTGGGCAAATAGGTGTACTTGTCAGCGGGCAAGGTATCAAGCAAATTTGCCTCTCCGGGATTTTGCCCTAAATTTGTGCGGCGTATGGCAACGGTGACGATTTCAGCACCGCTGGCCTCAACGGCAGCTTTGGTTTGGTACATATCCTTGTATTTACCCGTGCCCACAAGTAGTCGGGACTGGTAGGTTTTACCTGCGACGGTAAATGAATCATTCATGTTATTTTCTCTGTATATTGGGGTACTTGTGCTGGGTTTAGCCGCCACCGATGGCGCGTACGATTTCAATTTGGTCGTTTTCATTCAGGGTGAATACATCGTACTGACTGCGCGGGACGATTTCGCGGTTGACTTCCATGGCTATTTTATCGTTTTGCATGTTTAGCATTTCGACAAGTGCCTTCGCTGAACAGTTTTCAGGCACATTATGTGACTCGCCATTGACATTGATATTCATAAGCGTTGCATTTTGAGAGTACTGGTTATGTTTTGAGTCGGCTAGCGTTGAAAAGGGTGGAGGGTAATCAATTACCGACAACGCCTGTCTGAAACAGAAATAGTCCAACGCTTACCAAGCCGGAAACTACCATAATCCCTAGAACAGTGAGTGCCATTATCAATTTCATGTGTATTTACGACTTTTCCATTAAATTAAATAAAAGCGATATTATAAATAAAAAACAAGCCTTCTGGGTAAAGATTTATAAAAAAAGACTGAAAAATCAGCAAACCCCCTATGCCGGTTGTATTTGTTCAGTCTTTTCAACGATTTGAATGCTTTTGTCACAGACGGGGCAGTAAGCCCATTTGGGTAAATTATCCGTTTTTTCCATTTTTAGGCTAAAAGGGCCGTCATGATGCGGGCAGTGCCCTTCAACTTTTTCCATTTCAACGGTTTGTTTGAGTTTTGATCGCGCCATAACCGGCCCGGCAATGATGAAGGCGGGTATCAAAATGTAGTGGAGCAAGATAATCGGAATGGAGACCACGGCACCGACCCAGCATAAAACCCAAATAGTAATGGCTCTTTTCGTTCGATCTGCCTTGTTGAAAGCCGTGTAATAGAGGGTGCCAGACGTCATATTATTACTGTCGTCTTTTATCCCTATTGCCATTTCTTCCTTGGTTGCCATATGTGTTCCTTAAATTCAGTAAAATTACGCCAAATCCGGTAAACTGCGGAATGATTTTTTCCAAAAGACTAACATGAATAAAATAGCCGGTTCAATGCAAAGCACTTTCCCCAAAAACATTTTGCCAAAAAATGGAATTTCAACAAAACTTCTGGCCTGGTTTGATGTGCATGGGCGAAAAAATCTGCCCTGGCAACAAAATAGGACACCTTACCGTGTTTGGGTGTCTGAAATCATGTTGCAGCAAACGCAAGTGACTACGGTAATTCCTTATTACCAAAAGTTCATGGCAAGCTTTCCTGACGTAAATGCCTTGGCGAATGCGCATGAGGATGAAGTGTTAAAGCACTGGTCTGGTTTGGGTTATTATGCGCGCGCGAGAAACTTGCATAAAGCAGCGAAAATTGTGCAATCTGATTATGGCGGCGTATTTCCTTTGGTGTTTGATGCCGTGTTGGCCTTGCCGGGAATTGGGCGTTCGACTGCGGGGGCAATTTTATCGCTTTCCCAGGGCCAGCATCACGTAATTCTCGATGGAAATGTAAAGCGTGTAATGGCGCGTTTGTACTGTATAGAAGGCTGGTATGGCCACTTGAAAGTGCAAAACAAATTGTGGGCGCTTGCTGCACAGCATACTCCACGGCAACGTGTGGCCGATTATAATCAGGCGATAATGGATTTGGGGGCGACGCTGTGTGTGCGTGGCAAGTCAGTACAATGTGAAAGCTGTCCGTTGTCCCGGTATTGTATGGCGTATCAAACTGATCAGGTGAGCAGGTTTCCGCAGAGCAGGCCCAAACAGGTGATGCCTGTGAGGAAAACATGCATGTTAATGGTTTGCAATGAAAATAATGAGGTATTGATAAATAAAAGGCCGCCTGCGGGTATTTGGGGAGGGCTGTGGTCGTTTCCACAGGTTGATGAGGATGAGAATATTGACGAGTGGGTGGCTCGAACTATGCCCTTTGTTGATAGTGAATTGCGGCCTTGGGCAGAGATTCGCCATACTTTCAGCCATTTTCATTTGGATATTACGCCGATTATGGTAAAAGTGAAAAACCACAAAAACATTGTGATGGAAGAAAAAGCGACACTCTGGTATAAACTTGGCCAGAGTCAGGATCGCGGCTATGCCGCGCCAGTGATGAAACTAATGAAAAAGTTAGAGGCCGAACTGAAAGTTGGTCTTTAGGAAAACAGGAGTTTGAAGATGGCCCGAATGGTGAATTGCGTCAAATTAGGTAAAGAGTTGGAAGGGCTGGACAGACCGACTTATCCTGGGGATCTCGGTAAGCGCATATATGAATCAATTTCAAAAGAGGCATGGGGCATGTGGGTTCAGCATCAAACCATGTTGCTGAATGAATATCGTTTAAGTCCGATTGACCCAAAAGCCAGAAAGTTTCTTGTGGAAGAAATGGAAAAATTCCTTTTCACCGATGAATCATCAACCGTTGAAGGTTATACCCCGCCAGAGTAAGAAGCGAAAGCCGGAAAAATTTCACTTTTATGGTGATTTCTACTTGACTAATTGCCCTGCAACGGGCTTAATACGCCCTCTTTTTAAAAGCCCAGTTAGCTCAGTCGGTAGAGCAGAGGACTGAAAATCCTCGTGTCCGTGGTTCGATTCCGCGACTGGGCACCATATTTAAGCGTTTTGCTAAGCACAAGTCGAGCAAGGCGCGCCCAGCAAAGCCTGACTCGTCCCGAGTTGGGCTTTTTTCGTTTTATGGATGTAAATTGTATGAATGCTTATTAATTGATGTGAATTTGGGGTAAATTGACTGTGTTGTCTAATGCACAGTTAAGGATGCAGAAAAATGTTGAAAACCATTGGTGTTATTGGCTTGGGCTTGCTATCTGCCTTATATATCCTCAACCCCGGCGCAGGTATTTTTGAGTTAATTCCAGATAATATTCCTGTGATTGGGAATTTGGACGAGGCGACTGCGGTAATGATTTTGCTGGCATGTTTGCGTTATTTTAATATTGATATCGGTAATATTTTTAAGCGACCAACAGCTTTAAAATAACAGGGCTGAACGAGGGTGGTGCTGAATAATTTCCTGGCGAGCGATAGCAGCGTTAAAAACAGACTCAAATGTTCATTAATTCCAGACAAACTCCGCATTTTCGATTGTTCAGGGAATTCGCCTAGCTGTTTCCCCATATTTTCGCAATCGCGCGATCATTGGCCAGCAAGGCCAGCAGTAATCCCATTAGTCCGCCGCCGCCAAACAGAATCACGGGAATCAAATAGCTTAAATCTGATCCCGGTGAGATAATAAACACAGCAATACCCAACCCCAAAAAAATAAAGCTCATAATAAATAAAAAAATGCGATGGGATGGTTTGTATGCAAATGGCTGGTCACCTGCTTCCAGTGGGATTAGAACAGGGGACAGTAATTTTCGTAGCAGTGGCTTCATGATGAATAACGAATTCCAGATTTTTGCGGGGAATGATTTAACGGGTTAATATTCATTTATTGCCTTGGATAATGGTAAAAAGTACTTTTCCAGATCAATTCGAATCGGCATAAAATAAATATGGCTGCCTCTGGCCTGACTAAATGCCATCACTTTTTTTGCAAACGCGATATTCCACGCATAACTTGCTTCGTAGTCAGTCGGAAATATCGCGTGATTCATGCGTTCCCAGTAGTTTTTGCTCTTTTCTGTGACTACAGGGCTGATTCCCCAGAAAACCTTGTCAGCAGGGATAAAATCACTGTATATCTCCAGCAGGCGCATATCGAAAAAAGGCTGGGAGAGGATAAAATCCACGCCGGCATCAAATTTTCTGTTGATGTATTCTTTTTCCTCTTTGATGCTGCTTCGATAAGGATCGAAGCCGGCACAAATTTCAATGTCCGGAAAGCTTTGTCGAATGGAGCGAATCATGTCGATAAGGTTTGTATCAAAAACAGGGTGTGACATATCTGGTGGCGGGTCGCCGGAAATCAATAATATTTTGTTCAGCGCGTATTTTTCAATAATTTTTTGCAGGCGGTTACTTTTCTGGTCGAAATCAATGGCTCGAATGTGGGGGATAAAGTCAAACCTGTCGGCATCAATTTCGCTTGCCGCATCCCAACTGCGGATAGGGTAGCGCAACAAATCCGGAATATTAATCGTATTAATGAATGGCAGTTTGTTTTCCACAAAGGCCAGCTGTTCCAACATTGCGTCGTGGGTTCTTGGCACAATTTCAAATGAAATTCTCATGTGATTGGTTGTCCTATTTGATCAGAGCGGTCTGCAAATTTGTTTTTTGCCAAAACGGCGTAAAAGGCAGCAGATAAAGCGGCCATGCTAAAAATGATACACATTACCACAATTTGATATCCGCCAGCGATTAAAGGTGCTGAACGGCTGAAAAAATACCCGTCATTGTCCGTAGAGGAAACCATGTTAACAGTGAACAGGGCATTGGTATTTGTTGGGCATTGAAAGCAGTACCGGGTTTTCGTTCTTAAGCGTGGATGATTTTTGCCGCTATACCTCTGAAATATCTTGAGGGAAAAATAATGACGGATATTAATTGTCTTGTTGGTCGAGAAGCGATGCTGGTATCGACAGATATCAACGGTATGTGTATCGAGGTGACTATTATCGGCTATTGTGAAAACAAAACGCTGATGGTTTCCATAAAAGATGAATCGATAGAAATATCTGATCGGCAACTTAATTCCGTTTATCAATTGCGTGCAAAATACGAGAATATTGTCTATACATTTAGTACCTGTATCAATGCTGTTCATTATGAGCCAATGACGTACCTGCATCTGGCCTTTCCTGACAGCGGTTTACAAAACGGGGTGCGGAAATCGCCTCGAATTTCGCTAAAGAAGCAAAAAATGACTTTCTCCGTCAATACGGGTGAAGACCAAGTGGGCGCATCATTGGCAGATATTAGCCTTGATGGGGCACGGTTGGTAGCTAGGCAACGTTTGGCAAAAGTGGATGAAACATTCTGCATTGATATGTTGGCTGGTCAAGGTGCTTGCATGGTGACGTTGCCGTGTAAAGTCAGGTATGTGCGCACGGATGTTCTCAGGCAGGGGCAGGGCAGTATTGTTTTTCATCATGGTGTCGAGTTTGGTGCCTTGTCAGCAGATGCTGAGGCGTTTATTGCGTCTTTTATTCGGCCGTCTACATAATGCTCCATGGGGAAGCCACAGAACTTTTTTCTTTGACAGCGTTCCTAGCGGTAGGGGTTTCGGCATGAAACCTGTATTTAAGATGATGTAAATCCGAGAAAAATTATTGTCAGCGGCGCTTTCCTGCATTTTTTCGGTTACAGAGATTGTCTGTTTTTCAGTTTGTTTTCCGTTTTTTTAAAACGAAAAAACCCAGCTTTTTACTAAGAAAATTAGTGATTCATTATATTAAAATTTGCTTATTTTCCAAATAAGACTACACTATTGATTAAGGTTAACGAGAAAGAAGGGAGTTTAATTATGAGCTTAGCAGTTAAGAAGGTGTTTTTTGCAATCGCATTGACAAGCTTGAGTGTTGTCAGCTTTTCTGTCACCGCAGGTGATATCGCGGCAGGTAAAGAAAAAGCCGCACTATGTGCCGGTTGTCATGGTGGTGATGGTATTAGTGTTAGCCCGGATATTCCCAATCTTGCTGGACAAAAAGAAGCCTACCTGGCGACCGCGATGCGTGCCTATAAGTCTGGTGCCCGAAAAAACCCTTTAATGGCATCAATCGTACCGATGATCACGGATGAAGATATTGAAAACCTAGCGGCTTATTTTGCCAGCCTGAAATAAAAATCGAATAGTGAATTGATGCTGGCTTTGATTCGTCACAGAGCCAGTGTCTTGGTGTGAGTTTGTTTCGTGAAAATTTTAATCCATTAATCAAGGTAGAAGTTTATGGCAGATGTAAAAAGTCATCCTGAAAATCCAAATCGCCGCGAATTTTTAACAACTGCAACAAGCGCCGTTGCTGGTGTGGGTGTTGCTGCCGCTACGTGGCCGTTTGTCAGTAGCATGAATCCCGGCAGTGATGTGTTATCCAAGTCTACAACAGAGGCAAGTCTGAAAGGCATAAGAGCGGGCGAGGTGAAAACGGTTGATTGGCAGGGTAAGCCGGTTTTTGTTTTGCATCGACAAGAAAAACAAATCGCTGCAATGGAAGGCGTTGGTGACGGCAAGGATCCAGAAGAAGACAGTGACCGAGTGAAAAATCCGGATTGGTTGGTGGTGGTTGGTATATGTACGCACCTGGGTTGTGTGCCATCAAGAAAAAAGGATGGTTGGTTGTGCCCTTGTCATGGTAGTGTTTATGACAACAGTGGCAGAATATTAAGTGGTCCTGCACCGAGAAACCTGGATGTTCCTGAATACGAATTTATTGGAACAGATAAAATTATCATTGGTAAAGCTCAGGCTTAACCCTGGATGAATTTCAGTTAATTTGTATTTGGCAGTATTAAGGAGAGAAACAATGAGCAAAGTTATGAGCTGGATTGATAGGCGCTTTCCATTAACCTCATTTGTAAAAAATTCGTTGACTGAATACCCAACACCAAGAAATTTAAGTTATTGGTGGAACTTTGGATCACTTGCTGGTGTTGTTCTGGTTATCCAAATAGTGACGGGTGTTTTTCTGGCAATGCATTACAAACCGGATTCAATGTTGGCCTTTGACTCCGTTGAATACATTATGCGAAACGTCAACTATGGCTGGCTGATCCGGTTTATGCATTCAACCGGAGCGACGGCCTTTTTTGCCGTGATTTTTATCCATATGGCTCGCACGCTATATTACGGCTCCTATCGAGCGCCTCGGGAACTTATGTGGTGGACCGGGCAAGGCTTGTTGTTATTGTTAATGGCAACTGCATTTATGGGTTACCTATTGCCATGGGGGCAAATGTCTTATTGGGGTGCGCAGGTTATTACCAACTTGTTTGGCGCAGTACCGTTTTTAGGTGATGAGCTTGTTGTGTGGTTGCGCGGTGACTTTGTTGTTGGTGATGCAACCTTGACGCGCTTTTTCGCACTACATTATTTGACACCATTTATCATCGTTGCGGCTGTTGCAATACACCTGGTCGCCTTGCATACGGTAAGAAGCAGTAATCCATCGGGGATAAATCTTGCGGATAAAAACAATATTCCTTTCCATCCCTATTTTACGGTTAAAGATTTATACGGGCTTTGTATTTTTCTGATTGTGTACAGTTATTTTGTGTTTTATAACCCAAACATGTTTATAGAAGCAGATAACTATATTCCTGCGAATCCGATGCAAACGCCGGTTCACATTGTACCTGAGTGGTACTTCTTGCCTTTTTATGCCATTTTGCGTTCTGTGCCCGATTTGCTCGGTGGGGTAATTGCGATGAGTATATCCGTGATGATCTTTGCTGCCATGCCGTTTCTCGATCGCTCGAAAATACCTGGCGGGGCACGTTATCGTCCCATTTACCGCGCGATGTTTTATTTGTTTATTGTTGACGTATTGGTGCTTGGGTATGTTGGCGCGAAACCACCGGAAGGATTTTTAATTCCTTTAGGGCAAATAGCCACCTTCTTCTACTTTGCCGTTTTTGTATTTTTACCGATTATTTCAACCTATGAAGAAAAGTGGCTGAGAAAACGAGGCTTGCCTGCTGAGGTGGAGCAGATGATGCGCTGTGAAGAGCTGCAAAAATGTGAGCGTCGACAGCGTAAAGCGGATAGAAGAAAGTCGGAGAGGTAAGCACTGAATGAAAACAATACTAAAAATATTTTTGCTAGGTGCGTTACTTTTATCGATGACCTATGTATTTGCATCGGAGAGCAGCTATCCGTTGGCCGATGTCGATATAGCGGAGGATGAGGCAAGCCTAAAACGAGGTGCGATGATCTATTACAATACCTGCCGTTTGTGTCACAACTTGAAATATGTCACATATAAAAACCTGACTGAAATCGGTTTTTCAGACAAGGAAATAAATGATTTACGTGGCGATATTTTGGCAACAGAAAAGTTGAGCAGTACATCGACAAAAAAAGCCTTAAACGAATTGTATGGCATGGTGCCACCTGACCTGACCTTGATGGCAAAAGCCCGAAAGCAAGGGCCGCGGTATATTTATACCTTGCTTACGAGTTATCATGAGACGGCTGAAAATGTTTATGACAACAAGCTGTTTCCGGGGATAAAAATGCCGGATATCTTCGCCTATTCTGTTGCCTTGACAGCTGAGGAAAAAACAACAATTGAAAATAAGGCCAAGGATATCACATCATTTTTGGTATGGGCTGCCGATCCTCGAGCGCAAGAGCGAAAATCATTGGGCATTTATGTTATCGGCTACCTGATAATACTTAGTACGATGTTTTATTTTCTGATGAAGCGTGTTTGGTCAAGGCTGGATAAGGAGACCTAGGGTACCTCTGAATAATTCCCTGGTGAGATGAGAGCAAGGCAAAAACAATCGAAAAAGCGGAGTTTATATGTAATAAATGAGCATTTTGAGAGCGTTTTTAACGCC
>Ga0256830_1000607_pt1 | contig 27458 bp, 31 predicted proteins | sample 128326metaG_FD_190537 | JGI IMG/M metagenome (GOLD analysis project Ga0256830, IMG submission 190537) | Hydrothermal vent microbial communities from Lau Basin, Pacific Ocean - 128-326 | ecosystem: Environmental > Aquatic > Marine > Hydrothermal vents | place: Pacific Ocean: Lau Basin | collected... | reverse complement strand
GTGCCAGGACTGCGGCGCCTGCGCCCAGGTCTGCCCCAGGGGTGCCATTGCCCGGGTCCCTTTCAAGGAGGCTATGGCCATGGCCCGGGCCTGGGAAGGCATGGGGGCGTGGGGTAACTTCACCTTTCCCTGGCAGCAGAAGGGGACCTGTCCCGGACCGGGGGCAGGACGAGGAAGGGGCATGGGGCGTGGAAAGGGCAGAGGTAGGGGCATGGGCTCCGGCCGGGGCAGAGGGCGAGGACGGGGAAGGTGGTGAACAGGACAAATCAGGTTGAGGCTAAGGTTGAGGTTGAGAAGATCTACGCCTGTCCTCGGCCTTGACCTCAACCTCTACCTGTACCTCCTCTACCCATTTCATTAATGGAGAAGTATAACCCCTTCATGGAGATGGAGAGGGAAGGGAATCGTGGGGCCGATGCCCACAAGGCCGTATGGGCAGCCATGCTGGCCAATCTGGTCATTGCCCTGAGCAAGCTGGTGGTGGCCCTGATAAGCGGTAGTTCCGCCATGCTGGCCGAGACCTTCCATTCTTTGGCGGATACGGGAAACGAGGTTCTCCTCATGACGGGCCTGCACAGGAGCCGTCGCCCTCCCGACCGTAGGCACCCTTTCGGATACGGAAAGGAGGAGTACTTCTGGTCCTTCATGGTGGCCCTCATGATCTTCACCGTGGGAGCCGCCCTCTCGGTTTACGAAGGCATCAAGAAGCTCCTCCATCCCCATCCCCTGGAGGGCTTGATCTGGATATACCTGGTCCTGGTGGTGGCCTTTGTCATGGAGGCCTGGTCCTTGAGGGTGGCCTACGGGGAGTTCCGGAGGGGACCAGGGGAGGAGGGCTTCTGGAAGGGCCTTAAGACCACAGGCAACGTGACCCTGGTGGTGATTCTCTTTGAGGACAGCGCCGCCCTGGTAGGTCTGGTTATCGCCTTCCTGGGGGTCTCCCTGGCCAACATTACGGGTAATTATATCTTCGACGGTGTGGCCTCTGTAGCCATAGGACTCCTGTTGGCAGGGGTGGCCTTCTTCCTGGCGGCCAAGACCCGGGATCTCCTCATTGGCGCAGCGGCCCAGAGGGAGAAGGTGGCCAGGGTGAGAGAGATCCTCTCCTGTTGCCCCCAGGTGGAGGGGGTGGGGGATATACTCACCATGCAACTGGGCCCCGAGAACCTCCTGGTGGCCATCAACCTGGATTTCAAGGACCAACTATCTGCGGGAGAGATGGAGGAGCTCATCGACAGGCTGGAGCAGAGCATCAGGGAGGCCATTCCCGAGGCCAAACAGATCTTTATCGAGGCCGATACGGTGTCGGCAAAGAAAGGGTAAAGGGTAGCCTAAGGTGGAAGGCTTTACCTGTACACGTCCCGTCTGAAGGAGACACGGAGAATAAGAACACCCTCCTCATCGAGGGTATAGACCACACTGATTTTTCCTTTGGCCAGCCTTCTACATCCATGCAACTCACCCTTTAAGGGCTTGCCAGCCATGGGATCGCGACCTAAGGTATCTTCAATGATGTCCAACACCTTGATTCTGTCGGGAGGATCTAACTTTTTGAGGTCTTTTTTGACAGAGGCCTTGTATCTAATCATCAAGGAGGACATCTCTTCTGAAGTCCTCAGAGGAGAGAATGGGGTCTTCTTTGTCGGCTAGTCTCTGGAGGGCTACCTCAAGATCCACCAACTCCTGGACCCTTTCCTCTAGGAGGGTTTCTATCATCTCCTCCATCATAGCCCTAAGCTCTTCAATGGTGAGATCACTCACCTTGCTCATGACTTCCACCTCCTTCTTATGAGTGGAAAATACTGTGGAGGATGAAATAGAGCAAGAGGGAGGTATCCTGCTCCCCTTGATAAGGTGGTCCAGCGACAAGACATGTTGGAGCAAAAAGGAGGGGAACAGGATGCCCTCTCCCTTGCCCACCTAAAAAAATTGGCGGTCCCAAGGGGATTTGAACCCCTGCCGCCGACGTGAGAGGCCGGTGTCCTAACCGGGCTAGACGATGGGACCGCCTGGCTGGGAAGGGAGGACTCGAACCTCCACTAGCGGATCCAGAGTCCGCCGTCCTGCCGATTAGACGACTTCCCAGTGCGGGGTCAAATATAACGTGCCCCTCCTTCATCGTCAAGGTCCAGGATTTTCTCTATGGTTCAGCTGGTGGCCCTTGGCGGGGGGCGGCCGATGGGAGATAGGGAAATGCCCTGTTTTTTCCCATTCCCATAAATAGAATCTCTCTGTTTTGAATACGCTAACAACAATTGAAGCCGTATTGGGGGAGAGTCCTGGTTGAAGTTCCCTTGACATTTGGGAAACTTGTTTGTATGCCAGCCTTCATAATCTTTAGGTGGGTGCCATGGCAGGGAAGATCGTTATAAATGAAGAGCTTTGTAAGGGTTGTGCCCTTTGTGTGGAGTTCTGTCCCAGGGATCTCATTAAGCCCACCAGGAGACTGAACGCCAAAGGGTACTATGTGGTGATCTTTGATCCCGACGGCGGTGAGTGCACGGCCTGTACTCTCTGCGCCGTCATCTGTCCCGAGGTGTCTATAGAGGTGTATCGTGAATGAAGAACTGGAGTTGATGCGGGGTACTTACGCCATTGGCGAGGCTGCCATAAGGGCGGGGTGTAGGTACTACTTCGGTTATCCCATCACTCCCCAGAACGAGCTCCCTGAGTACATGTCCAGGAGACTCCCCGAAGTGGATGGGATCTTTGTGCAGTCTGAAAGCGAGCTGGCGGGGATCAACATGGTGATGGGTGCCAGTATGGCCGGGGCCAGGGTGATGATCTCCAGTTCGAGCCCTGGCATCAGCCTCATGCAGGAGGGCCTCTCTTTCATGGCCGGGATGGAGCTGCCCGCCGTGGTGGTGAACATGATGAGGGGCGGACCGGGGCTGGGCAACATCGCTCCCTCCCAGTCCGACTACTTCCAGGCCACCAGGGGCGGGGGGCACGGTGACTATCGCACGATCGTATTGGCCCCCAGTTCCGTCCAGGAGGCGGCGGATCTTACTTATGAGGCCTTCGACTTGGCCGATAGGTACAGAATGGTGGTGATGATCCTGGGTGACGGCATGGTGGCCCAGATGATGGAGCCTGTGCGATTCCGTCCCATGAGGCCCCTGGATGATCTTCCCTCCAAGGACTGGACCATAACGGGTGCCAGAGGCCGTCCCAGTCGGTTTTTGCGTTCCCTTATTCTGGACGTCAACGATATGGAGGAGCACAACTGGAAACTGGTCAGGAAGTACCAGCAGGTGGAGAAGGAATGCCCCCGATGGGAGGGGTTCCTGCTGGAGGATGCCGAAATGGTGGTGGTGGCCTTTGGTACCGCCGCCCGCATAGCCAAGGGGGCCGTGAAGCGGGCTCGAAAGGAGGGTGTCAAGGTGGGCCTCTTCAGGCCTATCAGCCTCTGGCCCTTCCCCTTTCAAGATCTTAAGGCCCTTTATCAGAGGGGGCAGGACACCTTTGTGGTCTTTGAGCTCAATGCAGGTCAGATGGTGGAGGACGTCCGTCTCACTTTGGGTGATGGGGCCCGGATCCTTTCCTACGCCCGGCCTGGCGGGGCTGTGCCCAGTCCCCAGGAATTGGCCAGAGTCTTCTCCCGTTTGGCCTTGTCCCGGAGGTTGCCATGAAGAAGGTCTTTTCTCGCACCAGGGCGTTGAAGCCCGTGGCCTTCCATTACTGTCCCGGGTGTGGTCACAGCATTCTCCACCGGTTGGTGGCCGAGGTGATAGAGGAGATGGATCTTGTGGATCGGGCCATCGGGGTGCCTCCCGCTGGTTGTGCCGTGCTGGCTTACTTCTACTTCGACGTGGATATGGGGGAGGCTCCCCATGGTCGGGGGGCGGCGGTGGCCACAGGCATCAAGAGGGTGCTGCCTGATCGCCTTGTCTTCACATATCAGGGGGACGGGGACATTGCCGCCATAGGTACGGCGGAGACCATTCACGCAGCCAACCGGGGGGAGAAGATCACAGCCATCTTCGTCAACAATGCCGTTTATGGAATGACAGGGGGGCAAATGGCTCCCACATCCGTGGTGGGACAGGTGACCACCACATCTCCCAAAGGGAGGGATCCCTCCCGAGAAGGTTTCCCCATCAACTTCACGGAACTTCTGGCCCAGATTAAGGGTACGGCCTTTGCTGCCAGGGCTTCCCTCCAGGACCCTGCCCATGTCTTGAAGACGAAGAAGATCATCCGCAAGGCCTTCGAGGCCCAGATGAAGGGCTTGGGTTTTTCCGTGGTGGAGGTCCTTTCGCCTTGTCCCACCAACTGGAAGATGTCACCTCCTCAGGCTTTTAGGTGGGTGAAAGAGGAGATGGTTAAACACTACCCCCTGGGGGTGTTTAAAGACGCAGAGGGGGAGAGCCTTGCTGATTAAGACGGTGTTTGCGGGATTCGGGGGACAGGGGGTCCTGCTCATGGGATACGTCCTGGCCTACTCGGCCATGCTGGAGGGTAAGCACGTGACCTACTTGCCCAGTTACGGGGCAGAGGTGAGGGGAGGGACGGCCAACTGTGTGGTCTCGGTGTCTGATGAGGAGATCGCTTCCCCCGTAGCCTCCTCTCCCGACGTGGCGGTCATCATGAACAATCCCTCCCTGGAGAAGTTTCAGAACCAGATCCAGTCTGGGGGGATCATCTATGTGAACAGCGATCTCATCAATTTCAGGCCTTTGAGGGGAGACATCATTCTCTACGAAGTGCCTGCCAATACTCTGGCCCTGGAGATGGGAAACGATAGGGCAGCCAATATGGTGATGCTGGGGGCCTATCTCAGACACACTCCCCTGGTGGAGCTAAAGACGGCTCAGGAGGTGGTGGGGAGGGTGTTTGCGGACAAGACGGGGTTGGTGGAGTTGAATCGCGAGGCTCTGAAGGCCGGATATGAGAGTGTAGGAGGGGAGTAAAAATGGTGAAACAGATTTTTTTCAAACTTGCCAACGTTCCGGGAATGCTTTCTGAGATCAGCACCCTAATGGGTGAGGAGAAAGTGAATATTATAGCTTTTAGCGTCTCGGAAATAGACGAAAAAGAGACGGCCATCAGAATTGTGGTAGACAATCCGGATAAAGCGGCCAATGTCTTGAGAAGCCATGGTTATGATATTGAAATGAAACCGGTGATAGCAGCAGAAGCTCCCCACCATCCAGGCGGACTCAATGCCATATTGAGGCCGTTGAAGGAAGCCATGATCAATGTGTCCAACATGTATCCATGCTTGGGCACTGGGGAAAGGACCGTTCTCATCGTAGAAGTGGATGATCCAGAGAAAGGGGAAAAGGTGCTTCAAGGCAACTGGGTAAGCGTTTGGGGAGAGGAGCTGTACTCTTTTTAGTTTATTGTATATGGCGTATTACGGTTTTTGAGCTCTTCGGTTCAAGGCGACCATCTCGGTTCTGTTTTCAGAGGGATTCTAGAGTAGGATCTTCCTGGATGGCTTGTTCAGATTTACGGTGAATTTCCTCTAAAGGAGTAATGCCCTTTAAAATTTTCTTTTTTAACCCTTGACTTATTAATACTGCCGCTATATTAAAAAGTTGAAAAATAGTTTTAGGAGGTTGAGACATGGCAAATAGAAGAGGAGGTGCTAGATTTGAGGAGGTGTGCATAAAGCTGGAGAAGAAGCACTATAGGGTGATAAATGCCGTCTGTGGTGGTGATCAAAGAAAGATAGGAAGGGTTATCAGATCTCTTGTAGCAGAGGCTTTGAGAGACAAGCAGGTAAGTGATCTTCTGCAGCTTGCTGGTACTACTCCCAGGAGAAAGAAACAAGAGGTAGAGGCCGAACCCGAGGCTGAATAGTTTCACACCTGATATTGGAGAGGAGGAGACCTGGATAGAGGGGGTCTTCTCCTCTTTTTCGTTGAAAAGGGAGAAAGGGGTGTGTTATTTCTCCCTCCATCCATTTTTTTCCTTTGGGAGGAGCAATGGCGGAGGTTCTGTCCTTTAGAGGACTGCTTTACAACGCTTCGAAAGTGGAGATAAGGGATGTGGTGGCTCCCCCTTACGATGTCATCTCCCCTGAGGAGCAGGAGAGGCTCTATTGTAAAGACCCTCATAACGTGGTGAGGCTCACCCTGGGTAAGGAGACTCCCCAGGATTCCCCCTCTGACAACAGATACACCCGGGCTCGAGACTATCTGAGACGGTGGATAGAGGAGGGGATACTGGTGAGAGATACCCGGGAGAGGTTTTACCTTTACAGGCAGGGGTTTTTTGCCCTGGGTCGTAGGTGGAGGAGGATGGCTCTCTTCGCCAGGGTGAGGCTCATGGACTTCTCTGAAGGGGTGATACTGCCCCACGAAAGAACCCTTTCGGCGCCCAAAGAGGATCGCTTGAAGCTCCTCAGGGAGTGTGAGATCAACTTCAGCCCCATCTTTGGTCTCTTCCCCGATGAGGAGAGTGGAATTTACACCCTTCTGGAAGAGGAGACCAGGGTGCCTCCTCTGTGGAGCTTCGAGGATGAGGCGGGGGTGACCCATGAGTTTTGGCCCCTGGATGGACACCTGGTGGGGGAGTTGGAGAGGGCCTTTGAGAACGTCCCCATCCTCATCGCCGATGGGCATCACAGGTACGAGACGGCCCTTCAGTACATGAAGGAGAGGGCCCGGGCCAATCCCCGTCACCGGGGGGATGAGCCTTACAATTTTGTTATGATGGCTCTGGTGAGCATGGAAGATCCGGGCCTTCTCGTCTTGCCCACCCATAGGGTGTTGAGAGGGGATCTGCCCTGTCCTTCCCATGAGCTGGAGGAGAGGCTGGGAGGGTATTTTGATCTGGTGGAGCGTTGCCGGGATCTGGAAGCCCTCATGGCAGCTTTGGAGAAGGCCCCTTCCCACTCCTTTGGCCTCTATGTTCCCGGGGGCTTCTACCTTCTCATCTCTTTGAGGAAGGATATAGACCTGGAAAGGGAGCTTTCCCACCTGCCCCCACCTTTGAGGGAGCTGGACGTCATTCTCCTCCACGAGCTTCTCCTGGGGAGGGTCCTGGGTATATCCCAGGAAGAGGTGAGGGACAGGGGGCGATTGGGCTATTACAAAGATGCTGGGCAAGCTGTTGCAGCCGTGGAAGGGGGAGAGGGGACCATGGCGGCCTTTCTCCGGGCTCCTTCGGTGGAGGAGATCTGGCGGGTGGCCCGGGCAGGGGAGACCATGCCCCAGAAGAGCACCTACTTCTATCCCAAGCTCATCACGGGCCTGGTGATGTATCCTTTATTCGAGTGATCGATGGACTTCTTCGTGGGTATTACCGGGGCCAGCGGGGTGAGGCTCGGTGTCCGCCTGGTGGAGGAACTCTCCTGTTGGGGCACCGTCCATCTCTCCTTCACCTCCCGGGCCCGGTCCATAGCGGAGGGGGAGGGGGTGGATCTTGCATTCCCGGACCAGGTGAAGGTCTGGTCTCCGGAGGCCCTGGATGCCCCTGTAAGCTCGGGCTCCTTTCGCCTTGATGGCACGGTCATAGTTCCCTGTTCCATGGGAACCTTGGGGAGAGTGGCCGGGGGAGTCTCTTCCAATCTGATAGAGAGGGCTGCCGATGTGGCATTGAAGGAGGGATGGCCCCTGATCCTCGTTCCCAGAGAGACCCCTCTGAATCTCGTTCATCTGGAAAATATGGTTCGCCTGGCCCGGGCAGGGGCGGTGATAATGCCTCCTGTGCTCACCTATTATCATGGTCCCCGTTGCATTGAGGATATGGAGGCCTTTATTTTGGGTAAGATCCTGGATCGTCTGGGTGTGACTCATACCCTCTTTGGTAGGTGGGGGGATGAACCATAAGATCAAGATAAGGTTGAGGTTGAGTCTTCACAAAGACGGGCTGAGCCGGGTAATGAAGGCTTAGCTTTGACCTCAGCCTACCTTTTGAGAGGTGGGAGGATGAAGCTGGAAGGTGACAGGGTTACTCTGGGAGTGACCGGAGGCATAGCGGCCTATAAGGCGGCGGAGTTGGTGAGGCTTATGGTCAAGGCGGACCTGAGGGTGAGGATCATCATGACCCCCAACGCCACTCGATTCGTTGCTCCCCTCACTTTCCAGACCCTTTCCCTCTCCCAGGTGAGAGTGGATACCTTCGAACCTGTATCCCCTGATAGGGTGGAACATGTGGCCCTGGCCCAGGAGACGGACCTGCTGGTTGTTGCTCCCGCCACGGCCAATATCCTGGCCAAAATGGCCAGGGGCATTGCTGATGACCTGCTCTCCACCTTCTATCTTGCTTACGGCGGTGTCACTCTGGTGGCTCCTGCCATGAACACCCAGATGTACCTGCACCCCGCCACCCAGGAGAACCTGGAGATCCTGCGGAAGCGGGGGGTGGTGGTCCTGGATCCCCAGGAGGGGGAGCTTGCCTGTGGGGACTACGGTCCCGGCCGTTTCCCCGATCCCCCCTATATCCTGGAGAGGGTGGTGGACCTGCTGTACGAGAAGGACCTCCACGGCAAGACCTTCCTGGTGACTGCGGGGCCCACCAGGGAGTATCTGGATGCTGTACGCTTCATAAGTAACCCCTCCTCTGGCAGGATGGGTTTTGCTTTGGCCCAGGAGGCCAGGAGACGAGGCGCCAAGGTCTACCTGGTGTCGGGGCCAACCCATCTCACCCCTCCTTGGGGGGTGGAGTATGTGCCCGTCACCTCGGCCCAGGAGATGTTCCAGAGGGTCCTGGACCTCTACTCGGGGGCGGACGTGGTGATAAAGGCTGCCGCTGTGGCTGACTTCCGCCCCGTACCCCTGGTGGAGGATGGAGCCAAATTCAAGAAGGAGGGCAGGAGAAGGCTGGTGGTGGAGCTGGAGGCCAATCCGGATATCCTGGCCACCCTGGGGGAGGAGAAGGGGCACCAGCTCCTGGTGGGATTTGCCGCTGAGAGCAGGGATCTCCTGGAGAATGCCCAGGCCAAGCTTGCCCGGAAGAATCTGGACATGATCGTGGCCAACGAGATCACAGCGGGTTTCGCCTCAGACACCAATCGGGTGGTCATCGTGAGGAGAGACGGAAGCATTCGCCACCTGCCTCTCATGTCCAAAGAGGCCGTGGCGGAGGTCATTATAGATGAAGTGGCGGCCTTGCTCCAGGCCGGAAAGGCCCGTTGAGGGAGCCTTCAGTCTTCCGGCTCGAATTCTACCCACACCCCGTGACGGTTCAGTTTCTCCAGCTCGATATTTATGGAGTCCACCAGGGCGTTGTAGAGGTCCAGGTATTTGGCCATCACCTTGAGGTGGGCATTATTGATATGGATGAGGCCGTCCTCCCCGCAGTTGGGACATACAAAGATGGGGTCTACCGACCCCTTAGACCACTGGGAGAGTTTTTCTGCGGTCACGTCTTCTCTGTGTTTTTCTCCACAGATGTTGCAGGTGAGCACGATCTTCTTCACCTTGTGCATGGTCTCCCCTCCCTTGAGAACCCTTTTAATTTTAACATATGGTTTTAGATCCTCTCTGTAAAGGGTTTAATTGTTTTCTAAGTCCAGGATACACTGGCAGCGGAGCTTATCGATGACGGAGTACGGGTCTTTGCGCTTGGTGAACATATCCTCCAGGAGTTTCTCGTAGGTACCGTTCTCCTTGAGCTTGCTCATCACCATATAGAAGAGTTTGTCCTTCAAAAGGTTTTCGAAGGAATGGGCCACCCGGTCTTTCCTATAACTCTCAAACCTACCGGAGGTTTCCAGAAACTTTCTGTGTCCTTGTAAGGCCTCCATGAGTTCACCGATACCTTCCCCTTTGATGGCACTCACCTTGAGGATGGGGGGTTTCCATCCGTCTTCCCTGGGAGGGCTCATGTCCAGCATCACTTCCAGTTCCCTCACGGTCTTGTCGGCCTCAGGTTTGTCCCCTTTGTTCACTACAAAGAGGTCGGCTATCTCCAGGATACCCGCTTTGATGGCCTGTATGTCGTCTCCAAGGCCCGGTACGGTGACCACCATGGTGGTGTCCGCCGTCTTGACGATATCCACTTCGGCTTGGCCCACACCCACGGTTTCCACCATGATGATGTCCTTACCCATGGCGTCCATGACCTGGATGACATCGTCGGCTGCCTTGGAGAGGCCTCCCAGGTGTCCCCTGGTGGCCAGGCTCTTGATAAAGACCTCGGGGTCCGTGCTGTGGCGCTGCATCCTGATTCTGTCTCCCAGGATGGCGCCCCCCGAGAAGGGACTGGTGGGGTCTATGGCCACCACACCCACCTTCTTCCCCTGCTTGCGGAACTCCTCCACTAAACGATCCACCAGAGAACTCTTTCCTGCCCCCGGGGGGCCGGTGATACCGATGATGTAGGCCTTCCCCGTGTAGGGATAGAGCCTTTTCAGGGCTTCCCGGGCCTCTGGGACGCCGTCTTCTATCAGTCTCATAACCCTGGCGGCAGCCCGGGGATTGCCCTTTATCACTTCGTCTATAAGACCCATGCTCTTTTCACCTCTCTATCCTTTTCCATTGCCGTGCCTCAGCCCTTGGATGAAAGCCCACTTCCCTGGGGCATTCTTCTGAAAGTGCCCCTGGATGGCCATGGTAGAGGGGGAGGCTACAGGCTGACAGTCCTGGGTTTCACGTTCTCCTTAACCCACTCGATGATCTCTTCCAGGGGGGTGCCTGGAAGGAAGATCTTTTTCACCCCGGCCTTTTCCAGTTCGGGGATGTCGTCGGTGGGTATGATGCCTCCTCCGAAGACCACAATGTCGTCCAGGCCTTCTTCCCTGAGCATGTTGATGAGGGTGGGGAACACGTACATGTGGGCTCCGGAGAGAATGCTGATGCCTATGGCGTCTACGTCTTCTTCCATGGCTGCGTGGACTATCTGGTCCAGGGACTGGTGAAGTCCCGTATAGATCACTTCGAAGCCAGCGTCTCTCAAGGCACGGGCCACCACTTTGGCCCCCCTGTCGTGTCCGTCCAGTCCAGGTTTGGCTACCAGGATCTTCACTTTCCTCTCGGTGCCTCCCATAGCCTGCCTCCCCAAGGGTTTTTTGTTTGGACTATTTCATACAGCCTGGCACTGTGACAATCAATGAAATTCCAGCTCTCTCACCCCTTTGGGGTCTATCTCTCTCATGAACTCCAGGTGCTCTTTGCCAGGTGGCTCAGTGGTTTCCACCCTTTCGGGAATGATGAGCTCGAAGCCCGTATTCTCCTTCACCTCATCCAGGGTGACACCGGGATGGAGGGAGACCAGCCTCATGGCCTTGGTTTCGGGCTCGAAGTCCATGACGCACAGGTTGGTCACCACCTTTCGTGGGCCTCCTTTGGGGATGCCCGCCTCTTTTCTGTCTCTGCCCCCTGGTAGATGTCCCTGTCCCGTGACGAAGTCCACCTTCTCCACCAAAACCCGGGCGTTGTGCCTGGGTACCCAGATGACCGTCTCCATGAGGGCGCATAGATGGGCCGAGGCAGCCCCTCCGGGGAGTCTCACCTTGGGTTTTTCGTAGGGTCCGATGACGCTCAGGTTGGTGTTGCCGTACTTGTCCACCTGGGCGGCTCCCAGGAAGATGAGGTCCAGGTCTCCCCTCTGGGCCAGATCGAAGGTCTGCCACAGGGGGATGTAGGCCACGGCCCTCTCCTGGAGGGCGGGTCCTGCCGTGGAGAAGGGTACCTCCTTGGGTTGGGGATCGATGGTGTCGGCGGTGTTGAAGTAGACCATGTTGGGAGCATGGAAGTTCTTGGCCAGAAGACAGGCCATCATGGGCAGGGGGGAGTAGAGTCCCTGGAGGACCCTGTCTCCGTCCTTTATCTCCCTGGCCAGGGAAACAGCCATGAGTTCTGCCACAGTGTACTCTGTCATTTTTAATCCCTCCTGTTTAGCACCCGCTCTTCCAGGTACTCCTGGAAGCCTTCGGGGGTTTTTATGGCCTGGGCATAGGCCCTCACCTCTTCTCTGTCGCTGTCGTAATAGCGGTCGCAGGAAGCGGGCCAGGCTCCTTTGGGCTGATGGATCACGGCGGTGATGTAGATGTAGGGGATGGTGGTGAGGTGGGGATTCTTCCTGATCTCTTCGTGGTCGATGATCTCCTCCACGGTGACGATGGTTCGCTGGGCGGCCCAGGCCTTCAGTATGTCCTCGAAAGGGGAGCCCTGGATGCGCACGTTGCCGTATTTGTCGGCCTGGTGGGCGTGGATGATGGTGACATGGGGTTTTATGGCCTTCACCGCTGCCAGTTTCTCTCCTGTGAAGGGACAGGTGATCTCCGTGAGGCTCTTGCTCACTCTGTAGACGTCGGAACCGAACATGCCCCTAACGGGGAGGAAGGGGAGTCCCATGGCGGCGGCTCTCAGGGAGGTGATGACTGAGTCGCAGGCATGCTCGTCCAGCTCGATCTCCCCCGCCTGGGCCTTTCGGCGGAAGTTCATGGCCAGGCCGAACTCCTCCAGGCTCACCAGGGCGAAGGATACCTTTCGGGCACAGCCCGCTCCAATGAGCATGTCAAAGTCCATGCCCTTTTCCCGTCCCACGATGTGGAGGTTTTTCTTGCCCTGGCGAACTATCTCTCTCACCAGGGCCATGGGGGAACGGTTCCTGCCCACCCCTCCCACGGCCACCACGTCTCCGTCGTTGATGAAACGGGAGACGGCCTCCTTTAGGGTGAAGACCTTCTCTTCCATTTCTGCCTCCTTAGAAGTAACCGGGGTCCCTGTACTCCCCGAAAATCTCCTTCATGGCCCCCATGATCTCACCGATGGAGGCGTATTCCCTGACCAGATCAATGATGATGGGCATGAGGTTCTCCTTTTCGTCGGCAGCGGCGTCTTTGAGGTCTTTGAGGAGGCTTTGGACTTTTGCGTTGTTCCTTTTCCTTCTCACCTCGTTGAGACGCTGGAACTGGACCCTTTCCACTTCAGGGTCCACCTTGAGGATCTCTATGGGTAGCTCTTCCCCTTCCATGATAAACTCGTTGACCCCCACAATGATCTTTTCCTTGGTCTCCAACTGCTGCTGGTAGCGGAAGGCGGCCTCGGTGATCTCCTTCTGGGGATAGCCAGCGTCGATGGCGGGGATGATGCCCCCCATCTCCTCGATCTTGTTGATGTACTCCCAGGCCTTCTCTTCCATCTCATTGGTGAGGGCCTCGATGAAGTAAGAACCTCCCAGGGGATCGATGGTGTTTGCCACCCCTGACTCGTGGGCGATGATCTGCTGGGTCCTCAGGGCTACGGTGACGGCCTCTTCCGTGGGCAGGGCCCAGGTCTCGTCCATGGAGTTGGTGTGGAGGGACTGGGTGCCTCCCAGGACGGCGGCCAGGGCCTCGATGGCGGTACGCACTATGTTGTTCAGGGGCTGCTGGGCCGTGAGGGAGCAGCCTGCCGTCTGGGTGTGGAAGCGCATCCACCAGGACCTGGGGCTCTTGGCGCCGAAACGATCCCTCATGATCTTGGCCCACATGCGTCGGGCTGCCCTCATCTTGGCGATCTCCTCGAAGAAGTCCATGTGGCTGTCGAAGAAGAAGGAGTAACGGGGGGCGAAGGCGTCCACGTCCAGTCCCGCTTCAATACCCATCTTCACGTATTCAATGCCATCGGCCAGGGTGAAGGCCAGCTCCTGGACGGCAGTGGCACCCGCTTCCCTGATATGGTAGCCCGAGATGGAGATGGTGTTCCAGCGGGGCACGTGGTGGGTGCAGTAGACCACGATGTCCCTCACCAGCCTCAGGCTGGGGATGGGTGGATAGATCCAGGTCTTCTGGGCGATGAACTCCTTGAGCATGTCGTTCTGGACGGTGCCGCCGATCTTGTCCTGGGAGACCCCCTGTTTCTCGGCGGCCACGATGTACATGGCCAGAAGCACAATGGCGGGGGGGTTGATGGTCATGGAGGTGGTGATCCTGTCCATGGGGATGCCTTCAAAGATGACTTCGAAGTCCTTCAGGGTGTCCACGGCCACGCCGCACTTGCCCACCTCTCCCCGGGACATGGGGTCGTCGGAGTCCCTGCCGTAAAGGGTGGGAAAGTCGAAGGCCATGGAGAGCCCCGTCTGTCCTATGGACAGGAGGTACCTGTAGCGCTGGTTGGTCTGCTCGGGGGTGCCGAAGCCAGCAAACTGGCGCATGGTCCAGAGGCGTCCCCGGTACATGGTGGTGTGGACCCCTCTCGTGAAGGGATAGCAGCCGGGAAAGTTGAGGTCTCTCAGGTAGTCGAAGTCCGGAACGTCCCTGGGCGTGTAGATACGGTTGATCTCCAGATCGGAGATGGTGCTGAAACGGGGAAGCCTCTCAGGGTGTTTGCTCACCTCTTGGGCTAGAGGCCCTTCTTCCCATGCTTTCTGGGCTTCTACCACTTCCTCCAGTTTCTCCTCATTGAAGAGCCCCGCCTTCTCTTTGGTTTTGGTAGACATCTGTCCCCCCTCCTTGCCCGATTTTTTCGGCTTCTGGGTGGGGGCCCTGAATGCTCCAGGGCAACCCCTTTCCTCTGCCCTAGCGTTCTATCCCTTCTCTGGCGTCTACCCCCAAAAGGGAGTAGTAGTGTTTTATCTCCACCATTTCCGTGACCAGATGGGCCCTCTTCACCAACTCGGGGTGGGCGTAGCGGCCCGTCATGATGAGTTCCATGTCTGGTGGTTTCTTCTCCATGAGCTCTATGGCCTGCTCCAGGCTCACCAGACCGTAGTCAACGGCCACGTTGATCTCGTCCAGAATGAGGATATCCACCTGGTTCTTTGCCATAACTTCCAGGGCCAGGGCCACGCCCTTCTGGGCCAGCTCTATGTCTACGGGGTCGGGATTCTCTTTGTTGACGAAGGTGTCCCGGCCCATTTGGACGATGGTCATGTAGGGAGCCAGTTGCCGGGCCGTTTCCAGTTCTCCGTATTCGATGCAGCCCTTCATGAACTGGATCATGAAGACCTTGTAGTGGTGGCCTATGGCCCGGAAGGCCAGACCCAGGGCGGCGGTGGTCTTGCCTTTCCCGTCGCCCGTGTAGATCTGGATGTAGCCTTCCTTCAGCCTTTTGCCCATCTTACAGCTTCCCCAGCAGGTTTCTGGCGATGACGATCCTCTGGATCTCCGAGGTACCCTCGTAAAGGGTGGTCACCCTGACATCCCTGTAGATACGCTCCACTGGGAACTCCCGGGTGTAGCCGTAGCCCCCGTGGATCTGGACGGCCTTGTAAGCGGCCCTGTTGGCCGCTTCCGTGGCGAAGAGCTTGGCCATACTGGCGGCCTGGGTGAAGCGCACCCCCTGGTCCTTTAGCCACGCGGCCCTGAGGACCATGTTCTCGGCTGCTTCCAGTTCGGTGGCCATGTCGGCGATCATCCACTGGATGGCCTGGAAGTTGGCAATGGGCTTTCCGAATTGGACCCTCCCTTTGGAGTACTTGATGGATTCTTCCAGACACGCCCTCATGATGCCGCAGGCCATGGACCCGATGCCAATGCGTCCCCCGTCCAGGTCTGCCAGCATGATCTTAAAGCCGTCTCCTTCCTGTCCCAGGAGGTTCTGGGCAGGTACCCGGCAGTCTTCAAATATGAGGGACACGGTGTTGGAGCCCCTCTGGCCCATCTTCTCTTCGGCCTTACCTATGGTGAGACCGGGGGTGCCTTGCTCCACCAGAAAGACGGAGATGCCGTGTTTGCCCTTGCTCTTGTCGGTGACGGCTGCCACCATGATCACCCCGGCGTAGGCTCCCGACGTGATGAAGATCTTTTCGCCGTTGATGACATAAGAGTCGCCGTCCTTTACGGCGGTGGTCTTGATGGATCCGGCGTCGGAACCTGCCCAGGGCTCTGTGAGGGCGAAACTGGCGGCGACGTATTCCCCCCTGGCAATGGGAGGGATGTACTTCTTCCGCTGCTCCTCGCTGCCGAAGCGGTAGATGCCCTCGGCCACCATGTTGGTCACCGACATGGTTACGGCAGTGGAGGCACAACCCCTGCCCACCTCCATCATGGCCAGGGCGAAGGAGACGGTGTCCATGCCCGATCCCCCGTATTCCTCGGGAACGGTCATGGCCATGAGACCCAATTCGGCCATCTTTTTCAGGTTTTCCAGGGGGAAGAGCTCTTTTTTGTCCACCTCGGGGGCAACCGGTATCAGCTCGTTATCGGCGAAATGCCGGACCATTTCCACCAGAAGCTTGTGTTCTTCTTTAAGTTCAAAGTCCATGTTGAATTACCTCCCAGAACGGCAGTCTTTTGCGGGGGTTATTATAGGCCTTGAATCTCTTCAGGTCAAAACCTTTTTGGCCTCACTAAATTATGGGAGGGGCGTTACCTGGGTCCCTTGGGGGAATAAGAGGTGAAGACGTAGTCCCTCTTTCTGGCCTTTTCGTGACACTGGATACAGTTCCTGAAGAAATCGGCGCTGGAGCCCAGGGGTTTGAACCTCTTCTCCTGGCTGAGATAGGCGAAGCTGGCGTAGCCCCATCCTTTGGTGTTTTTGAAACGCTCGGCGTCTTTGATCATGTAGTCCAGACGCTTAAGCCTTCCTGGCTCCAGGTCCTGGCCGAAGGAGGGGTTGGCCCTGGCGGGGTAGACCAGCCTCACCAGGACGGCTCCGTCGGTGAAGGGGTGACCGTTGTCGGGAATGCCGTGGAGAAAATCTTCAAAGGCCGTGGCGTTGCCCAGGATGAGATGGAGCTCCTGGAGGTCCTGGCGATAACTGAAGGAGATGAGGGGCCAGTGGTGGTAGTTCTTCACCACGGAAAAGGAGAGACCGTTGGGTGCCTTGAGCTCCTTCTGGCAGCCCAGGATGAGGAGGGAGAGGATGAGCGCAAGGAGGATGGCGCCTCGGTACATGGGCTGGTTCTTCATCGCCTTCCTCCTCTTGGATGGTTGGAGGTTACCCCTCCCTTCCTGGCCGAGGATGGGGAGCCGGGATGTTTCCCCTTACCGCTGGAGGTCTCAGTGGTCTATGGATGGGAGTCGGGTGATGCCTATCCCCTTGAGGTATTCACAGACCTCTTCCAGGTGGTGGAACCACTCTGCGTGGCCCGTCTCCTCACAGAGGACTGTGATGGTGTCGGCCCTGCCCTCGGGGGGAAAGACCACGTACTCTTTTCCGTCTGGGGCCTGGATTCTCACTTCGTGGTAGTGCCAGGGGGCGGGGTAGAGCTCCTTCAGCTCGTCCATGAACCTCTTGACGGGCTCCAGATTGTCCAGGTTCAGCTCAGCGCTCATGGCTTAGCCTCCTTATCGCCTCTAAAAGGGTTGGGAGGGGAGAAGGGCTCCCCTCCCCGGAGGGCTACTTTATAGCTTCTGCCACCAGTTCCGCAATATCTTTCAGCTGGATTTCTTCGATCTTGTCCTTGGCCTTAAGACCGTCGTCGAACATGGTGAGGCAGAAGGGACAGGCGGTGGCTACGCCCTGGGGGTCCAGGGCCAGGGCCTGGTCGCAGCGTACGTAGTTGATGCGGGTGCCGATCTTCTCCTCCAGCCACATGCGGCCTCCTCCGGCTCCACAGCAGAAGCCCTTCTCCCTGCTCTTTTCCATCTCCTTCAGGTTTAGGCCCAGTCTCTGGAGGATCTTTCTGGGCTCTTCGTAAATGCCGTTATGCCTGCCCAGATAGCAGGAGTCGTGATAGGTGAAGACGCCTTCCAAGGAGCGATTGATGGTGAGTCTCCCCTCTTCCAGGAGCTGGGAAATGAGCTGGGTGTGGTGGATCACTTGGTAGTTGCCGCCAAACTGGGGGTACTCGTTCTTGAGGGTGTGGTATCCGTGGGGACAGGCGGTTATGATCTTCTTCACTCCATAGCCGTTGAGGACTTCCACGTTTTCCATGGCCATCATCCAGAAGAGGTATTCGTTGCCCAGCCTCCTGGCCCAATCGCCGCAGCATTTCTCTTCGGTGCCCAGAATGGCAAAGTCTATGTTGGCGGCCTTGAGGATCTCCACCAGGGCCTTGAGAACCTTCTTGTAGCGGTCATCGTAAGCCCCGGCGCACCCCACCCAGAGGAGATATTCCGTGGAACCCTTCTCTGACAGGAGAGGGATCTCCAGACCTTCAGCCCAGTCGGCCCTGTTGGCAAATCCCACGCCCCAGGGGTTGTAGTTGTTCTCCATGTTCCGGAAGGTCTGGTTCAGCTCTTCGGGGATGCGCCCCTCCATGAGGCTCAAGTAACGGCGCATCTCGATGATCTTGTCCAGATGTTCTATGTAGGCGGGGCACTCTTCCATGCAGGCGCCGCAAGTGGTGCATGCCCATAAAACGTCGTCGGAGATCCTCTGATAGGGGGTGCACTCTTCGGGACTTTTCCCCCCAACCAGGCGCTCGTTCATGTGATCTTTGAGATCCTGGATGAGATTCTTGGGAGAGAGGGGCTTCTCCGTGTTGTAGGCGGGACAGGCTTCCTGGCACCTGCCACACCTCATGCAGGCGTCCAGGTCCATGAGCTGTTTCCAGCTGAACTCCTCTATCTTGGTGAGTCCAAAACTCTCCGCTTCTTCCATGTTGGGGATGGTGTCCACCACACCGTAGGGCCGGGGATCCCTGAAGACGATGTTGGCGGGGGTGACCAGTATGTGGAGGAGCTTGGAGTAACCGATGTAGGCGATGAAGGCGAAGGAGCAGAGCATGTGGATGAACCAGAAGATCCGGTGGGCCAGGGTGCCGTTGATGCCCAGGATGTTCAGGGGGATGGCTAGAATGAAGCCCACAATGGAGTAGAGCTCAAACCTGGGGAAGCCCTGGGCGGCAATGCGGACGGCCTCGGTAAGAAAGCCCGTCACCGCCACGGCCAAAAGGAGATAGAGGACGATATTGTCCTCGGGCTTCTGGGGCTGGAGCCTGTCGGGTTTTTCTTTTAGCCTCCTGTAGAGGGCCATACATACGCCGATGATGAGAACCAGCCCGGCTATGTCCAGGGCCAGGGATACCAGGAGGTAGAAGATCCCGTAGTAGAAGTGGACGAAGGGCACATCGGCTTCAATGGCCACAAGGATGGTGCCAATGAAGAGGACCAGGAAGCCCCAGAAGATGGCCAGGTGCATGATGCCGGGGTACTCGTCCTTCAGTATGCGGGTATGGAGGAACACGTTTCTGGCGGCGAAGATGAGCCGCTCTTTCAGTTTGTCCTGGCGGTCTTCTCCTTTCCCTTTTTTCCATATCTGGACCCTCTGATAGAGGATCCATGCTACAAGGGCGATGGTTCCTAGACCGCCCACGTACACCAGGATCTTGAATACCAGGGGTATGTTCCAGTAGACGTGCCGAGTGATTTCCTGGGGATTGATCATACCATCCTCCCCCTAACCCTCCTGGGCTTTGATTTTTTTGATCTCTTCAGTGAGAAGGGGTACCACCTTGAAGAGGTCCCCCACCACACCGAAGTCGGCCACGTTGAAGATGGGAGCGTCGGGGTCCTTGTTGATGGCCACTATGAATTTGCTGGATGACATGCCTGCCAGGTGTTGGATGGCACCGGAGATGCCCACGGCTATATAGAGGTTGGGAGAGACGGTTTTGCCCGTCTGGCCCACCTGGTCGCTCTGGGGCCTCCATCCGGCGTCCACGGCGGCCCTGCTGGCTCCCACGGCTGCACCCAGAAGGTCGGCCAGTTCTTCGACAAGGGCGAAGTTTTCGGGTGCCTTCATCCCCCTGCCACCGGAGACGATAATCTCGGCCTCGGTGAGTTCGGGCCTGCCTGTCTCTTTGGATACGAACTCCACCAGCCTCTGCTTGGTGTCCAGGTCCGAGGGCTCAAAGGGCACTTTCTCTATGTTGGCCGTCTTGGAGGTGTCGGGTTCCAGTCTCTCGAAGACGTTGGGTCTGAGAATAGCCATCTGGATGTCGGACTTGTAGCCGATCTCCACCCTCACCTTGCCGGCGATGGCGGGACGGATGGCCTTGAGTTTACCGTCCACGATTTCCAGCTTGATGCAGTCCGGGGCCAAGCCAGCTCCCACCCTGGCGGCGATCCGGGGCATGAGGTCCCTGCCTGTCATGGTTCCCCCCATGAGGACGATCTGGGGCTGTTTATCCTTGATGAGGTCACCCACGGCCCGAGCATAGGCGGGGGGATTGTAGTTGGCCAGGATCTCGTGGTCTATGAGATAGACCTTCTCGGCGCCGTAAGAGGCGATCTCGTTGCAGAGTCCCTCTACGTTGTGGCCCGCTATCACCGCCTCCATGCTGGTGCCCAGCTGGTCGGCCAGCCTCCTGCCTTCCGATAGGGTTTCTAAGGCGGGTTTCCTGAGAGTACCCTTCCTCTGGTCTGCTATCACCCATACGCTCATGGCATCACCCTCCTAGAGAACCTTAATTTCGTCTTTGAGGAACTTGACAAGCTCCTGGACCACCTCTTCGGGTTCCCCTTCCACTTTGCGTCCAGCCTCTTTCTTGGGGGGCAGGGAGTAGGAGAGCACCTCGGTGAAGGAGCCTGCCCTGCCCACCTCCTCCGGAGAGAGACCCAGATCGGCCAGGGAGTAGTCCTGGACGGGCTTTCTTTTGGCCTTCATGATGTTGGGCAAAGAGGGATAACGGGGCTCGTTGAGGCCCTTGCGACAGGTGACCACGCAGGGTAGGGCCATCTCATGGACCTCTTCTCCTCCTTCTACCAGCCTGTTGGCCACGGCCTTGCCGGCGTCGGGGTCCACTTCCAGCTTGATGATGGAGCCTGCCTGGGGCAGTCCCAGCATTTCCGCCACCTGACCGGGTACGTGCCACGTGTCACCGTCGATAGCCTGCTGGCCGAAGAGGAGCATGCCGTATTCCACCCCGTCCTTCTCCAGGGCCTTCACCAGGACCTTGGCCGTGACGTAGGTATCGGAGCCGTCCAGAGCGTCATCTTTGATGAGGATGGCCCTGTCGGCGCCGATGGCCAGTGCACTCCTCAGGGCTTCCCTGGCCCTTTCGGGCCCCATGGAGACGGCCACCACTTCGTCCACCTTGCCTGCTTCTTTCATGCGGACGGCCTCTTCCACGGCGAATTCGTCGTAGGGGTTGAGGATGTACTTGATCTCGCTTTTGTCCAGACGGTTGTCCTTTAGCCTCACTCGGGTCTCCGTATCGGGCACGGATTTGCAGAATACCACTACTTTCATGGCCTTACCTCCTAGTAAAAAATGAATGAGCATTCACTCATTTCTATCCCTTTCTCTAATAGGGCCTTGTGAATTTGTCAACATGGCCCTGCCAAAAAATTTGGGAGGGAAGGCAACAAACCCCCCTCCCTTGTCCACCCTCTAGCCTTTCAGCAGATTCCTGGCGATGGTGAGGCGCTGGGCTTCCGAGGTGCCCTCGTAGATCTCCGTGATCTTGGCGTCCCTGTAGTGGCGCTCCACGGGATATTCCTCGGTGAAACCGTATCCGCCATGGACCTGGATGGCCTCCCTGGTCACCCTCATGGCCACGTCGGAGGCAAAGAGCTTGGCCATGGCCGAGAGCTGGTAATAAGGCTTGCCCTCCTGTTTCAGCCAGGCAGCCTTGAGGTAGAGTAGGCGTGCGGCTTCGATCATGGTGGCCATATCCGCCAGTTTGAACTGGATGGCCTGGAAGTTGGCTATGGGCTGACCGAACTGGACCCTGGTTTTGGCAAATTCCACGGCCTCCTCGTAGGCGGCCTGGGCTATGCCTACGGCCTGGGCTGCCACGCCGATTCTGCCTCCGTCGTAACAGTGCATGGCGATGTAAAAGCCCTGGCCTTCCTCTCCCAGGAGGTTTTCGGCGGGGATCCTGCAGTTTTCGAAAATGAGCTCCGCCGTGGAGGAGGCCCTGATACCCAGTTTGTGCTCCAGCTTTCCAATGGAGAAGCCAGGGGCGTCCTTTTCCACGATGAAGGCGCTCATGCCCTTGTGGCGCTTCTCCTTGTCCGTCATGGCAAAGACCAGGTAGATGCTGGCCTCTTTCCCATTGGTGATGAAGTGTTTGGTGCCGTTGAGGATATAGTGGTCCCCGTCCCTTTTGGCCGTGGTGGCGATGGAGACCACATCGGTTCCCGCCCCGGGCTCCGTCATGGCGTGGGCGGCGATCTTCTCCCCTTTGGCCAGGGGCATCAGGAACTTCTGTTTTTGTTCTTCTGTACCGTAGTGGAGGATGGGGTCCACCACCAGGGACGTGTGGGCCGAGACTAGTATCCCCGTGGATGCACAGCCCCGGCTCAGCTCCTCCACCACCGTGGCATAGGAGACCACGTCCATGCCTGCTCCGCCGTACTCTTCGGGAACATAGACGCCGAAGAGCCCCAGCTCCGCTAGCTGCTGGTAGATTTCGGGGAAGATCTCCCCTTTCTTGTCCATCTCGGCGGCCCTGGGTTTCAGCTCTTCATCGGCGAGGCGGCGGACCATGTCCCTCACCATTCTCTGCTCTTCGGTGAATTCGAATCTCATCTCCAACCCCCTTGGTAGACATTCTAAGGGCCGGGAGCGCGTGCCCCGGCCCCTCTGTGCCTTTATTTGGTATAGTCGTAGAAGCCCTTGCCCACTTTTCTGCCCAGGTATCCGGCGTCCACCATCTTCACCAGCAAGGGACAGGGCCGGTATTTGGGATCGCCGAAGCTGTCATACATGACCTGGAGTATGAAGAGGCAGGTGTCCAGGCCGATGAGGTCGGCCAGGGCCAGGGGGCCCATGGGGTGATTGGCCCCCAGTTTCATGATGGTGTCAATGGCTTCGGGGGAGCCTACACCTTCATAGAGGGCGAAAATGGCCTCATTGATCATGGGCATAAGGACCCTGTTGGACACGAAGCCCGGGGAGTCCTTGATGACCACGGGGACCTTGCCCAGTTTCTCCGACAGGGCCACCACCAGATCTGTGGTCTCCTGGCTGGTCTGAAGCCCTTCAATCACTTCTATGAGTTTCATGACTGGCACGGGGTTCATGAAGTGCATGCCTATAACCTGGCTGGGCCGGTTGGTGAAGGTGGCGATCTTGGTGATGGAGATGGAGGAGGTGTTGCTGGCCAGAATCACTTCGGGCCGGCAGAGACCGTCCAGGGTCTTGAAGACCTCCTCTTTTATCTCCACGTTCTCGGTGACAGCCTCCACCGCGAAGTCCACGTCGGCCAGATCCTCCAGCTTCTCTGTGAGCTGGATGCGGTCCAGGATCTCTTCTTTACCCTGGGGTGTGAGCTTCTCCTTCTTCACCAGGCGGTCCAGGTTCTTGCTGATGGTGTTTAGGCCCTTCTGGGCCAGCTCCACGGTCACGTCCCTCATGACCACCTGGTATCCGGCCATGGCGCATACCTGGGCAATGCCGTTGCCCATGGTGCCGGCACCCACCACACCGATCTTCTTGATATCCTCAAGCTTCATGATCCACCTCCTGTTGCTCAGTCCACGAGCTCAATGATCATGCTCACGGCACCCCCGCCTCCCAGGCAGATGGTGGCCAGACCCCTCTTCAGCCCCCTGATCTTCAGGGCGTTGATGAGGGTGACCAGGATGCGGCAACCGCTTGCCCCGATGGGGTGTCCCAGGGCCACGGCTCCACCGTGGACGTTGAACTTCTCGTGGGGGATGCCCAGGGCCTTTTTCACGGCGCAGGATGCTGCAGCGAAGGCCTCGTTGTGCTCCACCAGGTCCATGTCGTCCACGGTGAAACCCGTCTTTTCCATAAGGGCCTTCACCCCGGGAATGGGGGCTTCCATGACCCACTTGGGCTCCACGTGCCAGTAGTTGTAGGCCACGATCTCTGCCAGAGGCTTCACCCCCAGCTTTTCGGCCTTACTCATGGAGCTGATGACCACGGCGGCAGCCCCATCGCTGATCTTGGAGGCATTGCCCGCGGTGACCTTGCCGTCCTTCTTGATGGCAGGGGGTAGCTTGGCCAGCTTCTCCATGGTGGTTTCCCTGGGGCCTTCGTCCCTGTCGATGACCACCGTTCCCTTCTTCTGTTTCACCTCCACGGGGATGATCTCGTTCTTGAACCACCCCTCGGCCGTAGCCTTGAGGGCCCGGTTGTTGCTTTCCAGAGCAAAGGCGTCCATCTCTTCCCTGGACACGTCGTATTTATCGGCGATAAGCTCTCCCGTCATGAGCATGTGGAAGTCCTCGTAGGGGTCCCATAGGCCGTCGTAGACCATGAGATCCACGATCTTGCCGTCGCCCAGCCGGTATCCCATGCGGGCCTTGGGTAGGGCGTAGGGGCACTGGGTCATGTTCTCCATGCCCCCGGCCACCACTATCTCCGTCTCTCCCAGCTTGATGGCATTGGCCCCCAGGCAGATGGCCTTGAGGCCCGAGCCGCACACCTTGTTTACCGTCATGGCGTTGACGTGGTCGGGGAGGCCTGCATACCGCATGGCCTGGCGGGCTGGGGCCTGGCCCACACCTGCCTGGACCACCTGCCCCATGAGGACCTCTCCTATCTCCTTGGGGTCTACACCTGCCCTCTTCACCGCCTCTTTGATGGCTATGGCCCCCAGATGGGTGGCAGGGATAGAGCTTAGTCCCCCCATGAAGTTGCCAATGGGGGTTCTTACGGCGCTCAGAATAACCACCTTCTCCATGTTTTCTCCTCCTTTCCTACTCTGCTTCTCTTTTATCTCCTCGATACAGAACGGCCAGTAGTACGGTTCCCGGAGGGGCCTCTGCTTTGTGACTCACCCGGGAGTCGTAGTAGATGGAGTCTCCCTCTTCCAGGATGATCACCTTGTCCCCGTAGGTGAGCTCCAGCTTTCCTTTAAGCACGTAGATGAACTCCTCCCCTTCATGACCCAGGGGCTCCATCTCTTCTTCTTTTCCTGAAAACTCTATGAGGAAGGGGTCCATCTTGCGCCCCTCCTTTCCGTAACCCAGGGAGAAATAGTTGATGGCGAATCGGGACTCCTGTCGGAACACAGGCTTCCCCTGGCCCTTTCTCACTACGAAGTAGTCCTGCTGTTCCAGAGGAGTGGTCTGAAAGAAATAGGTGAGCTTCACATCCAGGGCCTGGGCGATCTTCCAGAGGGTGGAGATGGGGGGGGATACTATATTGTTTTCGATTTGGGAGAGAAGGGCTGTGGAAAAGCCTGTTCGCTCGGAGATGTCCTTCAGGGTCATGCCCCTTTTTTGGCGGAGCTCCCTGATTTTGCCTCCCAGGTCCAGCTCTCTTAATACGTCCTTCTGCTTTTTCCCTTTGATGTTGGCCATATTCTTAACCCCCTGGCCTCTCTACCAAAGCCTTTTTTTGGTGTCAAGGAAAGGGCTTCAATCCAATCAAACGCGGCTTGCCCCTTTCTTCAGGTACAAGCTTCTGATAAAGAAGAAAAAAGGGGTAAAAAAATGAAACTAGGGACTTTTCAGATTAAGGAGAAGGTTTTCCAGGGTGTGGTAGAGAAGGACAGGGTCTACTCTCTGGAGGGTCCCAGGAGCTATCTTCTGGAGGAGGTGAAGGTCTTGCCTCCTGTTCATCCCAGCAAGATCGTGGCTGTGGCCCTCAATTATAAGGCCCACGCCTCCGAGATGGGTAAACCCTTGCCCCAGGAGCCCCTCATATTTATTAAGCCCCCTTCCTCGGTCATCGGCCATGGGGACGCCATCCTTCTGCCCTCCATGGCGGGTAGGGTGGACTACGAGGGGGAACTGGGTGTGGTTATAGGTCGGGAGACCAAGGGAGTTTCTCCTCAGGAGGCCCTGGAGTGTGTCATGGGATACGTCTGTTTCAACGATGTGACGGCCCGGGACCTGCAGAAGAAGGACGGTCTCTTTGCCAGGGCCAAGGGCTTCGACACCTTCGCCGTGATAGGCCCCTGGATAGAGACATCCCTGGACCCTTCCTGCCTGAGCATCAGGACCTATCTCAATGGCCACATAGTCCAGGAGGGCAACACCTCGGACATGATCTTTAACGTGGTCCACCTCATAAGCTTCATCTCCCATGTCATGACCCTGGAGCCGGGAGATGTCATAGCTACGGGCACACCGCCGGGTATAGGGCCTCTCTCTCCCGGGGATAGGGTGGAGATAGAGGTGGAGGGCATAGGCCGCCTGGTCAATACCGTGGCCGTTCGGGGCTGGTAGTCGTTCTCACTTTCGGAGGTTCTTCCAGTTGGGAGAGTGGAGGGGCTTCTCTCCTTTCAATACCCTCACCAGGTTCTCGGCAGCCACCAGGGCCATAGCCGATCTGGTCTCCACGGCGGCTGAACCTATATGGGGTGTGAGAACCACCCGGTCCAGGACCAGGAGATCTTCTTCCACCTGGGGTTCCCTCTCGTAGACGTCCAGGCCTGCGCCCCAGATGATGCCCTCTTTCAGGGCCTGGGCCAGTTCCTTCTCTTTCACGATGGGGCCCCGGCCGATGTTTATGAGGATGGCCTCTCTCTTCATCTGGCGGAACTCTTCCATGCCGAATCGTCCCCGGGTCTCGGGGGTTAGGGGGGCCACGATGACCAGGAAGTCGCTCTCTTTGAGAAGCTCCTGGAAGGAGACGTACCTGGCTCCCGTCTCCCTCTCCCCTTCAGGATTGGGCCTTCTGTTGTGGTAGATGATTTTCATGTTGAAGCCCCGGGCCCTCCTGGCCACGGCGGTGCCTATACGTCCCATGCCGTATATGCCCAGGGTCTTGCCCACCAGGTCCTTGCCCAGAAAGAGGTGGTAGCGCAGCCCAATGAACTTGCCCGACCTGGTAAACTCGTGGGCCTGGGGGATGAGACGGGCCGTGGCCATGAGGAGGGCCCAGCCCAGATCCGCCGTGGCTTCGGTGAGGGTGCCGGGGGTGTGGGTCACCACCACTCCCCTCTTTGTGGCGGCCTCCATGTCTATGTTGTCCAGACCCACCCCCAGGTTGCTCACCACCTTCAGCTGGGGGGCGGCATCCAGGACTTCTCCGTCTATCCTGTCGAAGAGCATGCACAGGAGTCCTTCTTTGTCGGCCATGGCCTCCATGAGTTCCTGACGGCTCATGGGGCGTTCCTCTTTGTGATAGATAACTTCTGTCTCTCTTTTAAGGAGCTCGTCAGCCTCAGGGAAGGTATAGGGCCAAGTTACCAGCACCCTGGGTTTAGACATCCTTTACCTCCTGGGAAAGTCTATCGACCGAGTAGGTTATTAGCACATTGCCCGGGGTAAATCGATAGGGATCTTGCCGGATGGGGCGGGGGCTAGGCCTTTTCCATCACCCCTGCGTGGTACTCCTGGAGGGGAGCCACATCCAGGCGACCCTTTTTGAGGGCTTCTATTCCCTCGGCGGCGGCCATGGCTCCCCTCATGGTGGTGAAATAGGGTATGCCGTAAATCAGGGCCGTGCGTCGAATATGGAGGGAATCCTTCTGGGCGGGTCCACCCAGGGGGGTGTTGATGACCATCTGAATCTCCCCGGAGATCATGTGATCCACTACATGGGGGCGGCCCTCCTGGACCTTGTAGACCCCCCTTGCCATGACCCCGTGGGTGGCCAGGTACCGGGCGGTGCCTGCCGTGGCCAGAATATTGAAGCCCAGGTCCTCCAGTTTCCTGGCTATGGGCACCACCTTGGCCTTGTCTTCGTCCTTGACACTGATAAAGACGGTACCCTCCAGGGGCAGGGTGTTGCCTGCTGCTTCCTGGGCCTTGGCGAAGGCGATGCCGAACTCCCGGTCTATGCCCATGACTTCTCCCGTGGACTTCATCTCGGGGCCCAGGA